>OAWV01001304.1_pt1 | contig 12158 bp, 10 predicted proteins | sample 1495551 | NCBI WGS metagenome assembly OAWV01 (sample SAMEA2580245, study PRJEB22360) | human gut metagenome | biome: human gut; feature: human-associated habitat; material: faeces | place: Denmark | collected 2008/2010 | reverse complement strand
TTGACATTTTTCGTACATAAATAATAATACCTACAATATTAATATGATTTATTGACATAATTAATACATATTGTTATAGTAGGTTATATTAAGTTTAGAAGACGAGGTGTTCTAAAGCCTGATTTCATCTAAGGTTTAGAAAAATGCGGAAATTGATATGAGTCATAAACGCCCCTTGTTGTGAGGTAGAAAGAGGGGACATTATGAAGAAATTTTGGTATCTATTCATTGCTATCGTGCTGTTGATAGTAAGTGGGCTAGCGTATGGTTATCATGAACACAGTAAACCAAAGACCGCCCAAGAATTAAAAACCGTGCGCGTTGCGTATTTACCGATTACGCATGCGCTACCCGTATTTGCTATGAAGGAACTGGAGACAGCAGATGGTCCAGTTCATGTAGAGCTTGTAAAATACGGTTCCTGGCCGGAACTTATGGATGCGCTCAACACCGGTAAAGTAGATGCTGCAGCTGTTCTCGTTGAGCTCGGCGTAAAGGCTCGTGAACAGGGCATTGATGTGCGCGCAGCGGCATTAGGCCATACGGAAGGTAACATTATTGTTGTAAATAACGATATTAACTCTGTACAGGACTTGAAAGGTAAATCCTTTGCTATCCCTCATAAGCAATCAACTCAAAAGATTCTCGTAGACCTCATGCTTGAACAGGCAGGTCTTAGCGAGAAGGATGTACAGATAGTGGAGATGAGTCCTCCTGAAATGCCGTCCGCATTGTCGGTCGGTCAAATCGCTGGCTATAGCGTGGCGGAGCCATTTGGTTCTCTTGCTATAGAAATGGGAGCTGGGAAGGTCTTTGAAGACCCTGATCACTTATGGCATGACAATATCTGTTGCGCCCTCGTGTTCAACGGTCAATTCGTCGATGAACACCACGATTTGGCGAGGGCTTTCACAAAAGCTTATCTCGATGCAGGTACATATTTAGACGAGCATCCGGAGGCGCAAAAGGAGATTTCCTTAAAATACATGAAGTTTAAGGATCCTGTTATTGAACGTTCCCTCAAAGTGATTGGGTTTAAAGATTTAGCCCTTACAGAGGAGCGCTACAATGCGCTCGTGCATCACATGACACATATTGATTTAATCAAAAACGTGCCGAGCTATTCAGAGTTTGTAGATCAAACATTGTTACCATAGGAGGGGGACCATGAAGAAATATACATATGTGCCAGGCTCATTTATCGCAGCGTGGCTAATTTGGGAATTAATCGTTCGCCTCGGCGGATTTAACGAAGCCTTGCTGCCGACGCCATACAAAGTGTTGCTCGGCTTTGGGGAGCTCATCGGAGACGGCGTGTTATTCAAGGATGTTGCGGACAGTTTGGTGCGCTTTTTCATAGGCTATATTATTTCCGTCGTAGCCGGCGTGTTTTTAGGACTTATTTTAGGCTGGTATAAGGGCATTTGGAATTATATCAATCCCATCGTTCAGGTGATTCGTCCCATTTCACCGGTGGCATGGTTGCCGTTTATCGTACTGTTCTTTGGTATTGGACAGGCGCCGGCCATCGTCATCATCTTTATCGCGGCGTTTTTCCCGGTTCTATTGTCCACGGTGTCCGCGATTCAGAATATCGACCCCGTATACATCAAGGTGGCTCGAAATTTTGGTATCAAGCAGCCGGAATTGTTATTTAAAATCGTATTGCCCGCCGTATTTCCCGGCATCGCATCAGGGCTTCACATCGCGCTCGGCACGGCGTGGATCTTCCTGGTGACGGGGGAAATGGTAGGTTCCCAGACGGGGCTTGGATTCCTCATCATCGATATGCGGAATAATTTGCGTAACGATCTTCTGATGGTGGCGATTTTGACGATTGGATTCGTGGGACTTTTGCTCGATTGGGGCGTATCCCTCATCGAAAAATGGATTTATAGACGTTGGGGCATTGAAAAATAGGAGGTGGACGCATGGGTTACATTTCGGTGCGCAATGTACACAAGGAATTTATGAAAGATGGAGAACCGCTCACCATCCTTGAAAATATTAATCTGGACATTGAACGAGGTGAATTTATTTGTCTCTTAGGTCCTTCCGGGTCAGGTAAAAGTACGCTTTTAAATGCTATGGCAGGCTTTGAGCTCGTTACTTCGGGCTCCGTTACCATCGACGGCGCGGAGGTGAAAGCACCTCAACTGCGGTATGTAACGGTCTTTCAAAATTACGGACTGTTGCCGTGGCGAACGGTGGAAAGCAATATTGAACTGGGCCTTGAAAGTAAGAATGTGCCTAAGGAAGAGAGACCTGCTATCATCGACAAATACGTGAAAATGGTGGGGCTCGACCATGCGCGCAATCGCTATCCGGCGGAGTTGTCCGGTGGGATGCAGCAACGTGTATCCATTGCGCGGGCGTTGGCGGTCGATCCGGACATTATCTTCATGGATGAACCGCTAGGGGCCCTCGATGCGTTGACACGCATCAATTTACAGGATGAAATCTCCCGTATCTGCCGTGAAGAGGGTAAAACGGTCGTATTCGTTACGCATGATATCGAAGAGGCGGTGGTTCTTGCGGATCGCGTCGTAGTGCTCGCTGCTAATCCGGGACGGGTGCAAACCATTATCCCCGTCAATCTCATCGATAGGACGGACCGGACCTCGGCGTCCTTCGTCAATATTCGAAACCACATATTTGAACAATTCCAACTCGCCAAAGAAGACAAAATCGAGTTTTATATATAAATGTGATGTTGCATGTAGATATATTTGAGTATTAATTTTGCATCAAACTTTCAGAAATGGGTGCTACTATAAATATAGTAACAGCAACATTTTATGTAGTGCGTGATTATCGGATATAGTATCACATATTATGATTGGGCATCGTAATATATGGATTGTATTACTATAGGTTTTAGTGTATAAATACAGTATATAAAAGCTTGATAATCATGATATACAGCATTATTAATTATATGGTTCGGTAGTATAAATTGGGGGAAATCCTATGTCCTTATTTGCACCAGAGGAAGAAAAAACGCTGTCTTTTGATGAATATATAGCCTCGTTTGATACGAATCAGATTGCAAAAGTACAGCAGTTTGTAGATTGGCTCGGTCAATATAGGGGAGAGCTTGTTCACAATCCGTGGGGTGAGGTGAATACTGCTCTCGAAATTGTTCGGTCTGGCTTTGATGCGGCTCAGGTGCGTCGTAATAATTTGATGGCGTATTTGTTGCCGCGGTTGGGACGCTCCAAAATCTTTGTGGTGGCGGAGGCTGTTGGATATCAAGGTGGGCGCTTTTCGGGCATTGCCATTACTTGTGAACGCATGTTGTTGGATAAGCATAAAACGATTCGGGCCCATCAGATAACACCTGTTACATTACACAGAACTAGTTCCCCTGTGAGTCCTATGCTGAAACGGACTCAACAGGAACAAGGGTTCAACGAACCTACGGATACGGTAGTATGGAGTGCCATCATTGAACAGGGAATCGATCCATACGATGCACTGTTGTGGAATATATTTCCCTTTCATCCTCATAAGGCGGGCGAACCGCTCACTAATCGGACACCGACCGAGTCGGAGCAGCAGCTGGGCTGGAAATATACGAAAAGACTGCTGGCATTGCATACCGAATTAGGTGGACCGAAGCCGCTCGTGCTCGCTGTCGGTCAAAAATCGGCGGACACGATGGGGCGATTCGGCCTTTCAGCCATCGGTCTTAGACATCCGGCTAACGGTGGGGCTAATTTATACCGTGAAGGTTTTGCTAAAGCTATAGGCCAATCAATATGGTGAGGCGTTGAGGAACATCGCCATTGACAAACGGTTGGCATCTATTATGAAGATATCGCCTACGAGTAGCGCTTTCACTACTCGAATTCTCGTTGCATTGCTGGTGAGTGCATATTGAAGGATTTTATAAAAGTATGCCAGATGATAAATAATGAAATGCTTTGGGGCGGTTCGGTTTGAGCCGCCCTTTTAAGTAGTAGTAAAATTTTATGTTACTTTTGATGAATCAAGCGTAGAACTCTTTTGTTTATGTTGTTTTTATGTTATAATGAGCACAACGTATGAAAGTGAGGCTTTCATCAAAACAGATCGGACTATATTGCACTGCGTATCGGATTGAGATAAAAACAGAGGTCTCTTGCGGTTGAAGCATCTGATAGTGCACTATACTCATTTGCTGCGGCAAATGGCACACAAACTAGGAACGGCAAAATTTGATAGCGCATTTTTGCGCCCATTTGACGAGACGCTAGTATAATAGCGCCTTTTTCTTTGTGTGACATTTCCTCGTGGCATAGATCAATTCAAGTGATAGGTGAGAAAAACTATGTTAAATAAATTAATGAACAAAATTTTAGGAGGAACTGTGAATACAACAGATAATCAGGTTACTGCGCAAGTGAAAGCAGAACCGACAGTAGCAAAAGACGCTACTCTTACAGCTGCGACTGAAGGCGAGCAAAAACAAACGCGTCGCCGTACAAATACACGCCGCCCTGCTGGCGAAGGTCGTACGCGCCAACAAACAGCTGGTGAAGGTGCAACACGCCAACGCCGGTCTACAAATACTCGTACAAGTGCGAATAGTGGTCGTACTAATACGACTCGCCGTACAAATACACGCCGCAATGCGGAACAAGGTGAAGGTCAAGAACGCAAAACTCGCCAAACTCGTGCACCGCGTGGTGAAAATACACGTAATGCGCGTACTAATAATGGTCGCAATGGCCAAAATGGTCAGAACCGCAATAATAACCGCTCCAATAACCGTTCTACAGGTTGGAATAATCAAGAGGAACAAGTAGAATTAGTCGGTCGTACGCCAAATGGCGCCAACAAGGGCAAATTCCAAATCATCCCACTAGGTGGCCTTGGTGAAATTGGTAAAAATATGACCATATTCCAATACGAGGACGAAATTATCGTTCTTGATTCTGGGCTTGCATTCCCTAGTGAAGATATGCTTGGTGTAGATATCGTTATTCCTGATATGAGCTATATTATCGAGAATAAAGACCGCGTGAAAGCTGTCGTAATTACTCATGGTCACGAAGATCATATCGGTTCTTTGGCGTACCTTATGAAAGAAATTAGTTGCCCAGTATATGCAACAAACCTCGTTTGTGGATTAATCGAAGGCAAGTTTAAAGAACATAAGGTATCTCCAAAATGTCTTCGTACGATTGCTGCCGGCGATGAAGTTCAAATTGGTCAAGTGACTGTTGGTTTCATCCAAACAAATCACTCTATTCCTGACTCTTGCGCTGTATACTTTAATACACCAATCGGAACAATTCTTCATACAGGGGACTTTAAAATTGACCAAACTCCTGTTGATGGCCGTTTGATGGATATGCACAAATTTGCTGAGTTAGGTAACAAAGGCGTATTAGCGCTCTTGTCGGACTCTACAAATGTAGAAAAACCAGGTACTACCGGTTCTGAAAGTTCCGTAGGCCCTGCGATTAAACAAGCTGTTGGAGAAGCAAAAGGCCGCGTTGTTTTGGCGACATTTGCATCTAACGTATCCCGTATTCAACAAGCTATTGATGCGGCGGTTATGTTCAACCGTAAGGTTGTAGTTATGGGCCGTAGCATGGTCAATGTTACAGAAATTGCCCAAGAGCGTGGATACTTGAATATTCCACCAAATACAATCATCGACGTTGATGTAATGCACAACTACACAGATGACCAAATCATGATCTTAACGACTGGTTCTCAAGGTGAACCGATGGCAGGCTTGTCCCGTATGGCAACAAGCAACCATCGCACTGTAGAATTGGCACCGAATGATACTGTTATCATTTCTGCAACACCAATTCCAGGCAACGAAGGTGCTGTAGGTAGAACTATCGATAACTTGCTTCGTTTAGGTTGTAATGTGGTATACGGTAAAGACCGTGGTATTCACGTATCTGGTCATGCGAGCCAAGAAGAGCTTAAAACAATGCTTAACCTTGTTCGTCCGGAATACTTTATCCCAGTTCATGGTGAGTATCGCATGTTGCGCCGTCATGGTGAACTTGGTGTGGCCATGGGCGTAGATCCTAAGAAAGTCCTTATCGGTGATAATGGTCAAATCTTTGAATTCGATAAAGATGGTGGTCGCAAAGGTGGCCGCGTACAAGCTGGCGCTATCTTCGTTGATGGCCTTGGTGTTGGTGACGTAGGTAATATCGTTATCCGTGACCGTCAACAATTGGCACAAGAAGGTATGGTTATCGTCGTTATGGCGATGGATAAAGCTTCCGGTACTATCGTAGCTGGTCCAGACCTCGTATCTCGTGGTTTCGTATATGTTCGTGACGCAGAAGAACTCATGCTTGCTGCGGAGCGCCGTGTAGAACAAGTTCTTGAAGATTGCGAAATGCAACGCATCAAAGACTGGACAACCATTAAGCAAAACGTACGTGACGCATTGGGTAAATTCTTCTATGAAAAAACTCGCCGTCGTCCTATGATCTTGCCGATTATTCAAGACGTATAATCTTATATAATACAGAAAAGTACCGCACCTCAGGGTGTGGTACTTTTGACATTTTAAAAGAGAAATAAAGACTACCATTAATAGCATTGCTATCGCATTCGTCTACTATATGGGGTATTTGAAGTTACCCTTTTAAACTGTTATAATTAAAAGATACCAATTAATATATCTTCTTATGTAAGAATGGTGATTTATGAATAAAACAAATACAAGAGCGATGGTGGAAACAGCATTTGTTAGTGCTATAGGTGTTATGCTAGGTGCTATCAGTGTATATGTGCCTGGTTTCGCTTTTTTAGCATTTTTGGTTACGCCTGCAGCGATTGGAATAATTGGAACAAAATGGGGCCGCAAGTATAGTATATCGGCAGCCGTTATTACTACATTTTTGTCAGTAGTGTTATTCGGACCATGGAATGGATTGGCCGTAGGGTTATTTTCTGTTGTAGGCGTAGGGGTTGGAGAAGGCAATCGTCTTTCGTTGGGAACGATTAAACGGTTACTACTTCCTAGTATTGCCATGTTTATTGCTGTATTAGTTAGCCTAATTTCACAAGTATATATATCTGGTATTGACTTATCAATGATAGATACTCAAATAACTGAACAAGCTCGTACATTAGCAGAACAGGCGTTACAAACAAATCCTAATATGACACAAGAGCAAGCGGATTTATTCTTAGAAAGAATGAATAAGCTTACTGCTTCTTTGAAGGATATGTTTTTTGTAGCTGTGGCAATAGCCGCAGTAGCATATAGTTATGTAACAATTCAGATATCTATATGGTTAGGCAAGCGATTACATATTTCCATACCTCGATTTTTACCGATTGAAGAATGGAAGATGCCTATTTGGAGTGCTGGTTTATATGCACTTGGTATCATTGGGATTTATGGCGCTCCACATATTAATATGGAGTCTTCATGGATTACAACTATTAGTAATAATTTAGTTCTTCTTGGTAGTTCTATGTGTTCTGTTCATGGCTTTGCTGCTTTAGCAGATTTAATGAGTAGTTATCGCATGAGTAATAAATTGAAGTGGATATTACTTGGTGTATATGCCTTCTTCTTTGGACAAGCACTAGCGATATTTGGTGTTATAGATATGTTTTTAGATTTACGGACACGTTACAAAGCGCGTCAATAGTAATAGAAAGGAGGCCGTTATGAAATCCTTTCAACGGAGATGGAAAGGTTTAGAAATTACCATTGTTGCCGTTCTCGTATTATTGCTATTATTGTTGGCCTATTTAAATTGGGCTATTGCAATTTTAGCATTAATCATTGTAGTAGCGGCGTATTTGGTTAATTATAATACCCTTCATAACCGGCGTCGTTTAGCAAGAGAACAGTTTAGTGCGATGATGAAAAACGTCACACAAGCTTCTAATTTTGCTTTACAAAATTTGCCAATGGGGATTGTTCTTGTTAATAAGCAAGGCACATTGGTGTGGAATAATAGTGTTTTCGCTGACTGGGTTAAGGTGGATTGGAATAAGCTCCAAAAAATGTCTGCTTTGTTGCCTGGTTTCCGTATCGATAAAATCTGGGGTAAGTCCGGATATATGACGGAAAAATATGAAAATCGATACTTCCAAATTATTTATAAATTTATCGATCCTCGGGATACGCGATCAGATATTGATAGTGAAGATGAACTTGCGGAACATGCAGTGATGGCATTGTACTTCAAGGACATTACAGACCTAGAAAAAGCCCGTATTAAAGCCGAAGAGGGACAGCCTGTATGGGGGATGATTCAAATCGATAATCTCGAAGAATTGACAAAAGGTCTTAGTGATCGTGAGTATACTAGTATTTGGACAGATATAAACAATATCATCATGGATGAAATAGACCGCTACGAAGGTTTTATTCGTAACTTCCAAGATGATATGTATACCTTTGCCATTTCTCGTGGTGCGCTTCATGAGATGGAGGAAGATGGGTTTAAAGTGCTCGAACGAATCCGTAAAGTGCCATCTCCCCGTCAAGTACCGGCTACAATTTCTATTGGTATTAGTGAAAATGTAGGTTCTGTGAAAGATGTATCTGGTCGTGCTCGTGCAGCCTTAGATATCGCATTAGGTCGCGGTGGTGATCAAGTGTGTATTATGGATGGTGAAAGTACCCGCTTCTTTGGTGGTAATACGGCCGGCGTTGAGAAGAATACGCGCGTTCGTGCTCGTGTTGTATCTCAAGCGATACATGAGCTTATGATTGATTCTGATAAGATCCTTATCATGGGGCATCAGCGCGAAGACTATGATGCCTTAGGTGGCATTATCGGTGTAGCCGCCATTGCTCGAGCACTTGGTAAAGACGTGCGCATTGCGCTTTCAAAAGAAACTAGCGCCATCGATAAAATGGTGAATGTTCTTAATGAGTCAGAGTTCTGGAAAGAGAATATTATTACTGCAGAAGCTGCAAGAGTATGGGTAGATGCGAATACGCTCACTGTCGTGTGTGATACGCATCGTCAGGAAATGGTGGCGGCTCAAGAGGCGCTTGAAATTTCTGAACGACGCATCGTTATCGACCATCACCGTCGTGCAGCGGACTTTGTAGAAAATCCATTACTTACCTATTTGGAACCATCTGCATCGTCTACATCTGAGCTCGTAACAGAGCTTGTACAATATGCAGGTGTTCCTGTGAAACTTTCAAAAGCGGAAGCTACAGGCATTTATGCAGGTATCGTATTAGATACGAAGAACTTTGTTCAACAAACTGGTGCGCGTACCTTTGAGGCTGCAGCATTTTTGCGCCGTGCAGGAGCGGATATCGACAGAGTTAAACAATTGTTTATTGAAACTTTCGATTCTATCCAATTGCGTGCTAAAATGGTATTTGAAGCAAGTCGTACTGAAGGGATTGCTATTTCCGTAGCGCCTGAAGGTTTGAAGGATATGATGGCGTTGGCTGCACAAAGTGCGGACATGCTCATTAGTAATGAAGATATTGAAGCAGCTTTTGTACTATATTCCCTAAATGATGGCGGTATCGGCGTCAGCGCTCGATCCAAAGGCAAGGTGAACGTACAAGTTGTAATGGAAGCCTTGGGTGGTGGCGGTCATAGAACTGTGGCTGGTGCTCAATTACAAGGTATGACCATAGAGGAAGCGAAGCAGGCCATTTTGGAGCATGCTCTTGATGCGCTTCATTCCGTAGAACAAGAGGAGGAACAACAATGAAAGTAGTATTGTTAGAAGACGTTAAAAAAGTTGGTAAAAAGGGCGAAATCGTTGAAGTTAGCGACGCATATGGTCGTAATGTATTGATCAAAAAAGGCCTCGGCCTTGAAGGTACAGCAACTAACGTAAATAATGCGAAACAAAAACAAGAATCCATTGCTCATAATAAAGCCGTTGCAAATGACGAAGCTAAGATCTTGGCAGCTCAATTGACTAAGGTTGAAGTAACTGTAAAAGTTCGTATGGGCGAAGAAGGCCGTGTATTCGGATCCGTTACTGCTAAAGATATTTCCGATGCTGCTAAAGCTCAATACAAAGTAGATATCGATAAAAAGAAAATCGAAATTAAAGAACCATTGAAAACATTGGGCGTACATGACGTATTAGTTCGTGTTCATCCTGAAATTACAAGTACTATCAAGGTTAATGTAGTAGCCGAATAATAGTATTCACCATGCTCTTTGAGTATGGTGAATTCTTTTATCCATAGTGGTTGTGTGAAGGGGATTATCATGGATGTACGCATTCCACCGCATAATCTAGATGCGGAAAAGGCCGTTTTGGGGGCTTTATTAACTAATGGATCCAATATGGGTGCCGTTGTAGATACGGTGACGAGTATTCTTAAATCTGAAGATTTTTACCGAGATGCACATCGTATTATTTACGATGCTATTCTAGAAATCGTGCATGCCAATAAGACGGCTGACTTTATCACAGTTGGTGAAGAACTAGACCGTCGTAAGCGCCTTGATGCAGTAGGTGGTCTTGCTTATATTACATCTCTTGCGAATGAATCGGTTTCCTACAATGTAGAGGAACATGCGAAAATCATCAGCGAGAAAGCTCAGTTGCGCCGCCTCATCGATGCAGGGAATAAAATTGTAGGCATGACGTATGCTGGCGAAGATGAGCCGACGGCAATCCTCAACAAGGCAGAGCAAATGGTGCTAGACGTAAGCGGTCAAACCCAGTCTGAATCATCCTTTGCTGCCATTGGGGACGTGGTTTTATCTAATCTAGATAAACTTAATGCATTGCAACAGCATGATGGTGCTATTACAGGTGTGCCAACAGGCTTTAAAGATGTGGACCATATTTTCAACGGCTTACAAAAATCTGACCTCATCCTCGTAGCGGCTCGTCCTGCGATGGGGAAAACAGCTTTCACCTTGAACATCGCTCAAAACGTAACGATGTTGTACGACAAGACGGTGGCGTTCTTTTCCCTGGAAATGGGCAAGGAACAGCTCGTTGGTCGTATTTTGTCCTCCGTGGCAGGTGTGAGCTCTGAAAAATTGCGCCGTGCGAACATGGATCCTGCTGACTGGGAAAAGGTTATTGCCGCAGCGGATCGCATGAGTAAATCCAAGCTCTTTATCGATGATACGCCGGGTCTTACCGTACAAGATATGCGCTCTAAATTGCGCCGTCTCAAGGTGGAACATGGCCTCGATCTCGTTATCGTCGATTATATTCAGTTGATGCAAGGTCGAAATGCTGGTAAGGGTAGCGAAAACCGTCAACAAGAGGTGTCCGAAATCTCTCGTAATCTTAAATTGATTGCTCGTGAATTTAACGTGCCGGTTATCGCTTTGTCGCAGTTGTCTCGTAGTGTTGAAAGCAGACCAGATAAACGGCCTGTACTTTCGGACCTTCGTGAATCTGGCTCCCTCGAGCAGGATGCAGATATCGTTATCTTCTTGTACCGCGATAAATATTACGATGAAAACTCCGAAAAAGGGGACAATGCAGAGGTCCTCATTCGTAAACACCGTAATGGCTCCGTCGGTACCGTGGAACTCCAATTCGTTGGGGAATTAACACAATTTAGAGACGTAGAATTCCGAGACCTAGGGCCGGAACAATAATGAAAACTATCGGGGCGTGCCTATATTGATGGGGCCCCGTGACATAGCTACATTTTAATTAAAAAGAAAGGACTATACTTCTTTGCTCCTCGTGACCTGATGTCGCTGCATAAGTATAGTCCTTTCTTTTTAAATATAAAAACAAACATATGTTTGAAAATATTCTATATTTTTGTTATACTAATCATAGAAATTTTTGTGTTCTAATTTTTGTAAAAGCCAGTTGTTTAGGGGCTTAGGGGGTGTTTGTATGGGTTCAGCTGATACGGATCGGCTGTATATGTGTATTGATTTGAAGTGTTTTTACGCGTCTGTAGAATGCGCCGATTTAGGACTGGATCCGTTTATGACGCCTCTGGTGGTGGCCGATGGTTCTCGTGGCAAGGGGGCTATTACGTTGGCTATTTCTCCTGCCTTAAAAAAGTTAGGTGTTAAAAATCGCAGCCGATTATTTCAGATTCCACCGTATATTGAGTATTTGACGGTGAAGCCACATATGAAGCGGTATATGCAGGTGTCTGCTGAGATTTATGGAACCTTGCTCAAGTATGTGGCGCCCGAAGATGTGCATGTGTACTCTATCGACGAGTATTTCATCGATATTACGCCCTATTT
>OAWV01001300.1_pt1 | contig 12199 bp, 6 predicted proteins | sample 1495551 | NCBI WGS metagenome assembly OAWV01 (sample SAMEA2580245, study PRJEB22360) | human gut metagenome | biome: human gut; feature: human-associated habitat; material: faeces | place: Denmark | collected 2008/2010 | reverse complement strand
CCTACGTTCTCGGCACGCTTCCCTGCGACGAACAGGTCACCGTCGAAACCGATCATCCCCAAATATTGAATTATCAAACCTTCCGGCTTTATAGCCAGACATTTCAAGATACCACGGTTTATCCGACAAACCAAATTATGCTATCGGCGATTCATCATACCGACGAAACTTCGCAAAACCGGTAAAAAAATTCCGCATGCCGTTATTTGACGGCATGCGGAATCGGTGATGATGAAAGGAGAAGATACGCTTACTTGGCTGCTGCGGCGAGGTAATCCGGAACGCCTTCGGTCGGGTAGGTCGGCCAGCCGCCTTCCTTGGTGCACACGTAGGCGGCGGTGTTCACGGCCGCGCGATGCGCTTCCTTGAGGGAGGCACCGGACAGGATCTTGCCGGTGAAGGAGCCGGAGAAGGAATCGCCGGCTCCGACGGTGTCGGCCACCTCGACATGCGGGGTCAGCAGAGTGGAGGTCTCGCCGTCCTTGGCGATGATGGTGCTGAAGGTCGCGCCGCCGGTCAGGATGGTGTACTCCAGATCGAAGCGATCCATGAACCACTTGCAGGCCTCTTCGTCGTTGCCCTCCGGAATGGAGAACATCTCACGCATCATGATGAGCTCGTCGTCGTTGATCTTGAAGATGTTGGCGTATCCCAGCAGCTCCTCGATCAGCTCCTTGGAGTAGAAGTTGGCGCGCAGGTTGATGTCGAAGAACTTCAGCGCGCCTTCCTTGGCATGCTGGAGCAGTTTGATGATGGTGTCATGCGATTCCTGGGAACGCAGACCCAGCGTGCCGAAGCAGATGGCGTCGGCCTTGGACACGGCCTCGGCGAGTTCGTCGGTGTAGCCGATGTGGTCCCAAGCCACGTTCTGCACGATGGTGTATTCCGGAATGCCGTTGGTCAGTGCCACGGCGACGGTGCCGGTCGGGTATTCGTTGGTCTGCACCAGCGTGTTGATGCCGGCCTTGTGCGCATCGTTGAGCAGCTCGGCGCCCAGCTCGTCGTTACCGACGGCGCTGATGGCGTAGCTTTCCGCGCCGTTCTGGGACGCGTGGTAGGCGAAGTTGACGGGAGCGCCGCCGGCGCGCTTGCCGGTGGGGAGCATATCCCACAGGATTTCACCGAGGGCGATGACGATTGGCTTGGACATGGGTGGTTCCTTTCTTTGGTGGGCGGCGTGCTATGCGACGTCGAAGAACATCGAAGGATGTTCCAGAAAATTGGTTATCGCCACGGCGGCGGCACCGGTAACGGTGGCGTCGGTGGGCAGGGCGGACAGGGTGATTCGGGTGTTGCGCCCGATTTCGGGGATCGTGCGTTCGCGCACGACTTGTGTGACTTCGTCGAGCAACGGCTGGCCGGCTTGCGCGATGATGTCTCCAAGAACGATGTGTGTCGGATTGAAAGCGTTGATGATGGTGACCGCGCCGTACCCAACGTATCGGGCAACATCGAGCATCAGAAGCGTCGCGGTCTCGTTTCCCGCGTTCGCCTTGGCGAACAGTGCTGCGCAAGCCTGCGCATGTGTCATCGTCTCGCATCCGGGAATGATGCTCGGATTGGCGTTGAGCCGTTCGTGGATGGCGTTGGCGGAGCAGTAGCGTTCCAGGCATCCGACATTGCCGCAGTCGCATGGCTTGCCGTTCACGTCGATGGAGACGTGTCCGATTTCCGTGGCGGTGCCGTGCTCGCCGTAGTAGATGGTGCCGTTGTCGATGACTCCGAGGCCGATGCCTTCGCCAAGCAGATAGTAGGCGAGGGAACCTTCCGACAGTTCCGGATTGAGCAGGAACTGCGCCAGCGCGCCGGCGCGGGCGTCCTGTTCGACGAACACGGGGACGCTGAATGCGTTGCTGAATTCGTCGATGAAGTTGATTTGCCTCCAGCCCTGCATGGAGGAGACCAAAGCGGTGCGTCCTTCGTCCTTTAAATAGGGCCCCGGAACCGCCATGCCGACGGCCACGATGCTGGGGTCGTCCTTGATGAGCTGGCGTACGGTATCTCGAATGCGCTCCACCGTTTCGGGGATGTGCTCTTCGCTGACGGTAGGCAAGTCGGACAGGAAGATACGGTTGCACTTGAGGTCGAAGACCGCGATTTGCACCAGACTGCGGGCGAACTTCACGCCGATGATGTGGTATTTGGCGCAATTGAGATTCAGACCGATGGAACGGCGGTTCTTGTCTCCGTCCATGTCGCCGGTTTCTTCGATGATGCCCTGCGCCAGCAGTTTCGCGGTGATTTTGGTGATTGCCGCCGGAGTGAGCTTGATGGCTTTGGCGATCTGCGCGCGTGAGCAGATGCCATTGTGGTACAGGTATTGCAGGATACGGGAACGGTTGTTTTCCGAGATCGATAACTGTTGGGCGCTGTACCTACTCATGCTCACCTCCTTGCGACAGTGCATGGACCCTCATTGAACTTCTTAATATATTAACGCCGTTAATTGATTAATGCAATTCGTGTTGTGCCGCGTGTCGCGCGCTTATCTGGGTCTCTCTGTGCGAAAGCAATGAGTAAAAAAGAAGGACGTAGACCTTGAATGCGACTTTGGCTGGGTCCGTCTCATAAAATGGCTGGTTTTTCTTATTTTCTTTCAGTAGTCGTTAAAACGTTGGAATTTCGCCGTTTTAATGCATAGCAGAAAACGACGAATATAAGGTAGGTGGGTAAAACGGCCTCCAATGAAACGTACGGTTAACATTGCGCGCCGATTCTTGTCACTATATCGCCTTGCACAGGGGCGATTCGGATAGAAAAGAGAGGATTCCATAGTGAATCGCAAGAAAGTTATCGCCGCTCTGGCTTCTGTCGCGGCTCTGGCTTCCCTGGCCGCCTGCGGCGGCGTGAAGGACGGTGGCGCCGCAACCGGCAACACCATCACCGTCGGCACGACCGATAAGATCACCAGCCTTGATCCGGCTGGCTCCTACGACAACGGTTCCTACGCCGTGCAGATTCAGGTGTTCCCGTTCCTGTACGCGCAGAACTACAACACTTCCGAGCTGTCTCCGGACATCGCCGCCGATGACGGCACCTGGAGCGCCGACGGCACCGAGTTCACCGTCAAGCTCAAGAAGGGCCTGAAGTTCGCGAACGGCCACGATCTGACCGCCTCCGACGTCAAGTTCTCCTTCGACCGTATCAAGAAGATCAACGACGAGAACGGTCCGTCCTCCCTGCTGGCCAACATCGAGTCCGTCGAGACCAAGGATGACACCACCGTCGTGTTCCACTCCGCGGTCAAGGACGACGTGACCCTGAAGCAGGTGCTCTCCAGCCCGGCCGGCCCGATCGTCGACGAAGAGTCCTTCTCCGCCGACAAGCTGACCGATGCCAACACCATCGTCAAGGACAACGCCTTCGCAGGCCCGTACAAGCTCACCTCCTACAAGGTGAACGAGGCCCTGGCATATGCCAAGAACGATTCCTACAAGGGTCTGACCCCAGCTAAGAACGACGTTGTGCAGGTCAAGTACTTCGCCGACTCCTCCAACCTGAAGATGGCCGTGCAGCAGGGCCAGGTCGACGTGGCCTACCGCTCCATGACCCCGACCGACGTCGAGGACCTGTCCAAGGACAACAAGGTCAAGGTCGTCAAGGGACCGGGCGGCGAAGAGCGCTTCCTCGCCTTCAACTTCAAGATCATGCCGTACGGCGAGAAGTCCAGCGAGCCGAACGCCGACAAGGCCAAGGCCGTGCGTCAGGCCGTCGCAAGCCTGATCGACCGCAACGAGCTGGCCACCAAGGTCTACAAGAGCACCTACACCCCGCTGTACTCCTTCATTCCGGATGGCCTGTCCGGCCACGACGACACCCTGAAGGCAGCCTATGGCGACGGTTCCGGCAAGCCGGATGCGGCCAAGGCCAAGAAGACCCTCGAAGCCGCCGGTGTGAAGACCCCGGTAGACCTGAAGCTCCAGTACAACCCGGACCACTACGGCCAGTCCTCCGCCGACGAGTATGCGGCCATCAAGGCCCAGCTCGAGGAAGGCGGCCTGTTCAAGGTCGACCTGCAGTCCACCGAATGGACCCAGTTCAACAAGGACCGTGTGGTCACCGAGGATTCCGATGGTTCCTACCCGGTCTACCAGCTCGGTTGGTTCCCTGACTACTCCGATCCGGACAACTACCTGTCCCCATTCTTCCGTGACGGCAACTTCGTGAACAACGGATACTCCAACAAGGAAGTCAACGATCTGATCGTCAAGCAGGCCGGAGAGACTGACGCCAAGGCCCGTGAGGACCTGTTGAAGGAAATCCAGAAGCTCGAAACCGATGACCTGTCCACCATCCCGCTGCTGCAGGGTGCCCAGGTTGCGGTCACCGGTTCTAATGTGAAGGGTGTCGTCCTTGACGCTTCCTTCCGCTTCCGCTACTCGTCCGTGACCAAGGCCTGACGGAAGGCTTTGACCGCCCCTGCCTGACCCGCCTAAGTCAGGCAGGGGCTCAATTTGTATCTAAAACACCAATAAGGAAAAGGAGCCCGACGTGACGCAAAGCGCAACCGAGGCTCAGCCGAAAGCCAAGAAAAACAAGCTTTCAAGCGGATTCTTCCGTTTCGTGCTCACACGCTTTCTGCTGATCATTCCTACAGTATTTATTCTTGTAACCATCGTCTTCTTCGTGATGCGCGCTACCGGCGATCCGATTTCCGCCGCTCTTGGTGGCCGTCTCACTCCCGAGGAACTGCAGAAGCGTATCCACGCGGCCGGTTATGACCGTCCGCTCATCGTGCAGTACATCGATTATCTTGGCGGCCTGCTGCATGGCGATCTCGGCACCACATTGACCGATAACCAAAAAGTGAGTACCATCCTTACTCACTATGGTGCCGCTACATTCGAGCTGGCGTTCCTCGCGCTCATCGTCGCGCTCATCGTCGGCATCGGCTTGGGACGCATCGCCGCACGCAAGCGTGACCACGCGGCCGATGCGGGCATCCGCACCTTCGCCATCCTGTGCTATGCCACCCCGGTGTTCTTCCTCGGCCTGATTCTGAAGCTCATCTTCGCCATCTGGCTGAACGTGCTGCCGGCATCCGGGCGCTCATCGCTTGGCAGCGAGATGCAGTTCTCCCGACTGGTGTCGCCGACCGGCTTCTACATCATCGACGCGATTCAGCTGGGCGACATGTCCGTACTGCTGGACGTGCTGCGCCATGCCGTGCTGCCGGCCCTTGCGTTGGGCCTGTTGACCGCCGGCGTATTCATTCGTCTGGTGCGCACCAACGTGATCGCCACCTACAATTCCGGCTACGTCGAAGCGGCACGTTCCCGCGGCGTCTCCGAGAAACGCCTGCTCAACAAGCACGCATGGAAGCCGGCGTTGATTCCAATCATCACCGTCATGGGCATGCAGATCGCCCTGATGCTCGCAGGCGCGGTGCTCACCGAAACCACCTTCGAATGGAAGGGACTCGGCTTCATGCTGTCGCAGTACCTGAAGGCACGCGACTTCGTGGCCGTGCAGGGCATCGTTATCCTAATCGCCATCATCGTGGCCGTCGTCAACTTCATCGTCGACGTCATCGCCGCGTTGGTCGACCCGAGAGTGAGGTACTGACATGACCGCAGCATCTGCCAACAAGGTCACCGTTCCAGGCGACAATCGTCTGGACGAGCTCAAGCTCGGCAACAAGACGCCATTCTGGCATAAGATTCCGATCATCAAGGAACTGCGCGTCGCAGTCGGCTGGCAGAAAGGCATGCTGATCACGGGCCTCGTGCTCACGGCGTTCTTCCTGCTGGTCGCCATTTTCGCGCCGCTCATCGCGCCATACAGCTACGCGCAGCTCAAGGGCGCCGACGGCGTTTCCTTCCCGGCCCAAGCGGCACCGTCCTCCGAACACATCTGGGGCACCACTGCAGGTGGCTACGATGTGTTCAGCCGTGTGGTCTGGGGTGCCCGCACCGCCGTCATCGCCATCGTCGTCGCGGTATTGCTGTCGATTTTCGCAGGCGTGCTGCTCGGCCTGGTCTCCGGCTATTTCGGCGGATGGGTCGATCGTGTGCTCGTCATGATCGCCGACGCCGTGTACTCCTTCCCGTCGCTGCTGCTGGCGATTCTGATGGCGATCATGATCTCCCACGGCCAGTCCGGCCTGTGGAGCGGCATCTTCGCCTCCGGCATCTCCATCACCGTGGTCTATATTCCGCAATACTTCCGTACCATCCGTGCCGAAGTGATCCGCATCAAGGAATCCGCGTACGTGGAATCCGCCCGCGTGGTCGGCGCCTCCACGTGGCGCATCATGACCAAGCACCTGTTCAAGAACTCCACACGAACCCTGCCGGTCATCCTGACGCTGAACTCCTCCGAAGCCATCCTGACCCTTGCGGGCCTGGGCTTCCTGGGCTTCGGCATCGAACCGACCGCGGCCGCCGAATGGGGATACGACCTCAACCGCGCCGTCTCCGATGTGACCGCCGGCATCTGGTGGACCGCCGTGTTCCCGGGTCTGGCCATCGTGCTCATCGTGCTGGGCATCACCCTGGTGGGCGAATCGCTGAACGATCTGGCCGATCCGCGTCTGCGCGCCCGCAAGTCCGCAGGCGAAGTGGTGGGTTCCATCGAAGACACGTCCGTGGACCCCAGCCAGGAGCCAGGCAAGCGCAACGAGGTCGTCGCCGAACTTGAGGCGGCGAAGAATCCGATGGGAGCCAGCGACAAACCGGTGACCGTCACCGACCGTGATCCGTCATTCGTGGCTTCCGAATGGGCTTCCGAGGAAGGGGAGTGAACCGATGAGTGAAATCAAGGAAGGCAATCTCGCCGAGATCAAGGACCTCAGCGTCTCGTTCATGACCGACGCCGGTTCCATCAAAGCCATCGACAAGATCAGCTTCGAAATTCCCCGTAAGAAGGTCATCGGCGTGGTGGGCGAGTCCGGCTCCGGCAAGTCCGTGACCGCACGCTCCCTCATCAAGCTGCTGCCGGAGACCGCTACGACCTCCGGCGCGGTGTACCTGTCGAACCGCGCGGGCGCCGAAGAGCTGGAAGTGCTGTCGCTGTCCGGCGAACAACTGCGCGAAATGCGCGGCGCCGAAGCGGCCATGGTGTTCCAGGAGCCCAATTCGGTGCTCAACCCGGTGTACACCATCGGATGGCAGATCGAGGAAGGCCTTCGCGCCCATGGCATGAAGGACAAGAAGGAACTCCGTGCCAAGTCCATCGACATTCTCAAGAAGGTCGGCATTCCGGACGCGGAAACCCGCATCGACTACTACCCACACCAGTTCTCCGGCGGCCAGAAGCAGCGCATCGTCATCGCCATGGCCCTGGTGCTCAACCCCGGCCTGATTCTGGCCGACGAGCCGACCACCGCCCTCGACGTGACCGTGCAGGCCGAAATCCTCGACCTGCTGCGTCTGGCGCGCGACGAGTTCGACGCATCCGTGCTCATCATCACCCACAACATGGGCGTGATCGCCGACATCGCCGATGAGGTCGTGGTCATGTACCGCGGCCACGTCGTCGAACAGGGCAGCGTCGAGCAGATCTTCTACTCGCCGAAGGACGACTACACCAAGCGTCTGCTTGCCGCCGTGCCGCGTATTGGCCAGAAACTGGTCGTCAAGGATGCCGATGGCAAGGTCATCGAACGTGAGAAGGATTGGCGCGATCAGCCCATCGCGGTCGAGGCCAAGGGACTGACCATCACGTATCCGGGTCATCTCATGCAGCCTGATTTCAAGGCCGTGGACGGCATCGACTTCACCATCCACCGTTCCGAAGTGCTCGGTCTGGTAGGCGAGTCCGGTTCCGGCAAATCCACCACTGGCCGTGCCATCGCAGGCCTGCAGAAGGTTTCCGGCGGTTCCCTGAACGTTCTAGGCATAGAAATGAACGGTGTGAAGGAACGTGATTTCAAGCCCAAGCGCGCCGACATCGGCTTCGTGTTCCAGGATCCGGGCAGCTCGTTCAATCCGCTGATGACCATCGCGGAAAACGTGGCCGAACCGTTGATCGTGCACAAGAAGTTCTCGTCGGTATCAGACGCCCGCAAGTATGTGGGCGATCTGCTTGAGATGGTGCAGCTTCCGCGCGCCTACATGAACCGTTTCCCGCACGAGCTGTCCGGCGGCCAGCGCCAGCGCGCCTCCTTGGCACGCGCGTTGGCGTTGAAGCCGAGCCTGCTCATCGCCGACGAACCGACCTCCGCGTTGGATGTGTCGGTGCAGGCGAAGGTGCTGGAACTGTTCAAGAAGCTGCAGGCCGAAATCGGCTTCGCATGCCTGTTCATTACCCACGATCTCGCCGTGGTCGACATGCTCGCCGACCGCATCATGGTGATGCACAAGGGCCAGATCGTGGAACATGGCGATGCGGACCAGATCATGCAGAATCCGCAGAACCCGTACACGCAGAAGCTGCTGGCCTCCCTGCCGGTGCCCGATCCGCGCGAACAGCGCAAGCATCGCGAGCATCTGCATGAGCTGCTTGCCGCCCAGCAGTGAGCTGATCCACGGAATCTAATAAAAAGGAATCCCCGCAACGCTTGAAACGTTGCGGGGATTCCATTTTATGATGTATGGAAGGCGATTTCAGCGGATGGTGCCGTTGAAGGCAAACTGGGCATGCGAATCGCCATTCGCCTTGGCCTTCAGATATTCGCGTACGTAAGCCATGCGTTCCACCGTGGTGGCTGCCAACGGTTCGGGCAGAGCATCAGGGGAGAACCAGCCTACGCTGAGGCTTTCCTCATCGCCGACGAACGGCTCCGTGTTGCCATTCGGATCGGGCCTGCAGATGAACAGGTGATCCATGTACATGGTGTTGTCCCCATTCGCATAGGTGAGGACCTTTCTGGACGATTTGACCGACACCAGATCGGTGACGACCACATCCACGCCGGTCTCCTCCTTGACCTCGCGGGCAACGGTATCGGCCGGTTCCTCTCCGGGCTCGTTGATGCCATACACCATGGCCCATTCGCCGGTGTCGGAACGACGCCCCAACAGCACACGGCCCTGCTCGTCCTCGACATAGCCGGAGACGCCCATGAGCCATAACAGATCGTGGCCTATTTTTTCACGTAGCGAGAGTACGAATTCAGGCGTGGGCATGATGCGTCCTCAGGCCTTCGCGCCTTCGGCGGCCATATCGGCCATCCATGCCTCGACATCGTCGATCTGCTTCGGAATGCCCGCGGAAATCCATTCCGGACCATCCTCCGTCATGAGCACATCATCCTCGATACGAATGCCGATGCCACGGTATTCCGGCGGAATCAGCAGATCATCCTCACGGAAGTACAGGCCCGGTTCGATGGTGAAGATCATGCCCGGACGAATCTTGGCGTTCTGATACGACTCATAACGCGCCTGCGCGCAATCATGCACGTCGAGACCCAGATGGTGGGCCACGCCGCAGGCGAGCCAACGGCGATGCTGCTGGCCTTCAGGGGAGAGCGACTCCTCGACATCGACCGGCAGAATACCCCAGTCATGCAGACGTTCGGCGATCACGCGCATGCACGCATGATGGATGTCCGAATACGTGGCGCCCGGCTTGGCCGCCTCGAAACCGGCCTGCTGGGAATCCAACACGGCCTGGTACAGCTTCTTCTGGAAATCGGTGAACTTGCCGTTGGTCGGGAACGTGCGGGTGATGTCGGCGGTATACAGGCTGTTGACCTCCACACCGGCGTCGATGAGCAGCAGCTCGCCCGACTCCACGGTACCGGTATTGCGCATCCAATGCAGAATCGGAGCGTGGGCGCCGGAAGCGATGATGGTGTCGTAGCCGACCTCGTTGCCTTCTTCACGGGAGATGGCGTTGAACGCGCCCTCCAGCATGCGCTCCGAACGCGGCTTGCCAAGGGAAGACGGAATCTTGCGCAGAATGTTGTCGAAACCATGCTTGGTTGCCGCGACCGCCTTGCGCATCTCACGAACCTCATACTCATCCTTGCACATGCGTGCCTCGGCGGCGAATTCGTGCAGCTTGTCATCGGCAGCGGTGTTGTTGTCCGGATCGGCGAAACCGTTGGCTTCACGGATCTCCTCGACCATGCTGGTAATCGCCGGATCGGCTTCGCGGATCACGCGCACGCGCACCGCGCCGGCCTCAGTGCCGACATCCTTGCTCAACGCGTCGGGCAGCTGCGCGATGTCGTTGGTTTCGATGCCGGTCATCGCGGTCATTTCCTTCACACCGGCACGCGGACCCACCCAATACTCGCCATAATGGGCGTTCATGAAAAAGTCCTGCGTGTAATGGTTGGCACGCGGAGCCACGAACAGTTCCGGAACATGCGTCTTGCCGGCCTTCGCCTCCGGAGAATCCGGATCGACGGGATTCAGCACCAGCACCGCGCCGGCCTCGAAATCCTCACCCAAACCGGTGTAGTAGGAAAACGTCGTATCCGGACGGAACGCGTAATCGCAATCGTTGTTGCGCACCTTCGGCTGTCCGGCCGGAATCACGATACGCTCGCCCGGGAACGCCTTGCCCAACGCCTCCAGACGCGCCGGCGTGTACTTGGAGGACTCCAACGGCTCGATCTGCGGCTCGTTGTCATCCCAACCGGTGGTCATGAACTCCTTGAACGCCTCGGAACGCGGACGCAGCGAACGATTGTTCACACGATCGCTCATGGCCTGATCCGGTCCCGGAGCGGCCTCCCGCTCCATCTTCTCGTATTCCTTGTCCTTGTCAGTAATGACTTCGCCCATCACATCTCCTGAACATGCATTCGTAACGTACGGAAATTACCGCAACCCATCCTATAACTTTTCCCGGCGCGCAACGTTCATGCGGACATCTAGAATGGGAAAAGTTTAGTGTGCTGTCCGCAAGGTACGGGAGGAAAACGGGAAATATGTCATTCGAACATCCCAATCGCAACAACGAAAGCATGATCGACGTCGAACGCGACATCATGAGCCGTCCATCGGAACGCAACACCACCAATCTCGACCTGCAACGCATGAAGATGATCCTCGACATCATGGGCCATCCGGAGCAGTCGTTCCGCGTCATCCACATCACCGGCACCAACGGCAAGGGCTCCACGGCACGTATGGCCGAAGCCATCTGCCGCGCCTACGGCATGCGTACGGGCCTATACACCTCGCCCCATCTGGAACACGTCAACGAACGCATCGCCATCGACGGCCAGCAGCTGTCAGACGACGATTTCGTCGACACATGGGACCAGGTCAAGGACCTCGTCGCCATCGTGGACATGAAAATGGACGAGCTGGGCAAGCCGAAGATGAGCTTCTTCGAAGTGCTCACCGCCATGGCCATCTGGAAATTCGCCGACGCGCCGGTCGACGTCGCCATCGTGGAAGTCGGCATGGGCGGCCGATGGGACGCCACCAACGTGCTCGACGCGGACGCGGCCATCATCGGACCGGTCGACATGGACCACATGGCATGGCTCGGCGACACCGTGGAGGAAATCGCCACGGAAAAGGTCGGCATCATCAAGCCGAACTGCACCGCCATCATCGGCCGCCAGCCACACGAGGACGAGGTCATGCCGATTATCGAGGCCGCGGCCAAGGAGAACCACGCCAGCTTGGTGCGCGACGGCGTCGAATCGGAAGTCGTTACCCGAGTGCCGGCCGTCGGCGGCCAGGTGGCCACCCTGCGCACCCCGAACGGCACCTACACGGAAGTGCCGATCGCCAAATTCGGCGAGCATCAGGCACACAACGCGCTCGCCGCACTGTGCGCGGCGGAAGTGGTGATTCCCGTCAACGGCGCGTTGGACGGCGATTTGGTGGCCGAAGCGTTGAGCAGCGTACGCATTCCGGGACGTATCGAACAAATTCGTACCTCGCCTACCATCATCCTTGATGGCGGACACAACGTGAACGCGGCCGAATCGCTGCGTGCCGCCATTGAAGAGAACTATGATTTCCAGCAGCTCGTCGGCGTGGTCGCCATGATGGGGGACAAGCAGGTCGAGGAGTATCTGGGCGTGCTCGAACCGTTGCTGAGCCATGTGATCGTCACCGAGAACTCGTGGCGTGACCGAGTGATGCCGGCTGAGGATCTGAAGAAGATCGCGGACCGTGTTTTCGGGCCGGAACGCGTCACCTGCATTCCCGAATTGCCGGACGCCATCCAGGAAGCCGTCAACATGGTTGATGCCGATGACGAACTGGGCGTCGGCTACGGTCATGGCGTGCTCGTCTGTGGCAGCTTCCCCACCGCCGGGGGAGGGCGGCCCCCGTTTTCCGAA
>OAWV01001296.1_pt1 | contig 12227 bp, 10 predicted proteins | sample 1495551 | NCBI WGS metagenome assembly OAWV01 (sample SAMEA2580245, study PRJEB22360) | human gut metagenome | biome: human gut; feature: human-associated habitat; material: faeces | place: Denmark | collected 2008/2010 | reverse complement strand
TCACTTCCATGCAGTCCAGTACCGGCTGGTTGCATACCTCCAGGAATTCCTCCATGGCCTCATCCCCTGCCGTGGCAATGAGCGGACAGGCAAGAAGGGGCAGGCCGCCCGAAGAAAAACGTATGCCGCTGCGGACCGCCATATCCCGCACCTGCATCCACTCCCATACTCCTGCAAAGGAGGATGGGACCGGCTGGAAATGGCGGACGCCTGCATCCAGGTAAGGCGTGAACATATGGTGGTGGCGCACCGACTCGCCGGCAGCCACGGGAACGGGACAGCTCTCTGTCAATTCTCCATAGCCTCGAAAATCAAATCCGTGAATCGGTTCCTCAAACCATGCGATATTATATTTCTGTACCTTATCCGCAAATCTGAGGGCCTCCCGGACCGTAAATGAATGGTTTCCGTCAATGGCCAGCTCTGCATCCGGTCCAATGGTCTCTCTCACCAGCCTGACACGCTCCACATCGCAATCCAGCTTTGTGGCAAAATCCGTACCCACCTTCATCTTCACAGTCTTATGCCCGCAGTCCATAAAATGTTCCATTTCCCCGGCCAGATCCGCTCCGCTTAAGTGTGTGCTCCCTCCGCTTCCATATACGGTGACGCTGTCCTTTAAAGCTCCCAGGAACCGGTGGAAGGGCATATCTGCACGTTTTGCCAGGATATCGGTGAGAAGGTACTCAAGCTTTCCCACCTCCCCTGCCGTCTCTCCGTCAAAGCCGGAATTACGGCATGACCAGTATACCTTGTGCATCCACTGTCCAAAACTCTTTTTCTCCCCGGTCATGATAAGGGGCAGAATGGTCCTTTCCATGATGGACGAGCAGGGACACACGCCCTTGATGCCGTCCTCCGTATAGAGCTCCACATATTTGCTTATCTTGGAATGGGTAAACGGACCTCCGGTTGCGTCGTAAAACGGCTCTTTCTGGGGTACCGGCGCAAGATTGATGATGAATGCATCTGTGAATTTAAGTAATTCGCCATCGTGCTTCATTTTCGTCTATTCCCATCCTTTTGGAAGATATTTAAGCGTATTTTTTATCATGTCATCCACCAGAAGCCTGATATCCTCTTCCCGGCAGTTCTTTCCCTTTACAAGAGGATCGTTCATAAATGCTTTTACCACCTTTTCCTTATCCGGCTTAAGAGCTGCTTCCATAATCAGCTCATGGTTTTCCAGATGGGGCATCAGAAGTTCCTTTACATTTTCCGGCACAGCTCCCGCCACCACCGGATAGATGTGGTCCTTTTCAAAGACCGCGTTGGTCTCCACCAGCGCGCCTGCGGGCAGGTTGGTTATCTGGCAGGCCGTATTAGGGATATTTACATTGCTGACAACCCTTGTAAGGCCGCAGAGCGCTTTGATTAAAAGGATTCCCTCCTCGCCGGTAGGTTCCAGTTTGACTTCTTCCTGCCCGGAAGCCAGCCTGCGGCTCCTGTCCAGTCTCTCCTTCAGGTCATTCTTTCTCCACTGTACCGTGGTCAGACCGAATTTCCAGGATGCAACTGTCTCCGGGTCATTCAGGTACTCATTTCCGGGCATGAATTCAGCCAGATGCCTGTCCCCTGCTGCCGCAATCAGGCCATATCGCTTAAACAGATCCATCTTGACCCGGTTGGCACACTTAAAGGAGGAATTCATCCAGTTTTCGCCTTCCACTTCATATCCCTGGTCAAAATGTGCGTCAATATAGTCCCGGTAAACAGGGAACAGGTCAATCCCCTTATAAGAAGCACTTGAAAACCATGTAAAATGATTGATACCCAGCACATTAACATGGATGTCATGCCAGTCAATATCCTGTTCCCCGCAGCTCTCCTCACAGATTCCCTTAAGGACCTTCTGAGTTCCAAAGACCTCATGGCAGCACCCGAATGCCTTGATTTCCGGAAATACATGATACAGGGTCTTTACGCACAGCGACATGGGGTTGGTATAATTAATGACCCATGCCTTCGGCGCATATTCTTTTATGGCCCCGGCAATCTCTACAAACATGGGTATGGTGCGCAGGGCGCGGACCATTCCGCCAGGCCCTGCCGTATCGCCTACAGACTGGTAGATTCCCAGGCGCTCCGGAAGGTGAACATCAGACTCCATGTTTGTAGAGACTCCATCTCGTCAAAGGTGCCGGGCAGGATGGAAATGACAACGAAATCGCAGCCTGTCAGGGCGTCCTTAAGACTGGCGCTGGTCTCAAACTTCCAGTCTCCTTTGGCTTCGTCCCGCTGCATAAGCCGGCTGCCGATTACCTCATTGTTCTTTGCCGCGTCACCGTCAATATCATACAGACGTATGGTACCGCTGATCTGGTCTTCCAGGGCAAGGTCTGTCATAAAGGTCCAGGCCCATCCCCTGGAACCGCCGCCTATATATGCAATCTGAATATCCTTAACTTTATTATCACTATACTTCATAGCTTCCTCCTTAATATGTTTACTTGAAATATACATGCTCTGCATTCCTGTACATAATTCGTTCCTTTTCTTCCCGTGAAAATGCATCGCTGCATGTGATGTACTGAATAAAGTGCTGGTAGCTGTCCTCTTTCAGCACCGAGGGTATATCCGTTCCGAAAATGAGTCTGTCCGCCCCTGCTATCTCAATTCCATGCCTCAGATACCTCACCGCATTGGGATAGGGGTAGGCGTCAGGGCCGCAGTTATGGGGCAGGGCAGCCAAATCAAACCACACATTGGGCAGGGCCAGCTTCTTTAATCCTTCCACAAGCTTATCCTCGTCCCTCATGGACACGGCCAGCAGATGGCAGACCACAAACTTCATGCCGGTATGCTCTTTTATCACATTCAAAAGCCGGTCCGTCTGCCAGCTCTCACTGCCGCATTTGCCTATATCAATGACAAACACCAGACCATGCTCATCCGCATAATCATATTCGGCCTTCATGATATCCCCGTCCAGGGGCAGCGTAAAGTGGTTGGCCATGAGCCCGGAGCCGGTACTTACCTCAAACTTCACAATTGGAAAACCCAGCTCTTCAAACAGATGTTTTCGTATCTGTTCCTTGCCCCTGCAAAAAGGGTCGTAGGAAGCCGCGGCACAAAACCGGTCCGGATATTTTTTCACTGCCTCCATGGAATAGAGATTTTGGAAACCAAAGTAATTTCCCTGGAGCAGCACTGCTTTCTCCACTCCGTTTTCATCCATTTTCCTGAGAATGTCCCCGGCAGTCACCACTCCCTGGCTGAACTCATCCGGAAGCATCCGGAAACGCTCCCCTGATGCATATTCCGCCATGCCGTTTCCGGCAAAGCGCAGCTCTCCTCCTGCCCCTGTTCCCGCGATACACTGTACCAGATGGACATGTCCGTCTATTATCTTCATTTCATGTTCCATTTTCATCATCCTTTCAGACCGGAGGTGCTGATGCCCTCAACCAGATATTTCTGGAAAAACAGGAATATAAGGATGGACGGCAGTATGGACAAGGTTGCCATGGCGAACATGGCTCCGTAATCCGATGACGAGCCCGGGTCGCAAAAAAGCTTAAGCGCAAGGCTGACAGGGTACATGCTGGACTTGCTGACATACAGAAGGGCTGAGAGGAAATCATCCCATCTCCACATGAAGGAGAATATGCAGGCCGTGACCAGTGCCGGCTTTATAAGAGGCAGCATGATGCGGGTAAAAATACCTGCATAGGAACATCCGTCAATCTTGGCCGCTTCATCCAATTCCGTAGGAATACCGCTGATGAAGTTGGAAATCAGGTACACAAAAAATCCCTGTATGGCAAAGAAATATGGAACCGTCAACGGCATATAGGAGCCCACCCAGCCCAGCTTCTGATACCACAGATACTGGGGGATCATGAGTACCTGGGCGGGAAGCATCATGGAGAGCAGCATGGCAGCAAACAGGATGCTCTTGCCTCTGAATTTGAATCTGGCAAATCCGTAGGCCACCAGGGCGGAGGAGGCCACAGTTCCCAGGGTGGCCACCACTGAGATGAAGATGGAGTTTTTGAAGAAGGTGGCAAAGGAAATCTTTCCAAAGCCCTTCCATCCCGTGGAATAATTGCTGACTATAAATTTCTCCGGTATCAGGCTGCCCGCTGTGGAGAATATGGTACTGTTCTCCTTAAAAGAACTCATGACCATCCATATAAGGGGATAAATCATGATGATGCCGATGACGAAAACAATGATATGGTATACTGCTTTTTTAACCACTCGCTTCTCTTTCATGATTAAAGCCCTCCTTCATATACCCAGAACCGTTTCGTTGCAAACAGGAACAGGGTTATCAGACCAATCACAGCCAGCATGACCCATGCAAGGGCCGCACCATATCCTGTGTTGTAGAATTCAAAGGACTGCTTATACATGTAAACAGTATAGAGCAGGGTTGAATTCATGGGTTTTCCCTGGGTGATGATATAGCACTGGGTAAAGGCCAGAAAGCCGTTAATCATCTGCATGACCAGGTTGAAAAATATGGTGGGGGTCAGCAGGGGCAGGGTAATCTTAAAGAATTTTGCCGGTGCGCTGGCGCCGTCCACCTCCGCCGCCTCGTACAGGGACTGCGGAACCTGTTTTAAGGATGAGAGGAAGATAAGCATGGATGAACCAAACTGCCAGACCACCAGCAATATGAGGACCCATATAGCGGTTCTGGTATCCCCCAGCCACGAAAAGCTGGTCTGGATTCCCACCATTCCCAGAAGCTTATTCACCACGCCGTCCATGGCAAACATCCTCTTCCATAAGATGGATACTGCCACGGAACCTCCGATAATGGAGGGAAGGTAATAGGCTGCCCTGTAGAAACCGGACATTTTGGAATTTTCCAGCAAGAGCATGGCCACAATCAAAGCAAACAGAAGTTTGAGCGGAACAGACACAAATGCAAAGAAAAAAGTTACCTTCAGTGTTTTAAAAAACGTTTCATCCTGGAACATGGAAATAAAATTCTTAAGTCCTGTAAAAACAGGCGGTGAAAGAATGTCATAATCACAGAACGAATAATACAATGAAATTCCCATTGGAACAATCATGAACAGCAGGAATCCAATGGTAAATGGCAGTGTAAACAGGACACCGGCCACACTTTCCTTGCTGAGCTGCTGCTTTAATGCCTTCATAGCCTCTCCTCCTCGCCTTATGAAAAGAGCGACCTACAACAGCCGCTCTTTTTTAATTTGCTAATTTTTCTTGGACTCCATAATCTTTGAGCCTTCTGTAAACAGCTGCTGGCCGGCATCCTCAGCCGTCATCTGGCCGTAACATACCTGTTCCTCCAGCTTGTTCAGAAGATCGTTTACCTCGCTTGAACCGTCGGCAGCAGGCGGGTTGATCTGGGAAGAATTGTCAGATACAACTTCGTTGATAAACTTAATCACTTCCTGGCTGGTCTCATCCATCTTAGGCGCAATGGAATCTGCCACTGTTGATGACAGAGGAATGCCTCTCTCTCCCAGAAGGATTTCATTACATTCCACTGAATTTGTGATGAAATTCAGGACCTTTGCCGCCTCTTCCGGATTTGTGCTGTCCTTTGTGATGGCGAAAAACTGGCTTGGCTTCAGATAATCGGACTTGACAGGGTCTGCTGAAGGCCAGGTGGTTATGGCAATCTCCACACCCTCAGGTGCGGCGCTTCTGATGGCTGTGAGCTGGTTGGTATAGTTAAACGCACACCATGACATGGTTTCAGGATTGGAACCATACACCATTGGGTCCTGCTCCACGGATCCGATGGTCCTCTCTGCGAAGATGGAAGGATCCACAACCCATCCGTCCCTTATGCCATCCTCATAGAGCTTGAAATAGGATACATAATCCTCTGCTGTTCCGCCCAGTTTTCCGTCCTCAAACATGACTACATCATTGGCGCGCAGGAAATACTCAATGAAATTCTCACCATTGTTATATGCAATGTTGGTCTTATATCCTGTCTTTTCCCTGATTTCCTTGCAGAGTGCAATGAACTCGTCCATGGTCATATTGTCTTTTACCGTGATTCCTGCCTCATCCAAGGCCGTCTTGTTGTACAGCAGCGCAGGTGCATTGATGCCGTTGCAGATTGCATAAAGTCCGTCCCCTACCTTACCGGAGTTCAGTACATCTTCATTACAGTCTGCCACGTCGATGGTTCCGTTTTCAATATAAGGCGTCAAGTCCACCAGCAAATCATTGTTTACATACTGCTGGATATACTTGTAATCCATCTGGACGATATCCGGCATGGAATGACCGGCAGCGGCCGTAGCCAGCTTGTTCCAGTAATCTGCCCACTCTGAAAACTGTCCGTCAAAGGTAACTCCGGGATTCTGTTGGGAATACAGCTCTAAGATAGCCTGTGTACGCTCATTTCTCACCTGATTGCCCCACCAGGCAACCACCATCTCCGAACCATCCCCGGATGCAGCCTTTTCCCCGGATGCTCCTTCTGCCTGTGAACCGGCCGCCTTTGTATCTGCGGTACCGGAACCGCCGCATGCTGTCAGGCTTGCCGCCGCCAGGGCAGCTGTAAGCACAAGTGCTAATTTCTTTTTCATGATTGAAAACCTCCCTCGTTCTTTAATTGCTTTTGATGAATTGATTATACCTGCTTTTTCTTGTCAAACCAATCAATAAAACCGATGTCCATGGTTAATTTTCCGACTTTTTCATACAGTTTATGCGGATGCAACTTTTCCTTGTCCTGTTGAAAGATATGGTATATATTAATCTAAGACAGGAAATTTCCACTGAAAACAGGAGAAACTTATGAGATACCTGAAACGGATAAAACATGATTTTGAAAATCTCTCCATGAAAAACAAACTGCTGGCCGTTGTATTGTCTAATGTGGTGCTGATTCTTCTCATAGCGCTCATAGGGCTGCGCATTTCTTCCAATGCATATAATGAACAGCTCTACAAGGCCATTGCCGGAAATCTGTCCTTTTCCTCCCAGACCATTTCCAGCAACTTAAAAAGCATTGAGACCCTCTCCTCCGTCATCATCTCCTCCTCTGTGATTCAGGATTCCCTAAACCGCATTGACAGTACGGATGATCCCATTATATGGTCCGAAAACAACCCGCGGATCAGCGCAGCCATCAACAATTACCAGCAGGCCTACAAAAATAACGGTGTATCCGCTATTGCGCTGAATAACCGTCATTTCCAAAACCTGACTAATTTCGTGGTCATCAACAATGCGGATACGGACACGGTACAGAGCGCAGTGGACAAGGCCAGGGAGCGGGAAGGAGCCATTACCTGGACCATTGACTATGACCACAGTCTGTATATACTCAGCAGAAGCGTCAGGAAGGTCTACAACCTGGAGCTGGACCATCTGGGCGACCTGCTGGTTTTTGTGGATTTGGACCGGATTGTAAGGGATGCCAACCGTGCAGTAACCACCTACGGTGAATCCAGCTATATTCTTTTTGACGGGGACCAGCTCATATACACTTCTGCCGGGATTGACCCGGAAACCGCCAACGGATTCATGAAACAGACGGGCCAGCCCTACAGCATCATACACCAGAACGGACACAGCTATTTTGCAGTTAAGAACACCATTCCCTACTACAACTGGACCTACATCAACCTGGTCCCCTATGACCAGATTGCCCAATCCACAGACATGGCCTACCGCCTTATCCTGGCCATGCTCATTGTGGGCTTTATCGCTGCCCTGGCCTTTTCCAGGCGCCTGACCCGCTACATTTTAAAGGACTTTGACCTTTTAATACAGAAGATGGAGTTTTTCAGCAGCACGGAGCTTAAAATGCCCGAGGTAGAGGTGGACTACAGTAAAAGGACGGATGAAATCAGCAGGCTGCACCAGCATTTCGATACCATGGCCGGCCGTATCCAGTACCTGGTCCAGAACAATTATGTGAATCAGATTTTAAGCCGCGACGCAAAGCTTAAGGCGCTGGAATCCCAAATTAACCCGCATTTTTTATACAATACCCTGGAAACCATAAACTGGCGGGCCAAGGCATTAAAGGACCAGCAGATTTCCTCCATGGTGGAATCCCTTGGAACCCTGCTTCGCGCTACCCTCAGCAACAAAAAGCCGCTTGTTTCCCTGGATTATGAGATCAGCCTGGCCGGAAGCTACATGACCATTCAGAAAATACGCTTTGAGGACCGGCTTCTTTTCCATGTGGAGTGTCCCGAAGAACTGGGCAAAGCTCTTATCCTGCCCCTCACTATCCAGCCCCTTCTGGAAAATGCCATACGCTACGGTATGGAGGAGATGATGGATACCTGCGAAATCAGCATACGGACCAGAAAGGAAGGCACGCTGCTGATTGTGGAGGTGTCAAATGAAGGCTCTGTATTTGAGGACAGCCTTCTTGAAAAGCTTCAGGACGGTACCAAGAATGCCCACGGCTTTGGCATCGGCCTGGTCAATATCCACCAGCGCATCCAGATGCTTTTTGGGGATTCCTATGGACTGTCCTTTAAGAACCAGGATGAGAAAGCTATTGCAATCATCACTATACCATACAAAACAGAGGAAGATGACTATGCTTAAATTAATCATTGCGGACGATGAACGCATTATCCGCGAAACCATATCCACCATCATCAATTGGAAGGAATACGACATCGAGGTGGTCGGCCTGTGCAAAAACGGAATGGAAACATATGATATGATAATGGACGAGACACCGGATATCGTGCTGACCGACATACGGATGCCCGGTATGGACGGGCTGGAACTGATCCGCAGGATTTCCGGCACGGACCTGAATGTACAGTTCATCATCCTCTCAGGCTACGGGGAATTTGAATATGCCAAGGAGGCCATGAAAAACGGGGTTAAATACTACCTCCTCAAGCCCTGTAATGAACTGCAGATCATTGACTGTATTGAGCAGTGCAAGAAGGACTGCTACCAGCAGAAAATCATGGAACGGATTGTGTCCGACCGCTTCATGGCAATCAACAGCATGAACCACAACGTTATTTTCAGCATCATCAATGACAGCATATGCCAGAACCGGGGCTTTCCGGACATCATCCGTTCCTATGAGTCCTATATCGACTTTAAATTCACGGTCTACAGGCTGTACTATGTGTATTTTCTGCCCTTTGAACACCTGGAGGAGTTTCTGGATGATTTAAGGCTGTACTGCAGCGAAAATATTTCCTCTGTCATCATACACGGCGTATACGTCAATAACACCCTGCTTCTGTTCTTTAAAGACTTTGCCGCAAACTACCAGGACCTGGAGCGTTTTATCTGCCAAAGGCACTATCCGGGCCAGGCCGTGACCCTGGAAACCGAATCCACCCTGTACTCCAATCTGGAGCAGCTTCTGGTGGTGGTTCTCAAAAAAATCAGGCGTTTTGGTATGATTTATTATATCAATAATTTTCATCTGCTCTACACCTGCAATTACAACACCCACATCAATGAATGGGAGCAGCTGTGCCAGTCCATCCTGAACCGGCAGCCGGATTCCATGCAGAAGCTGACCGAGCTCATAAAGGATATAAATGATATTACCTTTTTAAAGCAGATTGCCAGCAACCTGTTCATGAAGCTCACCCTGAACAGTCCTTCCCTCTCTTCCACCTGGCTGACCGAACTCCTGGTCCGGATAGAAAATGAACAGAGCATAACGGACTTAAAAAACCTTGCCATTGAACGGGTGGAGGACATCCTGAGAGAGCCTGACAGCGGGCAGGCCGTCAGCACCATGACACAGCAGATATTTGACTATGTAAGCCAGAACCTGCAGGATGACAACCTGACCCTTAAATTCATTGCCAAAAACTATCTCTTCATGAATGTGGACTATGTCAGCAAAAAATTCCTGAAGGAAACAGGCACCAAATTTTCCACCTACCTGGCGGACATGCGGATTAAAACCGCCAAGCAGCTGCTGGCCTCAAAGGGTCTGGACAAGATACAGGACGTGGCCCAGGAGGTGGGACTTGGAAACAACCCCCAGTATTTTTCCCAGCTGTTCAAGAAAAAAACAGGTATGACTCCCAGCGCATACATTGCCCAGGTCCTGGGAAGACCCGGCAAATAAAAAGCAATCACTTTTTTGGCAACAGTATGAACTGCTGCCATTTTTTTAAAAAGCCTGTAATTTTTACTTGACTTATAACGCATTCTATGTAAGAATATGACGAGGCACACATCAGTGCCATATCTGGCTGGTCCGGCTATCGCACTGGTAGAGTGTGAACTATTTCCCAAATTCAATATTTTACAATATAATGCGCAAAGGAGACTCCCATGAGACATTTATTGAATCCCTTAGACTTCTCTGTGGAAGAAATTGATGACCTTCTGGCCCTTGCAAGGGACATTGAACAGAATCTTCCAGGATACGCCCATGTATGTGACGGCAAGAAACTGGCCACCCTTTTCTATGAGCCAAGTACACGGACACGTTTAAGCTTTGAGGCTGCCATGCTGAACCTGGGCGGCAATGTATTAGGTTTTTCATCCGCCAATTCCAGTTCTGCCGCAAAAGGCGAGAGCGTGGCCGATACCATCCGCATGATTTCCTGTTATGCTGACATCTGCGCCATGAGGCATCCAAAGGAAGGCGCTGCATTTGTAGCTGCCCAGAAGGCCCAGATTCCAGTTATCAACGCAGGGGACGGAGGCCATCAGCATCCCACCCAGACCTTGACCGACCTTATGACCATCCGTTCCATGAAGGGACGTCTGGACAACCTGACCGTGGGCTTCTGCGGAGACCTGAAATTCGGCCGTACCGTACATTCCCTAATCAATGCCATGGTCCGCTACCCAAACGTCAAATTCATACTGATATCCCCGCCTGAGCTGCGCATCCCGGACAACATCCGCGACGACGTGCTCATTGCAAATAACGTTCCTTTTGAAGAGGTGGGCAACCTGGACGACGCTCTGGGCCAGTTAGACATTCTCTACATGACGCGTGTGCAGAAGGAACGCTTCTTCAACGAGGAAGATTACATCCGTTTGAAAGATTGCTATATTTTGGATAAAAAGAAAATGAAACTTGCCAAGGAAGACATGTATGTGCTCCATCCGCTTCCCAGGGTAAATGAAATCTCCGTGGAAGTGGATGACGACCCAAGGGCTGCCTACTTCAAGCAGGCACAGTACGGCGTATATGTGCGTATGGCATTGATCATGAGATTACTGGAGGTGCAGAAACCATGTTAAATATCAGCGGATTACAAGAAGGCATTGTCCTGGACCACATTGAGGCGGGAAAAAGCCTGGACATCTACTATCACCTTGGCCTGGACAAGCTGGAATGCCAGGTAGCCATCATCAAAAACGCCCGCAGCAATAAGATGGGACGCAAAGACATCATTAAAATCGAAGGCGGCCTGGATACGGTTGACTTAAAGGTATTGGGCTACATTGACCACAACATCACAGTGAACATTATCCGCGGCGACAAGATTGCTGAGAAGCGCGCCTTAAAGCTTCCCAAGAAAATCACCAATGTGATTCAGTGCAAGAACCCCCGCTGCATCACATCCATTGAGCAGGAGCTTCCTCATATCTTCTACCTGGCAGATGAGAAGGCAGAGGTTTACCGCTGCCAGTACTGCGAAGAGAAGTACAGTGAATTTAAATAGGATGATTATGGGACGCTGTCCGTAAATACATGAAAAGGCAGCCCGGTATCAAAATCCCAAAGGATTGATACCGGGCTGCCCTTATTTTATTATCCATATCCAATCCCGGCGCATGTACCGTATCCTTCCATACCGCGCCCTACCGATACATTTCCCTGTCTGTTTCCTTTTTTCCTCCCGGGCCTATGTAGACAGATTCATCAAAGGCCAGAATTAACAGGAATATGGGGGTAAGGAAAATAAGCCCCAGCGCGTACCCCACCCCATGTCCAAAGGAATAGGACATCTTAACGGATATCAGAATATGCATGACCGAAACGCCGAAATAAGCCAGTTGGGCCACCATGGCGCCGGGACCGGACACAAACCGCAAGGACGCGGCAATCAATGCCATGATGAGCCACAGGACAAACATCCTGTTATTCCAGAAAAGCTTATACTCTATATAGGTGCCGTAAAACGGTATCAGGGCTTTCCATCCTGCTTCCCCTGCCTTTCTGAATATCATCCAGTAAGCCAGGATATAGAGGACAAGCACCACCGCAATTACAAACATAAAAATCAGCGACATCCCCATGAGCAGTATACTCAGTTCTTTCAAAAAAGCACCCGCCTTTCCAACTATATTCCCTACTTATCGGCAGG
>OAWV01001285.1_pt1 | contig 12319 bp, 10 predicted proteins | sample 1495551 | NCBI WGS metagenome assembly OAWV01 (sample SAMEA2580245, study PRJEB22360) | human gut metagenome | biome: human gut; feature: human-associated habitat; material: faeces | place: Denmark | collected 2008/2010 | reverse complement strand
GTTCTTTCTACTTGCCATGTATGAGCGGCATGGTCAACCCCTGGAAGTGGTGGCCGGACAGGTCATCCGCTGTATGTTCCTGCGGACGAAAGAGCGGCCTTACCAGACAAACAATTTCTACGCAGCCCTGGAGCGGCAGGCCCAGGCGGAAAAGGAGGTGAAAGCCATTGTTCAGAAAGCGAAAGCCAGAGCCGCAGGCACGACAGGCGGCAAAAGCCGCGGTAAAGCTGACCGCCGCAGAAAAGCGTGAGATCAGCCGTATCCTGGAAACCGCCAGAGGCGACGGCAAGGTACATTCCGCACAGGACACCTTACCGTTCCGCCAGATGTACCCGGACGGTCTGTGCAAGCTGGACGACCACACCTGGTCAAAGTGTATCGAGTTCGAGGATGTGAATTATCAGCTTGCAAAGCCTGACGACCAGACGGCGATCTTTGAAGCCCTCTGCGATATGTATAACGCCCATGACGCTTCTATCGGGATGCAGCTTTCCCTTGTGAGCCGCCGCATGAACCGGGAGGATTTTGTAAAGCGTATCGAGATCGCGGCGCAGGGAGATCATTTCGACCATATCCGTGAGCTTTACACACAAATGCTCCGCAAGCAGCTTGAACGGGGCAACAACGGTCTTATCAAAACAAAGTACCTGACCCTCACCATCGAGGCACGGGACAGCAAAACCGCACGGGCACGATTTTCCCGGATCGTCATGGATGCCCTCAACCATTTCAAGGTCATGGGTGCTCTGGCAAAGGAGCTTGGCGGCAAGGAGTGGCTGGAAACGCTCCACGGCATCCTACACCCGGACGGGGAACGGTTTGCCTTTGAATGGAGCTGGCTTGCCCCTTCCGGCCTGTCGGTTCAGGATTTTATCGCACCATCTTCCTTCCGCTTCGGTGAAGCACGGAAGTTCACGATGGCGGATAAATTCTGTGCCGTGTCCTTTCTGCAGATCAGCGCACCGGAAATGGATGACCGTATGCTCACCGAGCTGCTGGATACGGACAGCGGGCTGCTTGTCAGCCTCCATATCCGCAGCATGGACCAGAACGAGGCGATCAAAACGGTCAAGCGGAAGATCACTGACATTGACAGTATGAAGATCGACGCACAGAAAAAGGCAGTGCGGGAAGGTTTCGATATGGATATCATCCCCACCGATCTTGCCACCTACGCAGGCGAGGCAAAGAACATCCTCCGTGACCTGCAAAGCCGGAATGAGCGAATGTTCCTGATGACCTTCCTGGTGGTAAATTTTGCAGACAGCAAGCAAAAGCTGGAGAATGACCTTCTCCGTGCGGCAAGCGTGGCGCAGAAATATAACTGCTCCCTGGTGCGGCTGGACTTTCAGCAGGAGGACGGCTTCGTGTCGGCTCTGCCCCTGGGTGTCAACCGCATTAAGATACAGCGCGGGCTTACCACTTCGGCGGTGGCGGTGTTCGTTCCCTTCACCACACAGGAGATTTTCCACGGCGGCGAAGCTCTTTACTACGGGCTCAATGCCACTTCCGGCAATATGATCCTTGCTGACCGCAAAAAGCTGAAAACGCCCAACGGCATGATCTTAGGTACGCCCGGCAGCGGCAAGAGTTTTTCCGCAAAGCGTTCCATCGTGGGTGTGTTCCTGAACACAAAGGACGATATCCTGATCTGCGACCCGGAGGCGGAATATTTTCCGCTGGTGAACCGTCTGGAAGGACAGGTCATCAAAATCTCACCTACCAGCACGCAGTATGTGAACCCTATGGATATCAATCTCAATTACAGTGAGGATGATAACCCGCTGGCGCTGAAATCAGATTTTATCCTGTCGTTCTGCGAACTGGCGGCAGGCGGACGGAACGGTCTGGAGCCGGTGGAAAAGACGGTCATTGACCGTGCTGTGCGGATCGTGTACCGCCCCTATATCGCAGACCCCCGCCCGGAGAATATGCCGCTGCTGGAAGATTTGTATGACGAGATCAAACGGCAGCCGGAGCCGGAGGCGCAGCGGATCGCGGCAGCGTTGGAACTGTATGTGCATGGCAGCCTGAATGTTTTTAACCACCGTACCAATGTGGATATCAACAACCGCATTGTCTGCTTTGATATCAAGGAGCTGGGAAAGCAGCTCAAAAGCCTGGGTATGCTGGTGATCCAGGATCAGGTGTGGAACCGTGTTTCCCAGAACCGGGATCAGGGCAAATCCACCTGGTACTTCGTGGACGAGTTCCACCTTCTTCTGCGCGGTGAAGTTGGTTCCTGGAGCGTGGAGATTTGGAAACGCTTTCGCAAATGGGGCGGTATCCCCACGGGGATCACGCAGAACATCAAGGACCTGCTTTCCTCCCCGGAGATTGAGAACATCTTTGAAAACAGCGATTTTGTGTACCTTCTGAACCAGGCCAGCGGAGACAGGAAAATCCTCTGTGAGCGTCTGAATATCTCCAACCAGCAGGCGGCGCATATCAGCAACGCAGGCCCCGGCGAGGGGCTGATCTTCTTCGGCAATGTGATCCTGCCTTTTGTGGATGACTTCCCGAAGGACAATGAACTTTACAGCATTATGACAACAAAACTTGGTGAAACCGGGAAAGGAGGCGCGGCGCATGAATGATGAAAAATATGTGATTGGTAGCGGAAGTTTTCGGCTTCTGATCGGTGATTTGTATGATCTCTATTGTTATCATTTCAGTTTGACCCGCAGACTGGCGGAGGCTGCGGACGAAAAGGCACTTTTGAAAATCCAGAAAAGCGTGTCCGGCTATGAGCGCAGGATGAAGCGCCTTTGCAGGCGTTGGGGTCTACCCACGGATGATACGCCCTGGGCCTACGATACAATGGAGAAATCCATCCGGGAGCGGATGCTCCATGAATAACCTGACCCATGTGAGCCTGTTTTCCGGCATTGGCGGTCTGGACCTGGCGGCGGAGGCTGCCGGGTTTGAAACTGTCTGCCAGTGCGAGTGGGCGGATTTTCCGCACTCCGTCCTCTCCGCACGATGGCCGGATGTTCCCAGGTTCCGGGATATTACTACTTTTACGAAGGAGGCGTTTTTTGAAAAAACAGGACTTGAAACAGTTACCGTTATCTCAGGCGGCTTTCCCTGTCAGCCCTTCTCCACCGCCGGAAAACGGAAGGGTTTTGCGGATGAACGCTACCTGTGGCCGGAAATGTGCCGCGTTATTACCGAGCTGCGGCCCCGTTGGGTGCTTGGGGAAAATGTTGCTGGCTTCATCAATATGGGGCTCGACAAAACGATCTTTGACCTGGCAAAAGCGGGATACGCTGTTCTCCCATTCGTATTTCCGGCTTGCGGCGTCGGCGCATGGCATGAGCGCCAGCGAACTTTTATCGTCGCGGCTGATGTTTCCCACACCCCTTGCCTCCGACAACAACACCGCCAGGGATGCGGCAAGCCTGGATGTGTTCCTGTCGGACAATGGGATATTCCGCAAGAGGAACCGAAACGGGGCGATCTGGAGCCTCAGCCTGTCGGCGGCGGTATTCTATCTGACCCCGGTGGCGTCGGACGGTTTCCGTTCGACCTTGAAGCCATCAGCCTTCGATCCGACGAAGAAGGACGGGAACCTGTCGGCGCAGGTCATCTTTCAGGAACAGCCGGTGTCCGAAACGGCAGCACTGAACCCGGATTGGGTGGAATGGCTCATGGGCTTCCCGAAAGGATGGACGGATGTATCCTCTGGGCCGCCGAACCGGAAGGAATCCCCCGCATGACCGAGCGCATGGATGACCGGGCGCTGCGGCTGAAAACATTGGGAAATGCGGTCTGCCCGCCCCAGGCCTATCCCATTTTCCGCTATATCGCCATGATCGAGAATGGCACCTGCGGTGACTTCTGCCCCTATGGAAAGGAAGGTGACTGCCTATGAGGGAACTGAAAGCGACCGATAAGATCACGCAGAAAATGACCCGTGACGGTGCGGTATCGGAAAACCTTGCCACGGGAGAGGTGGAACATATCAGCAGCCGGGAGCCGGAAACAGAACTGTCCGCTTCTTCGGAAGAATCCGCTGGCACTGCGGTTGACCTTGCCCTGCGTGCGGCGGAACACCATGAGAAGAAAAGCGCACGAAAGGCGGAAAAGGCTGACACCCAAGCGGTGCGGGATGGTTCTGCCGCAAGGCAGCGCCCGTCCTCCCACCTGCAATTTACCGAGGAAGAATGTGCCGATCCCGCACTTGGAAAGTACATCGACCGTTCCGACCGTGCGGCGGACAGGCTGGGCGCGGCAAAGGCCGCTATCCCCACAAAGAAAGTTCTCCGTACCGAGCGTGTTTTTGACGAGACAGTCGGAAAAGGCAAAACGCAGCTTCACTTTGAAGAAGTGGAGAAACGCCCCAATGGACGCCTGCGGCACAATCCGCTTTCCCGGCCGGTCCATGAGATCGTCCATGCCGCCCATGCGAAGGTGCATGAGGTGGAACAGGAAAATGTGGGTGTAGAGGCCGGACACAAAGGCGAGGTGTTGACGGAACGCGGGTTTGCCTACGGAAAAGGCAAAGTCCGTGCAGCCGTCCACCATCACCGCACAAAGCCCTGGCGTGACGCAGCGAAGGCAGAGCAGGCTTCGGTCAAGGCAAACGCCGAGTACCTTTATCAAAAGGCACTGCATGATGATCCTGCATTGGCAGCTTCTAACCCGGTATCCCGCTTTCTGCAGAAACAGCGGATCAAGCGGAACTATGCAAAGGAGCTGCGGCAGGCAGAGAAAACCGCAAAGAACACAGCGGCTACGGCGAAAAGTGCGGCGCAGAAAGCAAAGGACGCCTTCAAGGAAACTTTCCTCTACATCAAGCACCATAGCCGGGCGGTGCTGTTGGTGATCGGCATTGGTGCCTGTATTGCCCTGCTGTTTGGTGGGGTATCTTCCTGTTCCATGATGGCGGGCTCCGGCGTGGGCGGTGTATTCACTTCCTCTTATCTCTCCGAGGATGCGGATATGCTGGCTGCGGAGGCGGCCTACTGCGAACTGGAGCAGGAGCTTCAATATGAGCTGGACCACTATGAGGCTCTGCACTCCGGATATGACGAATACCGTTTTGATCTGGACGAGATCGAGCATGACCCTTATGTGCTGATCTCCATTCTCACGGCGTTCCATGAAGGGGTGTTCACCATCGACGAGGTTCAGGCGGAGCTGCAAATGCTCTTTGAAAAGCAGTACAACCTGACGCAGACCGTGGAAGTGGAGGTGCGCTATCGGACGGAGACACGGACAGACAGCGAGGGAAATGACTATGACGTGGAAGTACCGTACAACTACTATATCTGCAAGGTGAAGCTGGAAAACTTCGACCTATCCCATGTGCCGGTCTACATCATGGACGAAGAAACGCTTTCCCTGTATGCGGTCTATATGGCAACGCTGGGAAACCGGGAAGATTTGTTCCCCGGCTCCGGCTATGTAGACAAGTACACCAAACCGCCCACCACCTATGATATCCCGCCTTCCGCACTGGAAGATGAAACCTTTGCGGCGCTCATTACCGAGGCGGAGAAGTACATCGGATATCCCTATGTCTGGGGCGGCAGCAATCCGAACACTTCTTTTGATTGCTCCGGCTTCGTATCCTGGGTGCTGACGCAAAGCGGCGTCTGCAATACGGGCAGGCTGGGAGCCCAGGGGCTCTACAATATTTCCACCCCGGTATCCTCTGCCAACGCAAGACCCGGCGACCTGATCTTTTTCGTCGGCACTTACGATACACCGGGCGTTTCCCATGTGGGTATCTATGTGGGTGGCGGAAAAATGCTGCACTGCGGCGACCCCATCCAGTATGCAGATATCAACACAAGCTACTGGCAATCCCACTTTTACGCTTTCGGGCGACCGCCCTACAACTAAAAAACGATATGGAGGTAATTTGATTTATGGCAACGACACAGAAAATCCGCAATGACATTGCGAAAACTAAAGAAAAGATCGCGGAGCAGCAGAAACGCCTTCGTGCGCTGGAGGCCCAGCTTGCGGAGGAAGAAAATCTGGAAATCGTCCGCATGGTGAAAGCCGTGAAGATGGACAACAAGGAACTGACCGCCTTCCTGAAAGCCTATGCCAGCGGTATGATCTCCCTGCCGGAGGGCAACACCGAGAATGAGGAAACGGAGGGATACGAGGATGAAGCATAACTTTATGACAAAAATGGTATCGGCTCTTTTGGCGGTGGTGCTCAGCGCTGCCGCTTTTTCTATCACCGCCTTTGCCAGCGGCGGCGAGGAAACCACGGAGTCCGTGGCTGAACAGGAAACGGCCGGTGATGTCTCTGATCTGCTTTCCGCTCTGGCAGGCAGCCAGGTCACGGTATCCGTCACCGAGGACGGTATCCAGTTCAGTTCCGGCGAAAATGACTCCGGGCAGACCGGCACCGTCACCACGGGCGGCGGCAATCTGAATGTCCGCACGGGCGCCGGAATGGATTATACCGCCTTCACTCAGCTTCCCAACGGAACGACCGTGAAGGTGATCGGCACGGACGGCGACTGGCTGAAGGTCATCCTGCCGGAGAAAGTCGGCTATGTCTATTCCGGCTATATGACGGTAAGTGACGGCGAGGCTGGCTCCGGGGAAGATTCTTTCTCTCTGGACGCGGAAACGCTGGAAAATCTGCTGGGGATGCTGGGCGGCGGCTTGAATGGCGGTGCTGCCCTGACGCCGGACGGGAACCTGTCGCTGATTGACGATATCGGCAGCCCTGCCACCAGTGGCAAGCAGTTTATTACAGTAGAAACGAAGAACGGCAATGTGTTCTATCTCATTATCGACCGTGACGACGAGGGCGAGGAAACCGTGCATTTTCTGAACCAGGTGGATGAAGCCGACCTCATGGCACTCACGGAGGACGGAGAAAAGGCGGAAACGCCTATTGTCTGCACCTGTACGGAGAAGTGCCAGGCCGGAGCGGTCAATACCGCTTGCCCGGTCTGCGTAAAAAACCTTAGTGAATGTGTTGGCACGGAACAGAAAGCTGCGGAGCCCACCGAGCCGGAGAATCCGGAACCCGAAAAGAAAAGCAATACCGGGGCGATCCTGGCGGTGCTGCTGATCCTTGCAGCCGGAGGCGGTGCGGCGGTCTATTTCCTGGTGCTGAAACCGAAGCAGGGCAAGAAAGTTCCCGCTGATCTGGATGATTTCGACCTGGAGGATGAAGAAGAATATCTGACCGAGGACGAGGAAACGGAGGAAAAGAATGAGTAAACTAATTATTGCAGAAAAACCGAGTGTGGCAAAATCTATCGCATCGGCCCTGGGTGCTTCATCCAGGGCCGATGGCTTTTATGAGGGCAGCGGCCTTCTTGTATCCTGGTGCGTTGGGCACCTGGTATCCCCGATGGATGCGGGCGGCTATGACGAGCGTTTCAAGAAATGGCGCTATGACGATCTTCCCATTCTGCCGGAGCCGTTCCGTTATGTGCTTGCACCGGGCAAGGAGGACGCCTTTGAAAATCTACGCGCCCTAATGAACCGACCCGACGTGGATACCATCGTCAATGCCTGTGACGCCGGGCGTGAAGGTGAGCTGATCTTCCGTCTGGTGTATGAAATGACCGGCTGCCGCAAGCCGGTCCTCCGTCTCTGGATTTCCTCGATGGAGGACAGCGCTATCCGGGAGGGCTTTTCTGATCTGCGCCCCGGCACCGATTATGAAGCCCTGTATCAATCTGCCCTCTGCCGCCAGAAAGCGGACTGGCTGGTGGGGATCAATGCTACGCGACTTTTCTCCGTTCTCTATCACCGTACCCTGAATGTGGGCCGTGTTCAGACACCCACACTGGCAATGCTGGCGGAGCGTGACGCAAAGATCACGCTGTTTCACAAGGAAAATTATCATTTGCTGCCCCTGACACTGGATGGAGCCGAGGCGGTGTCGGAAAAGTTCACCGATTCGGCGGAGGCGGAACAGGCAGCGGCTATGTGCAAGGGTGCGGCCGTCACCTGTACCTCTGTCACGAAGGAGCAGAAGAAGGAACAGCCGCCGAAGCTCTATGACCTTACCACCTTGCAGCGGGAGGCAAACCGCCTGTTCGGATACACAGCGAAGCAGACCCTTGACTACGCACAAAGCCTCTACGAAAAGAAGCTGCTGACCTATCCCCGCACGGACAGCCGGTATCTGACCTCCGACATGGCGGAAACAGCCTCCTGCGTCATCCATCTGGCGGCGAAGGTGCCGCCCTTTGACGGGATCAGCAACTTCTTCCCGCTGGTGGAGGCCATGATCTCCGACAAGGATATATCTGATCACCATGCCATTATCCCTACAATGGAGGTTGAGAAAGCGGATATCAAGGCTCTGCCCCTGGGCGAGCGCAATTTGTTCCTTTTGGTCTGCTGCAAGCTGCTGTGTGCATCGGCGGAGCCGTATGTGTATGAGGCGGTCACGGCAACTTTCGACTGCGGCGGTCATACCTTCACCGCAAAGGGCAAGCGCATCCTTTCCGAAGGCTGGCGGGAGATCGACCGCATTTTCCGTACCTTCTTGAAGGAAAAGCCTGCGGATGGGGACGGCGGCACGCTCCCGGACGTCACCAAAGGGCAGACTTTTGGCGGTGCGGAGGTTGCTGTTACCGAGCATTTTACCCAGCCGCCGAAGCCCTACACAGAAGATACCCTCCTGTCCGCTATGGAGAACGCAGGCAAGGATGACAAGGTGAATTGCCCCAAAGGGGCAAGAGATGGTGGCCTGGGCCATATTCCCGATGAGGCGGAACGGAAAGGGCTTGGCACGCCTGCGACCAGGGCGGCAATCATCGAAAAGCTGGTAGCCGCCGGATTTGTGGAGCGCAAGGGCAAGAGCCTGATCCCCACAAAAGCCGGTATCAACCTTGTCACAGTCCTGCCGGAGCCGCTGACCTCTCCCATGCTGACAGCGGAATGGGAACAGAAATTAACGGAGATCGCAAGGGGCAGCACTGACCCGGATACCTTCATGGACGGTATCCGCACGATGGTTCAAGAGATCGTGTCCACCTATTCCTGCATTTCCGAGGATGGCAAAAAGCTGTTTGCCCCGGAGAAGGAAGTGATCGGTACCTGCCCTCGCTGCGGCCAGCCGGTTTATGAGGGCAAGAAGAACTTTGCGTGTTCGGATCGGTCCTGCGGTTTTGTCCTCTGGAAAAATGACCGCTTCTGGACGAGCCGCAAGAAGGAGCTGACAAAGAAGATGGCAGCGGACCTTCTGAAAAAGGGACGTACCAATGTCAAGGGAATGTGGTCTGAAAAGAAACAGGCCACTTATGACGCTGCGGTGATCCTGGATGACACGGGCGGCAAATACATCAACTTCAAACTGGAATTTCCGAAAAGAAAGGAAGGTGTCAATGGCAGAAAATAAGACTTTGGAACATTTACCCGAAGTGAGGGCGGCGGTGGCTGCCCTCTCCCCGGAGGACAGGGAACTGTTGGAGGCGGTGCAGGCCTCGCCCTTCAAGCTGACAGCGCCGGAGCAGTTCAAGGAGTTTGCGGACAACATCGACTATTTCGTATTTGAGCCCAATATCCGTGATCTGAACGATCTTGGCTGGCGGTATCTGGCACAGCACATGGATATGCTGCTGCCCCCGGAGCTTCTGAGTGCAATCGACCCCGTTCCTTTTGGCAAGTACGCCATGCAGGAGGAACAGGGCCATTTTACGGAACACGGATATATTTCTTTTTCCGGCGACGAGTGGGTGCATGAACGCCCTGCGGAGCCGGAGAAAAAGCCTTCCATCCGGGAACGGCTGGAACAGGGCAAGAAGGAATGTGCAGAGAAAAACAAGGCGCAGCCCCACAAGGAAAAGTCTGCGCCGGAACTGTAAGGAGGTGCTGATATGCCATATTACGATCACAACAAGGATTATCCTTTTGCCGCCTTTATCACCAATCTTGGAAAGTACAATGAGGGCGAGCTTGTGGGCGAGTGGGTGAAGTTTCCCACCACCGCCGAGGAATTGAAGGAAGTGTTTAAGCGGATCGGAATCGGCCAGAAGGATGACTTCGGCCAGCCCTATGAGGAATGGTTCATCACGGACTATGACTGCTATGTGGACGGTCTTTACAGTAAGCTGGGTGAATATGAAAATCTGGACGAGCTGAATTATCTGGCATCGAAGCTGGATGAAATGAGCGAAAGCGAATACGCACAGTTTCAGGCCGGTATGGAAATGGGCGACCATTGCGGCAGCCTGCAGGAGATCATCAACCTCACCGAGAATCTGGATTGCTATGAGATTTACCCCGATATCCATGACTATGACGACCTGGGCCGCTATTACATCGAAGAACTGGACGTTATGCAGGTGCCAGAGCATTTGCAGAATTACATCGACTATGAGGCCTACGGCCGGGACGTTGCGTTGGAGGAAAACGGCACCTTCACGGATCAGGGCTATGTGCGTGATACGGGTGACAGTTTCCATGAGTATTACGACGGTGAGCGCGGCAGTATCCCCGACGAGTACCGGGTGATGACCTTTCAGGACGATCTTCCCGAAGAAGAAAAATCTGAATGGGCTATGGATATCGCCTTTGACATGGACGAGTTTTTCCGGCAGCGTGATCCGCAGTATGCGGCGGAACACCCGGAGGCACAGGCTGCCAAGGAGGAACTCTACGAAAACCTGATGGCAGGGCGCATTTCCGCTCTGGATGAAAAGCTGGCGGCGCTGGGGCAAACACAGGAGGACTATCTTCCTTCGGAGATTGAAAAGTTCAAGGACGCCACGGGCTATGAGGAATTTCTTGATTTTGACCCAGCGGAGGTCAAGGCCGCTTTGGATGACCCGGACAAGTCCCATGCGGATGAAATGCTGTCCGCTGCGGAGAAGGTTGCCTCGGAAAAGATGACTGTGCTTGTAGTGGAGCCTATGAAGGAACCCTATGTGAAGGAGATCGACCCCGACCTTCATTCCCTGCAGGCAGAGGTTGGCGGTGATATTGGAGCGACTTATCCTTATTCTGACCCGGTGGCGCTGGTCTGCAATGATGAAGGCAAGCTCATCGGGCTTGATCTGAACCGTGGGCTGCGGGATGAAAATGGAGAAATTTATGATATCGTAGCAGGGACTTTCCTGGTGGTTGGACTTGGTGAGGAAGATTTTGCGTCCCTGTCCCCGGAACTGATTCAGAAATACACGGAACAGTTCAAAACGCCGGAACGATTTATGCAGATCAATGGCAATATCGTTGTTCTCCCTGTCCCGGCAGATAAGCAAGACCTCGCTTATCTGCCAGACCGTTTTGAAACTGGCGAACGTGTGCAGACACCGAGGGGTAGCTTTCAGGTGACGGCTATGAGCCGGGAGCAGATGGAGGCAGCCGGTTACGGTGTCCACCATATTTCCGATGATGGAAAGTATCTTATCATGGGAAACGGTACACGGGCCTTTGCCGTGGCAGCGGAACAGCCGGAAAAGGATAATCCCCTCCGCACAGCGGAAATGACATTGGAGGATGACTACGGCATGATCGACGGCGTTATCAACAACGGCAGACGCGGCGAAGAATTGGAAAAAGCCCAGGGGTACGCAGAGCGGACGACGCCGGAGAAGCCTTCCATCCGTGAGCGGTTGGAGGACGCCAAACGGGAATGTGCCGAGCATAAACCCCAGGAGGGCAAGAAGCCCGGTCGTGATGTGCCGGAGCATGACTGCCTATGAGCCGAAGCAAGAAATGGCGGTTGGAATGGGCGTTCTTCCTGGGTGACAACGGCAGGCGGCAGTATAACCATATCTGTAAAAAATGTGTTCACGGCTGCAAGCAGAGTTTCCGGGCGTGTCTGGTCGCTTGTCCGCATTACAGTTCCAAACGGTCTAAAATTTGTGAAGATAAGGGTGGAAAACCCGCAGAATAATTCCCTGTATCCGTATTTTCAAAGGGAGCCTTTATGATTTCTCATGTGTCGGTCTGCTTGCTGGCACATGAAAAAAATGCTTGATTTCAAACACTTTCTGTCACGCAAAACGGGAGTACAGCTTTTCGGTTCGTCCGATCGGCTGTACTCCCGCTTTTTCTTTTTAATCAAATTATTTGAACAGGGGTACAAACTGTACCTCAGTTAGAGAAGGATTTCCATAGTATTTTTTTAGGATTGGATAGGAAAGGATGGATAGCCGCCGTAGTAGGCGTTGTGGGAATGTGCGTAAACTGCCAGAATTGCGAGGCTGTGGGAAAGTTGTTTGCAGACCTGTGGAAAAGGCTTGTCTTTTTCCATCAGGTTGTGAATGGCTTTTCCATCAGCACGAGCGGCAGTTTTCCATATTTCCATGACGCAAGAAAATCAACCAATAATCAGCCGGTATATTGTCAGCGGCACATACCATACCGCCACAATCAA
>OAWV01001263.1_pt1 | contig 12605 bp, 11 predicted proteins | sample 1495551 | NCBI WGS metagenome assembly OAWV01 (sample SAMEA2580245, study PRJEB22360) | human gut metagenome | biome: human gut; feature: human-associated habitat; material: faeces | place: Denmark | collected 2008/2010 | reverse complement strand
AGATTGGGAAGAATTCCGGTGATCAGGCCCATCAGGTTTTCTCCTCCTGCGGATACGATCCTGGTAAATCCTTCGGCTAGTTTTACAAATACATTCATAAATTTTGTCATTCCTTTCGCTTCGCTCAAGGCACAAACAAGTGGGACTTTGAGACCGGACTCTTATCATTGGCAATAAACCATGTTTATTCAGTCGCAGGATGACAGTCAATGTTGCTATTCTTTTTTATTAAGGTGGTGATACTTATGATGAAGCTGAAACACTCCATCTGCTGTGGGCTTGACGTCCACAAAAATGTTATCGTTGCTACCATCGTAACTACCAACAAGGACGGAATATCTGAATATAAGCAGAAATCTTTTTCAACCATCAACTCGGGTATTCAAAAGTTCCACAACTGGCTTATCGAGAATCATTGTTATCATGTTTGTATGGAATCCACAGGAAAATACTGGATTCCTATTTTTAATTATCTCGAAAACGACATGGAAGTCTGTCTTACCCACCCCAAATATGTCAAAGCCATCAAGGGGAAGAAGACGGACAAAAAAGATTCCAAATGGATTGCCGACCTTTACAAATTTGACCTGGTTTTGGCAGGACGGCAACCCAAATCATGTCTTATCTGTTGGAACATAACGCTGATACCATTGATGAAAAAGCCGTTTGCAAACTTATAAAAAAGGGAGCCAAAGCCAAGTCGGATGAAATCATTGAAGCCATTAAAGGTTATAACATTGAAACAGACCAGGCTAAAAAGCTGGAACTTACCCGCGGACATCTCGAATATCTGGATGATATGATTACCCAAACCGAAGTGGAGCTCTATGTCCGCATAAAACCTTATTATGAGTTTGTCGAGTTCGTAAGCACGATGCCGGGCATGACAGAACTAAGTTCCACCATCGTCCTTGCTGAAACGGGTGTCAACATGGGCATCTTTGACGATGCCAAACAACTTTGTTCCTGGTGTGGTCTTTCTCCTGCCAACAATGAATCTGCAGGCAAGAAAAAATCTGTCCGTATCGCAAAAGCAGGCGATTATCTGAAACCGATGATGGTACAATGCGCCCTTGCCGCAATCAAGAGCAAAAAACAGCCTTATTTTTCAATCAAATATGGACGGATCAAAAAACGCAGAGGCCACAAAAAAGCGATCATTGCCATTGCCAGGATGATGATGGTCTGCATTTACCATATGGTGTCTGAAAAGAAACCTTTCACACCTACTGACTATGAAGAATTGATGGAATCACAGAATCATGTAGAGTGTGTTGTCTTGAATGAAACCAATGTTTTTACTTATCTTGAGAGCCTTGGTTACGATAGTTCTAAGTTAGTAAAGCGCAACGATAACTAACATTTTTCTATACCTGAAAAACTGGGTTTTATGAACCCTTGGATAAGTGCGCCCAAAAATCTACTTTATTTTTCACTCTTCCTCCTTAACATGGACAATAATCTCTCGGAATCTTCAGCCCAGTAAAATCAAGGCTTGTAGATTCCATTTTATTAAAATCCCCCACTTTTTTGTCAAAAAAGACTTGACAAATCGCTCAAAATTTGCGGCGAAGCCGATTAAATATATTTTATTTTTATCGACTGGAGGGCGATTTTTATGTTACCTGTTCATTCCGGCGGTCATACCGCCTATCAGACTTTTTTACTTGAAAACCTTCGCAAATATTATCCTGATCCCACTGTTTTTTCTAAATCAACATGGGATATCATCGAACGTTTCTGGAATCTTGATCTTTCTTATACCAACGAACTGCTCCGCAACAAATATTCTGTCTTTGGTCCAAAACCAAGGACTCCTTCCTGTATGCAGCGTTCTTATCTTCTCTCCATTGATTTTAAAGTTCATTCACTTACCCACTGGGCTGCTCAATTGAAAATCAATCCACTCTATGCAATCCTCAGTGGGTTTCACTTTGGTGACACTCCTGGAGTCGACACTTTCTATGACTTTCTTAACAGGCTTTGGGATTCCGATTCTGATAATCTTTCTCCCCATATACATCCTTTAAAAAAGAAAAAAGTGCAAAAGCCAAAACAGAAGGGAGAAAAAGCAGAATCTATTGAAAAAATCACAGTGGAACAACTTTTTAAATCCATGGAATCTTCTTCTTTTTCTATTGATGACCAACCATATGCTTCTCTTTTCAAGATTTACAACCATGAATTTTTAACCGTTTCCATATCCAAAGGATTGATTGATACCTCCAATCTTTCCATTGCCGGTGTTGCGACCGCTACTTTTCCCAGCCCGATTGTGATGTCGTATATGATTCTTCTCGAGACTGTTTTTATCATGGCTACGATTTATATATGCTGGTTGCATCCAACTCGGAAAGTGATCTGCCTTTCTTCCTGATTTTCATATCAGCAAATGGCTTTTGGCTTCTGCTCATGATACCATGCCGTATTATCGGTATTGTCGTGAAAACGGCATACAGCCTTTTATCGACTTAAATGAAAAACGCGGAATCAGCATGAAATATAAGGATGATTTTACCATTGCAAAAGATGGAATTCCTATTTGCAAAGCTGGGCGAAAAATGAACCATGATGGTTCTGAGCCATCGAAAGCAAGGTTAAAATTTCGCTGTCCACTTGCCAGCCGTAAATACGGATGCTCCTGCAGTACCCCCTGCTCAGACTCCAAATATGGGAGAACCGTCCATCTTGCAATGAAAGATAATCCAAGATTCATCAATTTCCCGCCTCGTGACAGTAAAGAATGGAAACTGGAATACAATGCTAGAACTTCAGCTGAACGTTCGAATAAACGTGAGAAAATAGACTTTCAATTAGAAAGCGGCAGGCACCGCTCAACTAAGATGTGGTACTGCCGCCTATATCACATCCTTATGCTGCAGCACTTGGATGCTTGGGATTTGCCCTATGAATCCACCCTGAGAAAGTTGATTTTAGATGTGGCATAATCCTTTAACTATTATACACCATTTTTCAGGCATAGCGACAGCTATGTCTATTTTCTATGTTCTTTTTCTGTTTTAAATAATATTTACTTTTCAAAGTACGTTTCTCGGCTGTTGCCGATAATAATCACTCAGGATTCCGAGAGATTATTACAAGGTGGTTTGTCATGATTCTATTTTACCATGAGCGGAGAGAAAATTTATATAAATCAAGCAAGAAAATCCAGTAAAATCAAAGGGCTTTGGCATTTAACAAATGCCTAATAAAATATTAGAAAAGGAGAGAACAGATAGAGGAATCTGTATAAAAATATCTGTATTTTTAGGTTTTAATAAAAAAAAATAAAAAAAATGTGTATAATCTTGGATAAATGTAGCAAAAAAAACTATACACATGGTAAAATTGGTAATATAGTATAGCAAAAAATGTAAAAAAACCTATACACATTCGAAAAAACAGCTTATGTGTATAAAAAATGGGTGGTTTTGCAAAATTGAAGTAAAGTATTGATTTGAGTATAGTATAGGCAGCTGGTAAGTACAGCGCAGAATAGGAGTTGCATATGAAACTGAATAAGAACAACAAAGAACGAGTATATGAATTCATTACAACATATTCATTAGAATTTGAACATGATGAATATCCAAGATTTACTACGAACTTTTTGTCAGGGAAGTTAGGTATGCAAAGGACCAATTTAAGCAGCATCTTAAACCAATTAGTTAATGAAGGAAAATTGATCAAGCAAAAAGGGCGCCCGGTCATGTATCAATACATTAACTTATCTGAAGAAGCAGAAGAGGTTTTTAAGAGACTGATCGGCTATGATCAATCATTAAAAGATGCAGTAGCTGTTGCGAAAGCAACGATCCTTTATCCAAAAGGAAGGTCAAGTATTCTTATAACTGCAGAACGAGGATGTGGAGCACATTATTTTGCAGAAACGGTTTTTCAGTTTGCTGTGAAATCCGGCGTAGTTAAAAACAAAGAAGTTTTATTAACATTTGATTGTAAAGCTTACCAAGAAATTCCAGACTATCAACAGAAGCTACTTTTTGGAACTGAAGATGAAGTTGGAATTCTAAATCAATCAGAAAATGGAATGCTGTTGATCAATCATATTGATTTGCTTCCAGCCTATGAAAGGAGGCGTTTACTTTCTACTAAAGAAAGAGGAATTTTAATCTGTCGCACCGATTCAAATGCGGATCAGGAAATTTATCATTCATTACAAGAAAAAACAGATTTCGAGATCAAACTTCCTATCTTAAATGAGAGATCCTTGGAAGAGAGATTTCAACTGGTACAAAGGTTTTTATGCGATGAAATTACAAATATTGGTAAGAATCTAGAAATGGATGCAAAGATATTATCTGCATTACTCCTATATGAATCAGTAGACAATGTGACAGGATTAAAAAAAGATATCCATACAGGATGTGTAAACTGTTATGCACGGAAAGGAAGTTCAAAAAATAAATTTATCGAAATATTGCTTTCTGATTTTCCACCGTATGTAAGGAAAGGGCTTATATATTTGAAAGTACATAAGGAAGAACTGGATAAGTTAGTTTCGGAACAGTATGTTTACGCATTTACACATTCTACTATGCTGAAAAAGCAAGCACAAAAGGCAGAAGAGAAGAAAGATATTTATCAGTCTATCGATGATCGAAAGAAAAAGTATAAGAAACAGGAGATTCAAGAGGAAGAGATTGACGCATATGTATCTGTTGCATTAAAAGAGGATTTCCAAAAGTATTATAACGAATTAAGTGAGAAAATTTCCAATCGGACGATGCTGAAAAATATCATTGCCAACAAGATGATTGAACATGTCGACATGTTTTTGAAAAAAGCAGAAGAGACGTTTCAAATAAAATATGACGAGAAGATAATGTGTGCCTTGTGTCTCCATATGAATTCAGCATTGATTAGAAATGAATCAAAACAAAGGGTATCAAATGAAGAAATCACACAAATGACAGTTTCCTATCCACAGGAATATCAATTGGCAAAGGAATTTGTTCTAGAAACAGAAAAAATCTTTCACACAAAATTGAATGTGGATGAGATTATGTTTGTGATGATGTTCCTCTTAGAAGAAAGAGTCACAAAGAAACAGCAGGTTGTTACATTAATTGCAATGCATGGGGATTATTCAGCACAAGCGGTTGTTAAAACAGTAAATGAACTTTCTAATGAAAATAATACATATGCTTTTAACTTACCATTAGATAAGAACATGAAAGAAGCATATGAAGACTTCAAGAAAGAGATTATTCGAATTGATCAAGGAAAAGGAATCATCCTAATCTATGACATGGGATCTTTGAGGACTATGGCAGAATCCATAGCAGCGGAAACGAATATCGACATCAGATTTGTAGAATCACCAATTACATTAATTGGTGTAGCATGTAGCAACAAAGCAAGTGAAGAAAAGGCAATAGATGATATTTACGGATATCTTCAGGAAAATTTCAAGACAGCAGCATACAGTAGAAATTATGATGGAAGCAATAAGATTGTAGTCATCATATCAAAATCTGAAACTGAAGCAGAAAAAATTCAACGATTTATAAACGAAAATATGAGCTGGAATGATGTAAAAATCAGACGAGTTGTATTAACAAATGAAGGTCAGCTATATAGCATGATCGATGGTATAGCAGATGAAGGAGAAATTGTTGGGATTGTAGGAGATTATGATCCACTGCTCTATCAATATCAGTTCATTGACGTTAATCAGCTAATGAAATCTGAGAAAACAAACCTAAATGACTATATCCAAACACAGAATGAATTGGATAAGACGGGAATCACCGAAACGTATGAATATTTAGAGGGAAATTTTCCAGAACTGGATATGGCCAAAGTGGAAATATATCTGGACGATTTCATGCAACAAGTAGAATATCTGTTAAATGTAAAACTGGATGAGAACAAAAAAATCGGATTGATTATTCACATCGTTTGTTTACTAGACAGAATCAGACAGGGATACACACCATCCATTAGTTTTATTGCATCAGGTGTGATTGACAAGAACAAGGAAATGGTTCCAGAAGTGAAAAAAATTCTGGAACCAATGGAAAAAGAGTTTAACGTATATATTAATGAGACGGAGATTGCAACGATCATTACGATTATACGAGAATAGGAGGTTATTATGACAAAAGACGAATTAAACATGATCAGCTTTGAAATTGTTTCTTACTCAGGAGATGCTCGCTCTAAATTATTACTTGCACTAGAAAAAGCAAAAAATGGAAACTTTGAAGAATGTGACAGCTTAATTGAACAGGCAAATGATTGCTTGAATGAAGCACATAACTCACAAATGGATGTCATGAAAGAAGAAGCAAACGGAGAAACAGTTACAATGGGATTTATCATGACACACGCACAGGATCATTTAATGACATCATTATTATTGAAGGACATCATTGGAACATTGATTGACGTTTATAGAAAATAAATGAAGAGAGGATATAAGTTATGAATAAACTGATAAAATCAATTGAAAAAATGAAACCGTATTTTGATGCCATCGCAAGAAACAGATACTTAAAAGCGATTAAGGAGGGATTTGTTTCCGCAATGCCAATCGTTTTATTCTCAAGTATCTTTATGCTGTTGGCATATGTACCAAATATTTTTGGATTCTATTGGAGTAAAACAGTAGAAGCATTCCTGTTAAAACCATATAACTATTCTATGGGAATTTTAGGTCTGGTAGTAGCAGGAACAACGTGTTACCACTTAACAAAATCGTTTAACCGAGATATGCCAGTAGACAATCAGATCAACGCCATTTCTACAATGATGTGTTCTATGATCGGATTCATGGTAGTCGCTGTAGATTCTATTAAAGATGGATTCGCATCAGGATATATGGGATCTAAAGGATTATTAACAGCATTCTTAGTAGCATTCTTTACAGCCAACCTTTACAAATTCTTTATTAAAAGAAATATTACAATTAAAATGCCAGATGCAGTTCCACCAAATATCTCTCAGACATTCAAAGATGTTATTCCCTTTGGAGCATGCGTATTATTATTAACAATCTTTGATTTCTTCTTTAGAAAACAGTTTGATATGTGTTTTGCACAGGCAGTCATTCAGGTATTCCAGCCACTGTTTACAGCAGCTGATGGATATGTTGGATTAGCAATCATTTATGGAGCTATGGCAATGTTCTGGTTCGTAGGTATTCAGGGACCAGCCATCGTAGAACCAGCAGTAGCTGCTATCTACTATGTAAATATCGCAAACAACTTACAGTTATATCAGGCAGGAGATCATGCAGCAAATATTTTAACACCAGGTGTACAGCAGTTCGTAGCAACTTTTGGTGGTACTGGAGCAACATTAATGATCACTTTGATGTTTGCATTTTTAGCAAAATCAAAAGAGTTAAGAGCTATTGGACGAGCTTCTTCCGTTCCAGTTTTATTCGGAGTAAATGAGCCAATCTTATTCGGAGCACCATTAATCTTAAACCCAGTATTCTTTGTACCATTTATTTGTGCACCAATCTTAAATGTATGGTTATTTAAGATTTTCGTTGATTATATTGGAATGAACTCATTCTTATATATCTTACCATGGACAACACCAGGTCCATTAGGACTATTCCTTGGTTGTGGTATGGCGTTAAAAGCAGCAATTTTAGCTATTGCATTACTAGTATTAGACTTTGTAGTATACTATCCATTCTTTAAAGTTTATGATCATGAGAAATGTGAAGAAGAAAAAGAAAAAGGATTAGAAGAAGTAGGTTCTGAAGAACAGCAGATTGAAGTTGATGCAGATACATTAAAATCTAAGAGAATCTTAGTATTATGTGCTGGTGGTGGAACATCAGGATTATTAGCAAATGCTCTGAAGAAAGCTGCAGAAGAGAAAAACATTCCATTAATCGCAGCTGCAGGAGCTTATGGAGCACATACAGATATCATGCAGGATTATGATCTTGTCGTTTTAGCACCTCAGGTAGCAGCTTTCTATGAAAATCTGAAGAAAGATACAGATCGTCTAGGAATTAAATGTGTAGCTTGTGAAGGAAAACAGTACATTGCACTGACAAGAGATCCAGACGCAGCAATCAAATTCGTATTTAAGATTTTAGAAGGAGATAATTAATATGAGATTACCAAAAGAGTTTATCATGGGTGGAGCAACTGCAGCATATCAGTGTGAAGGTGAATCAAAGGCTCATGGAAAAGGACGAGTAGCTTGGGACGATTATCTGGAAAAACAGGGCTGGTTCAGCCCTGATCCAGCAAGTGATTTTTATCATAAATATCCAGTGGATTTAGACTTATGTAAACAGTTTGGCGTCAATGGAATCCGTATTTCTATTGCATGGTCAAGAATTTTCCCAACAGGAGAGGGAGAAGTTAACCAGGAAGGTGTGGATTTCTACCATGCAATGTTTAAGAAATGTAGAGAAAATGGAGTAGAGCCATTTATCACATTACATCATTTTGATACACCAAATGAATTACATAAAAATGGAGATTTCTTAAATCCACATACCATCGATTGCTATGAAAGATATGCAAAATTCTGTTTTGAAGAATTCAAAGATGATATCCGTTATTGGTTTACATTTAATGAAATCTGGCCAGTATCATCTGGCCAGTACATTACAGGTACATTCCCACCAGGAGAAAAATATGATGTAGTTAAAACTGTTGAATCCATGCATAACATGATGGTTGCACATGCGAGAGCAGTCATTGCATTTGAAGAAGGTGGATATGAAGGTCAGATTGGTATTATCCATTCCCTAGAAACAAAATATCCTTATGATGAGAAAAAACCGGGAGATGTTTTAGCGGCAGAAAGAGAAGATGCACTGACAAATCAGTTCTTACTAGATGCAACATTCTTAGGATATTATTCAGAAAATACATTAAAACATATTAATTTCTTATATGAGTTAGAAAATAAAACATTTGCTCCAAAAGAAGAAGATATGGAATTACTGAAAAAAGCTGCAGCATGTAATGATTATCTTGGAATTAACTATTATCAGAGCCACTTTGTTCAGGAATACAATGGAGAAAGCCAGATTCATCATAATGGTACAGGGGCAAAAGGAACTTCTGTATACCGATTAAAAGGAATCAGCGAGCATATGTTTAAAGAAGGGATTGATCGAACAGACTGGGATTGGTTAATTTATCCAGAAGGTTTATATGACCAGATCATGAGAATTAAAAAACAGTATCCAAATTATAAAGCAATCTATATCACAGAAAATGGAATGGGATATAAAGATGATTTCAAAGATAGTACAGTTGATGACGAACCACGTATTGATTACATCAAACGTCATTTACAGTGGATTGCAAAAGCAATTGAAGGAGGTGCCAATGTTAAAGGATACTTTGTATGGTCCTTAATGGATATGTTCTCATGGTCCAATGGATATAATAAACGTTATGGATTGTTCTATATAGATTTTGAAACACAGGAACGTTATCCTAAGAAATCAGCATACTGGTACAAAGAAGTCAGTGAAACAAAAGAGGTATAAACGTATGGTAGATTATAAAGGAGTCATTTTTGATTTCAATGGAACATTGTTCTTTGATAATGATAAACATGTATTAGCCTGGAATGAAATTTCTAGACTGCTTCGTGGATGTGATATCACAGATGAAGAATTGCATGGAAAATTTAATGGAACACCAAACGATCAGATTATCAAATATATGACGGATGGAAAGGCATCGTTGGAAGAAGTGAAAGAATATTCTTCAAAAAAAGAAGCATTTTATCGTGAATTTTGCAAAAAAGATAAAGAACATTTCCATTTAGTAAAAGGCTCAGTAGAGTATTTTGAATGGTTAACAAACCATAAGTTTCCTTACACTATCGCAAGTGCCTCAATTAAGGAAAATATTGACTTTTTCCGGGAGTCTTTCCATTTAGATAAATATATTGATCCTAAAAAGCTGGTATACGATGATGGAACATATGAAAATAAAATTCAGATGTTTTTAGATGCTTCAAAGAAAATAGGAGTTGAGATGAAAGACATCTTAGTAATTGAAGATTCTTTCTCAGGAATCAAAAATGCATATAAAGCAGGATGCGGTAAGATTCTTGTCGTATGCGAAAAAGAAAAAGAAGAAGAATATAAAAATCTTCCAGGAGTTCTTGGAACAATGCAGGACTTTGAACATATTTATGATTTCTTTTAATCTATCAATCAAACCTGAAGGGTGAGTCGTTATGGGAAAAAATATGATAACTGCAGTGAATGTAATAGAAGAAAGAGAAAATGGTATTACATTCTTTGAAATGAAAAACGATGAACTTCAAATCAGGGTAACAAATCTTGGATGCCATATCCTGTCCATCTTTGCCAAGGACAGGGATGGCAAACAGGAAGATGTTGTTTTAGGATTTGAGGAAATCGAAGATTGTAAAGAAGACGGAACTTATATGGGGGCTATTGTTGGCCGAGTTGCAAATCGAATCAAAGGAGCAAGCTTTGAATTAAATGGAAAAACATATAAGCTGGCGGTGAACAATGGACCAAATCATTTACATGGTGGAGAGATTGGATTTGATCAAAAAATCTTCTGCTATGAAATCATTGAAAACGGAATATTATTTTCCTGTATCTCCCCAGATATGGAAGAAGGGTATCCTGGAACCTTAGAATTAAAAGTTAAATATTTACTGACAGGTAATAACTTAACGATGGAGTATGAAGCTTGGAGTGATGAAGATACTCTGTGCAATATTACAAACCATTCTTATTTTAATTTATCTGCAGGGAAAGAAAAAATTTATGATCATTACTTGAAGATTAACGCAGACAAAATAGCATGTGTTGATGAAAATTGTTGTACAACAGGAGAATTTATGGACGTAAAAGATACTCCTTTTGATTTTCACGATTATCATAAAATTGGTGAAAGAATCAATGATGATTGTGAGCAATTAAAATTAGCATCAGGCTATGATCATTCTTTTATGGTTAAAGGAGATGAAAATCAGCTTTCTTTATATGATGAAAAATCTGGACGCAAATTGACGGTATCTACAACATTGCCTGCCATGCAAATTTATACGGGAAATTTCTTAGATGAAGGATGTAATGGAAAACAAGGAAAACCATATGAAAATCGTGACGGTGTAGCAATTGAACCTCAGTTTCTCCCAGACTCCATACATATTGAAAAGGAGCCCAAAGTGATTCTGCGAAAGGGAGAAATTTATAAAGCTACAACAAAATATATTTTTCAAGTAGATGAACAATAGATCATTGTTATTTATTTCCTATGTGCGACCAGAAAATATGATGAGATTCAGAGTGTTTTCTGGTCATTTTTTGATACCCATATTTAAGATGAAAGAAAAAAGGAGATACATATGAAATATGCAGTAGGAATTGATGTTGGAGGCACAAACACAAGGGTTGCTTTGATCAATCAAGATTATGAGATTGTTGAAAGAATACAGTTTTCAACCGATACAGAAAATCCACAGAACACATTAGAAAAAATTAATGATGTGATTGTTGGATTTGGGAAGAAAATTGAAGGAATTGGAATATCGTGCCCAGGACCACTTGATTTAATTAATGGAATTATATTAGAAACACCAAATTTACCAGGATGGAATTATTTTCATCTGACAGAAGCATTGCAACAAATTACAGGAATAAAAGTACAATTACAAAATGATGCAAATCTTGCGGGACTTGCTGAAGCGGTAATCGGAGCAGGAGCAGGAAAGAGTCATGTACAATTTCTAACAATTTCAACAGGAGTTGGAGCAGGATTGTGTATTGATGGAAAAATCTATCAAGGGGCCAAAGGATTTGCACAGGAAGTTGCAAATTGTATCTTATGGGAAGACGGACCATCTCATGGGGCATTGAAAAATGGATCTATTGAGTCAATCACTAGTGGAACAGCAATTACAACCAGAGCCCAAAATGTTGGATTGGAAGTTGCACATGCTGGAGAAGTTTACGAATTAGCAAAAGAAGGAAATGAACTTGCAAAACAGATTATGGAAGATGCATACGAATATTTGTCTAATTTTATTGCGATTTTGTATGGAGTCTTAGATCCAGATTTGTTTGTATTAAGTGGAAGTGTTGCATTAAAAATTCCAGGATTTATTGAAGAAATTGAAAAAAGAGCAAAAGAAAAGGTATTTGATGCACTGAAAGATAATGTAAAAATTGTACCAGCTGCATTAGGAGAAGATTGTGGACTGATTGGAGCAGCATGTTTAGCTTTTGAAGGTTAAGATAGTGTCAAGTGATGTATGAAAAAGCTGAGCATAAAAAATAGGCTCAGATGAACCTTGAAACCTGTAGATATTGATAACGTTAAGCTCTCCGAGGGCTTAGGGCGCTGCCCTAAGTACCCGCAAGGGACTTGTCCCTTGACCTAATATCAGACTTTGCCCGAACCCATCCTCGCCGGAAGGCAGGAAAAGGGCGCAGTTGCCCCTTTTCTGCTAAACAGGATAATCCGAGAACCCTTATGTCAAGCAACTTTCGCGGCATATCCTTGTGCGGTGTACTGTGGTATTCCACGGTTTGCGTGACAACGGTTCCGCTCCTTTTAGCAGTTCCACCTCATTTAGGACTTTATATCCTGTGTGTTTGTGAG
>OAWV01001259.1_pt1 | contig 12645 bp, 8 predicted proteins | sample 1495551 | NCBI WGS metagenome assembly OAWV01 (sample SAMEA2580245, study PRJEB22360) | human gut metagenome | biome: human gut; feature: human-associated habitat; material: faeces | place: Denmark | collected 2008/2010 | reverse complement strand
TCTGGACCACCACCCCGTGGACCGTTCCGACCAACTTCGCCATCGTGGTCGGCGCTGACATCGACTACGTCGAGGTGCGTCCGACCGAAGGCAAGTTCGCTGGCAAGAAGTTCTACCTCGGCAAGCCGCTGCTTGGCTCCTACGAGAAGGAACTTGGCGAGAACTACGAGATCGTGCGCGAGCTTAAGGGCGCCGAAATGGAAGGCTGGCGTTACTACCCGGTCTTCCCGTACTTCGCAGGCGACGAGAACGCCGCCGAGGGCAAGGTGCCGGGGCCGGAAGGCTACCAGATCTTCACCGCCGACTACGTCGACACCGTTGAAGGTACCGGCCTGGTCCATCAGGCCCCCTACGGCGAGGACGATATGAACACGCTCAACGCCAAGGGCATCAAGAGCGTGGACGTGCTCGACGCGGGCTGCAAGTTCACGTCGCTGTGCCCGGATTACGAGGGCATGTACGTGTTCGACGCGAACAAGCCGATCCTGCGCAACCTGCGCGCCGGTGACGGCCCGCTGGCCCGCATTCCTGAGGAGCAGCGCGCCATCCTCTTCCAGGAGAAGAGCTACGTGCACTCCTATCCGCACTGCTGGCGTTGCGCCACTCCGCTGATCTACAAGCCGGTGAGCTCCTGGTTCGTGGCCGTCACCAAGATCAAGGACCGCCTGCTCGAACTCAACCAGCAGATCAACTGGATTCCGAACAATGTGAAGGACGGCCAGTTCGGCAAGTGGCTGGCGAACGCACGCGATTGGTCGATCTCCCGCAACCGTTTCTGGGGTTCCCCGATTCCGGTGTGGGTTTCGGATGATCCGAAGTATCCGCGCGTGGACGTGTACGGCTCGCTCGACGAGCTGAAGGCCGATTTCGGTGACTACCCGCGCGATCATGAGGGCAACATCAACATGCACCGCCCGTACATCGACGAGCTGACTCGCGTCAACCCGGACGATCCGACCGGTAAGAGCCACATGCACCGCATCAGCGACGTGATGGACTGCTGGTTCGAATCCGGTTCGATGAGCTTCGCTCAGTACCACTATCCGTTCGAAAACAAGGAAACCTTCGAACAGCACTTCCCGTGCGACTACATCGTGGAATACATCGGCCAGACCCGTGGTTGGTTCTATGTGCAGCACGTCATGGCGACCGCCCTGTTCGACAGGCCGGCGTTCAAGAACGTGATCTGCCACGGCATAGTGCTCGGCTCCGACGGACAGAAGATGTCGAAGCACCTGCGTAACTACCCGGACGTGAACGGCGTGTTCAACGACTTCGGCTCCGACGCCATGCGTTGGTTCCTGATGAGCTCGCCGATCCTGCGCGGCGGCAACCTTATCGTCACTGCCGACGGCATCCGCGACACCGTGCGTCAGGTGATGCTGCCGGTGTGGAGCTCCTACTACTTCTTCACGCTGTATGCCAACGCGGCGAAGAACGGTGCCGGTTACGACGCCCGCCAGCTGCGCGCCGACGAAGTTGCATCGCTGCCGGAAATGGACCGTTACCTGCTGGCTCGTACCCACCGACTGGTCGAAAAGACCCAGTCCTCGCTGGACCAGTTCCTGATCTCCGATGCATGCGACGCCGTGTCCGACTTCATCGACATGCTCACTAACTGGTACATCCGCAACAACCGCGACCGCTTCTGGAAGGAGGACGAGAACGCGTTCAACACCTTGTACACCGTGCTTGAGGTGTTCATGCGCGTTCTCGCACCGCTTGCCCCGATGGAAGCCGAATCCGTGTGGCGCGGCCTGACCGGCGGCGAATCCGTGCATCTGGCCGACTGGCCGTTCCTGGCCGACGAGAAGACCGGCGAAGCCACCGAACTTGGCCGCGTGCTCGTCGACGATCCGGCTCTGGTCGACGCGATGGAGAAGGTGCGCGAGGTCGTCTCCAGCACCCTGTCCATGCGTAAGGCGAAGCAGATCCGCGTGCGTCAGCCGCTGAGCAAGCTCACCGTGGTGGTGGAGGATACCGCCGCCGTGGCCGCGTACGACGAGATTCTGAAGTCCGAGCTCAACGTCAAGGACGTGGAGCTGTGCACGCTTGAGGATGCGGGCTCCCAGGGCCTGAAGATCATCCACGAGCTGCGCGTGAACGCCCGCGTTGCAGGCAAGCGCCTGCGCAAGGACGTGCAGTTCGCCATCAAGGCCTCCAAGTCCGGCGCATGGCATGTGGACGCTTCCGGCGCCCCGGTGTGCGAGACCCCGAACGGCGACATTACGCTGGAAGAGGGCGAGTACGAGCTGATCAACAGCGTGGAGGAACAGAACGCCGAAGAGGCCGCCAACTCCGTGTCCGCGGCCCTGCCGACCGGCGGCTTCGTGATCCTCGACACCGAGCTGAACGACGATCTGGTTGCCGAAGGATACGCCCGCGACGTGATCCGCTCCGTGCAGGACGCCCGTAAGGCCGCTGGCCTGGAAATTTCCGACCGCATCACGCTGAAGGTGACCGTGCCCGCGGACGATGTGGCCAAGGTCGAACAGTTCAAGGACCTCGTGGCGCATGACACCTCGTCCGACAGTGTAAGCGTCGAAGCCGGCGCCGAGCTGGGCGTGGAGGTTGCTAAGGTCTGAGGTGGTTGGCTGGGTGGCTGACTGACGATAGTATGTGGGGGTGTGTTTCTCCTGTCGAGTTTGGCAGGAGAAACACACCCCCTACTACTATTTGTGTTGGGGCGTACTACGTATGCACAGGTATTTGGCGACGATAATCTTCGAATCAATCATACGGTAATCTTCGAATCAATCATTTCGTTTTTATCTTTTGCTGGAATGCGGTAGAGTAAAGACTATTCAGGGGGGTATCTGTAAAGGAGCAGGTTATGGTTCTATTAGCTCGTAAAGATGAGGAAGGCAATACTCAGGCTTTGTATGACCATCTTCATGGTGCAGGAAGATTGGCTAGTGGTTTCGAGGATGAATTCGCTGATATTTCACGTACGGCAGCCGTCTTGCATGATGTCGGGAAGGTTGCTCAGCAGTTCCAAACATATCTGTTATCGGATGATGGGCATAGGGGAGATGTGCAGCATGCCCGTCAAGGGGCGTTTGTCGTCAATGATTTTTTCGAGTCGAAAGGGGAAATTGAAGAGATAGCAAAGGAAATTCTTGAGCTTGCCATTTCTAAACATCACGGAGGTCTTCCTGATTGCATTGACGAGTCCGGGAATAGAGCTTTTCTTCTTGGGTTCACGGAGTCGGACAAAAGCAACGAGAAGTATGCGTATCAAGAAATCAAGCGGGGGCTTAACGGTTTGGCGCTCGATCTGCAATCGAATTTCCGAGGTTCAGCGGAAGATATCGCTTGTTTCCTGAAGAAAATTAAATCGCTGAGGCTGTCGAAAGATAGCATATACTTCTATCTAGGTTTGCTCGTTAAACTGATTTATTCGCGACTGGTGGATGCGGATAGGACGGATGCTGCTTGTTTCGAGACCCGAAAACAGTATCGGCCTAATGCGGTTGATTGGCAGAATCTGATTAGTCGACTCGATAAAAGCATGAGATCTTTTGATTCGAGTTCGGAAATAAACAGGATAAGACATCAGATTAATGAACAGTGTTGTTTGGCGGGGGCGCGGGAAACCGGGATTTATCGTTTGTCGATTCCGACTGGCGGCGGTAAAACGTTGGCGTCGCTAAATTTTGCGTTGCATCATGCGCTGAAGACAGGAAAGCGCCGGATCATTTACGTGATTCCATATTTGTCTATCACAACTCAGACGGCAAAGACTTTCCGAGATGTACTTGGTCTGAACTCTGATAGCGATGTTCTATTGGAGCATTACTCCACTGCAGGTATGCAACGTTCCGCTGATGTAGCGGATAATGCGTCGAGTGAGTTTGAGGATGCCGGGGAGCATCAGCGCAAGTTGGCGGCAGAGCGTTGGGACAATCCGATAATTGTTACCACTATGGTGGAATTCCTTGAGACTGTCATGTCTGCTCGCGGAACCAAACTCCGGAAATTCCATAATATGGCCGACAGTGTCATCATTTTTGATGAAATACAGTCGTTGCCGATGAACACAATCAATCTGTTCAATGAGATCGTCAGCTTCCTATCGAAGATTACCAATTCAACGATTCTTTTGTGCTCTGCGACGCAGCCGTTACTTGAAAAAACCAAACGAGAGAATCTGCTTCTTTCGGAAAAGCCTGATCTTATTGCTGAAACGGAAAGCTATGAAGACAAGCTTCGACGTACAAGAATTGTTGCTTCAGCTGAAAATAAAAGCTGCGATGAACTAGGGCAGATTATTTATCAGCAGGCGCGGAAGAACGGCAATTGCTTAGCAATCGTCAACCTGAAAAAGGAAGCGCGTGAGATTTTCCAATGCTTGGAACGACTTGATGTGAATCATGAGTTTGAGCTGATTCATCTCAGTACTGCCATGTGTGGAAGGCATAGAACGGATTGTCTGAACAGAATCGGTGCGCTGCTTGATCCAGGCAATCCGAAACCTGTGATTTGTGTGAGCACACAGCTTATTGAGGCAGGTGTTGACATTTCGTTTGCTTGCGTGGTCAGGGCGATGGCTGGTCTGGACAGTATTATGCAGGCCGCTGGGCGTTGCAATAGGAATGGTGAATCGGTAGAACCAAAGAATGTGTATGTCTATCCATTGAAAGATGAAGACAGCATGGAAAGGTATCTGCCGGATATCGCAATGGGTAAGCAGCTCACTTTACAGATTATGGAGAACTACCCAGGAAAGGATTTGCTGTCTTCGAATATTCTGGAACAGTACTATGACATGCTTCTCCGTAAGAAGGACGGTAATGGTAAAGGAGGCTATACGGATTGCCCAATTCGGGGAAGGGCGGAGGGAGCGACGACTGCTTATGATCTGTTATCCTTCAACGAATGTGATCGATCTCAATTCACGAATACTACGGGAGGAAAGTACGGTTTGTGCTTTGCTCAGGCTTTTCAGACGGTTAGCGATAACTTCCATGTAATTCCGGATGTCACGCACAATGTTGTGGTCCCGTATGGTCAGGCGACTGAGTTACTTGATATGCTCCACAGGGGAGAATTGTCCGAGAAAATCTCAGTGCTAAGGCGGTTGCAGGAATATACGGTTTCTCTGTTCGATGATGACTATCGTGATTTGGCTAGGAAGCATGCAATTTCGTTAGCAAATGAGGATTTTGGAGTTTTCTTGCTGAATGAGGAATACTACAACGACAAGTACGGCGTAGTACGGGAGGCGGAGATGCCTCTCCTGCTGATGTAGGAAGGATGAGTGCTCTCTCGCAAGCTCCAAGGAGTATGCGAGAGAGCTGTAGTTGGGAAGGCAACACATATGCCAAATATATTTTCAATCCACATCGCTCTTGGCGCGATGGTAGTGGGAGTCCCACAGGCACAAGGATAGTCGATAAAGCGTATGCCGCGAAACGCCTATTAGATTCTATATATGGCATAAGAAATTTTTTGTGGTACGCTATTAACCAATAGCTTTGGAAGACCGTTTACAAAGGAGTTATATGGAACGGCATCGGAATTCAATCGAATATGAAGTTTGGGGTAGATACGCATTGTTCTCGGAAGTCGCCACGCGTGTTGGTGGAGAGAAGTACTCGTATCAGGTGCCAACGTATCAAGCATTGAAGGGGATTACGGAGAGCATCTATTGGAAGCCCACGTTTAAGTGGGTCATTGATGCTGTGCGAGTCATGAATAAGATTCAGACGGAGAGCAGAGGTGTTCGCACTATTGTGTACCAGCCCAAGAAAAAAAATGTTAAAAATGATCTTTCATACTACACATATTTAAAGGATGTGAGGTATCAAGTTCTTGCGCATTTTGAATGGAACGACCTGAGGGAGGAACTTGCTGATGATCGTGATGAAAACAAACATCACAACATTGCGATGAGGTCCGTGCGTCAAGGAGGCCGTCGCGATATTTTTCTGGGTGCTAGGGAATGCCAAGCTTATGTCGAACCGTGTGAATTCGGAGGGGGAGAAGGGTTCTACGACTCTTATGGAGAATGGAACATGGGATATATGTTTCATGGATTCTCGTATCCGGATGAGAATCCTGACCATAATCTGATTTCGCGCTTCTGGATGCCGATTATGAAGGATGGCGTTATCAGATTCGAATCACCGGATTCGCCGCTTCTCGATCGGCACATCGTTAGGCATGGTTTGAACGTTAAAGAATTCAACTTAGGCAAGAACGTTACATCAGTAGAGGAGGAGTGAACGATGAGTTTGTTTGGTAATTTGCTTACTACCTACGAAATGATACAGGGGGCGTCTGGTCAGACTCCTCATAGTGCAGAGAAAGATGGTGACGCTGACGCTGCGAAGAGGGCGCTGATTCCGTACGGGCATACGACTCTTCCGGTTTCGCTGACAGTGCTTGTGGACGCGAATGGTTGTATCAGAGGTGTTGCCAAGAGAAAGAGCACCATCATCATTCCTTGTACAGAGGAATCGATGGGAAGGACCATTAAGCCAGTACCGCATCCGCTGTTTGATCAGTTACAGTACGTCGATAGTGGGCGCAGTCTTGAGAAGACGAGCATGTACTTGCAGCAGCTTGCAAAATGGAAAGGTGATGACGCCAAGCTTGAAGCTGTTTTCAAGTGTGTGTCGGAGCATAGCATCAGCGAGGCTGCTGCGCATTATGGCGTGGAGCTAACGGATAAGGACGATAAAGCCGGTGTTTGTTTCGAGGTTCAAATCGGACTCGAAGATTCTGATTTATCGAATGACGTTGATATTCGGAATCGTTGGATTGCGTATCTGCAGCGTTCTCAACACAGGCTGGGGAAGGATGTTTTTGGCGAGGATCTTTATACGCCAACCACTAATTTCCCTAAAAAGGTAGTTAGCTCCGATGCCAATGCCAAGCTATTGTCTGCTAATGATTCTACGAATTTTACTTTTCGTGGACGTTTTTCCAGTAAGGAACAAGCTTTGCTGGTTGATAGTGCGTCCTCTCAGAAAATCAACTCCACTTTGCGGTGGTTGGTGAATAATCATGGAACATTGACAGGCAATCAGGCTATCGTTGTCTGGGCAATAAAAAGACCTGAGGAAAAGCCCGTATTGAATCCGCAGTCAGGATCTTTTGATTTTGATGATTCCTTCTCGTCAATAGCTGACGAATCCAAAGCGCTTCATGACGACATCAGCGATGCGCTAAATGCGACAAATGTTCAGTATGCAAAAATTTTCTCAAGGGTTCTGAGAGGATATGAGGGTGCGGAGGATCTGAAGAAGCACAATGATCCGATGGTTGTCGTCATCTTGGATGCTGCTACAACGGGGCGTTTAGGCGTAACGTTCTACTGCGAGCTTCAGAAGGACGAATACATTAAGCGCATACTGCAATGGCATGTCGATGCAGCTTGGCCTCTTACATCTTTCAAAAAAAGCATCGTGGAGGGAGCTGAGCGGGTTAATGTCGTTCAGTATGAAGGGGCCCCATCGTTCACTGACATTATCAACTGTGCTTGTGACACGTCTGATAGGAGCAGCAAGAGCTATAAACGCTTCGCGAAAGATGTGAAGGAACGGCTTATTGAATGTATGTTTGGCGGAGCGCAATTTCCCATGTCGATTTTGAATGCCGCATGCCATAAGGTCACCAGGCCTATGGGATACGACAATATCAGGGTCTGGCGTCGTGATTTTGAAATCGCTTGCAGCCTATGGAAAAAACACTATATCGATGAAACAAGAAAACAGCATAGACAGGAGGATGTAATAACCATGTATCTTGAACCGAATCGAGATGATCGTGATTACCTGTATGGAAGGTTGTTGGCGCTTGCCGACAATTTCGAGGAAAGCGTCTTGCGTAAGCAGGGAGTCAAGGACCGTCCAACCAATGCAATCAAATTGATGAGCAATTTCACGGCGAAGCCCTATACGACGTGGGGCACATTGTGGAAGCAGCTTACGCCATACCTTAAATCGGCAAACGGTGGTTCCTGGTTCCGTAATGAGGTCGATGATGTTATGGCTTTGTTTAAGGAAGGTGATTTTGAAGATAATAAGGCGCTTTCGCCAATGTTTCTTCTGGGATATTCATGTCAGCGGAGAGCATCTAGGCGTAAAGCGCAAGAGATTTCTCAAAAGAATAATAGCAACAACTGACTTTTGTAATTATCAGAGTCGATTCATCGCCTATAAGTAAGGAGTATGTGATTATGGCAGCTTTGGAAAATAAGATTGATTTTGCGATTGCCTTTGAGGTGAATAACGCAAATCCCAATGGTGATCCGTTGAATGGTAATCGCCCGAGAACGACGTCAGAAGGGCTGGGTGAGGTTTCCGACGTCGCCTTGAAGAGGAAGATCCGCAACCGTCTGCAGGATGCAGGAGAATCAGTCTTTGTACAGTCTGATGATCGTTCCGATGATGGTGCCAAATCGCTGTCGGACAGGTTCAATACATATCTGAAGACCTTGCCGAAGGATGAGCAGAAGCAGAAGAATGTAGTCTTCGGTAAGGTGTGCGAGCGTTGGCTTGATGTGCGGTCCTTTGGTCAGGTTTTCGCCTTTAAGAAGGCCAAGGATACCGATGAGGTTTCGATTGGCGTACGCGGACCGGTCTCGATTCAGCCGGCATTCTCCATTAATCCCATTGCAATTGACGATGTGCAAATCACTAAATCGGTCAACAGCGAGACTACGGATTCCGGTAAAAAATCATCCGACACCATGGGCATGAAGTATCGCGTCTCTGGACGCGCCGTATATGTAACTTATGGAAGCATTAGCCCCCAGCTGGCGGAAAGAACAGGTTTCAGCGCAGAAGATGCAGAGAAAATCAAGGAAGCTCTGGTCACGCTTTTCGAGAATGATGAGAGTTCGGCACGTCCGTCGGGATCGATGGAAGTGCTGGATGTCGTCTGGTTTGCACATAACTGCAAGGGGGGGCAGTATTCTTCGGCCAAAGTTCATCGTTCCGTTTCCGTTGACGCGGATGGAACCGTGAATGTAGATGACGCTTCCATTCCAGGCCTTCGCTACGAAGTAATCGAAGGCCGCTGATTACAACGTCCAAGCCTAGATGAGAGGTGCTTATATGAAAGGGCCAGATGGTTATTCAGAAGAAGATTGGCTGGCCCTTTCGGGTATTCAGCATTTCTCATTCTGCAAGCGTCAATGGGCGCTTATTCATATCGAGCAGCTGTGGTCAGAAAATTATCTGACCACAGCGGGGCATCTGGAACATGAACGCGCCCACGATTATGCGGCTTCTGAATCTCGCGGCGATATGCTGATCATGCGGGATTTGAGAGTTTATTCGCGTGCGCTCGGCATAACTGGAGCCTGTGATGTTGTGGAATTCCATAAGTCTAATGATGGTGTTCCGCTTCACGGAAGAGATGAATTGTGGTTGCCATATCCGATTGAATACAAACACGGCAAATCCAAAACGATTGATGCTGATCGTTTACAGCTATGCGCGGAAGCGATGTGCTTGGAAGAAATGCTCGCGTGTGATATTCCTGAAGGTGCTTTGTTCTATCAGCAGACAAAACGTCGTGAGCGGGTAAAATTTGACGAAGATCTTCGCAACATGGTCGAAGCTGACTTCTTGCAAATGCATGATCTTTTCTCCCGTGGATGGACTCCCAAAGTGAAACAGACCAGATCGTGTTCGGCATGTTCTCTACGGGATTTGTGCCTGCCTGAATTACGGAAGATGAAATCGGCAAAAGCATATATCGAAGAACGGCTCAAGGAAAGCGGGGAGTGATGAAGCAGCTGTTAAACACGTTGTTTGTGATGACAGAAGATGCCTATCTTGCCTTGGAGAACGATAATGTTGTGATTTATCAGAATGACCAAACCTTGGCGAAAGTGCCATTACGGTCAATTGAAGGAATCATGTGTTTCTCGTATAAGGGTGCTTCGCCTGCTCTTATGGGGCGCTGCGGCAAACTGGGCGTTTCTATGGCATTCTATTCACCGAGAGGTCATTATTACTGTTCCGTGTTAGGGGAGGAGAATCGTAATGTGCTACTTCGCCGTGAACAATTTCGAGTCGCGGATGACGAACAAAAATCTTTGCGTTATGCGAAATCTTTCATTGTTGGCAAGCTTTACAATGCGAAATGGGTGCTCGAACGCACGAAACGTGATCATGCTTTGCGGGTGAACATCGACCGACTTGCCGAGCAGAGCGGCAAATTGTCGGCGGCATTGTCAAAAGCTCGAAAAAGCTTGACGATTGATGAGTTGAGGGGTGTCGAAGGGCTTGCTGCCAAAGATTATTTCTACGCTTTTGACGATTTGGTTCTGAAGAATAAAGATGATTTCTTTTTCACCAGTAGGTCGAGGAGACCTCCGCTGGACAGGCTGAATGCATTATTGTCTTTTTGCTACTCCATATTGACGAATGATTGCATTGCGGCTTTGCAAGGTGTGGGGTTGGATCCGTATGTTGGTTTTATGCATACGGATCGGCCGGGGAGAGCCTCTCTGGCATTGGATCTGGTTGAAGAGTTTCGCCCGGTGTTGGCTGACCGCTTCGTTCTGACATTGGTTAATACAGGCGCTGTTAAGCCGGGGGATTTTGAAATACGGGAGAATGGCGGGGTGCTGCTGTCTGATTTCGGGCGGAAGAAAGTGCTTACGGCGTGGCAGAAAAAGAAGAGTGATCAGATTCTTCATCCGTTCCTGCAAGAAAAAATTTCGTGGGGATTGGTTCCGTATGTGCAAGCGCTGCTGCTAGCTCGATCGTTGCGGGGTGATCTTGATGATTACCCGCCATTTATGTGGAAGTAAAAGGTGCGTAGCTGTGTGTGGCGGTATGCGATGATTCGTGGTGATGTGTTATTGGAGGTGAAAAACCATGATGGTTGTGGTTGCGTACGATGTGAGTACGGAAACCCCTGAGGGGAAGCGTCGTCTTCGTTTGGTGGCGAAGACATGCATGAAATACGGACAGCGTGTACAGAACAGTGTTTTCGAATGCTCGGTGAGTCCTTCCGATTATCTGGTGTTGGTACACGATTTGTTGAAGATTGCCAATATTGATGAGGACAGTCTGCGCTTTTATAAACTTGGCTCTCGATATGCGGATAGGATTGAGCGTTATGGGCGTGAACGGAGTTTGCCGGTTAATGATGTGATGATGATATAGCACAGGGTAAAATGGCATGGTGTCATAACGATATGGTGTGGGGTATGCCGGGTTGAGTGTTTGAGTGTGACGTGTGACGTCCGGCATCTGGAGCGTGTTCTCTAGCCGGCGGTATTGTGGTTTCGGCAAGGTGGCCGGTCTTGAAATGGTGTTTGTGCGAAGTGGAAGCGCTCATGATGAGGGGTGCCTTTCGCACCTGAAAAACTGTCGAAATCCGAATTGTGATTTTCGTGGGCGTTTGAAAACTAAATAGTGGACATTAAAATGAGACAGAAAGACAGCTGCTCGTTTTAGGCATGTTGTTCGTCGTACCGGTGGTGTTGTTTGATATGCTTAAAGCCAAGCAGCTGGCTTGCGTCTCAGAAAGTGGACAAAAATGTCCAGCTGCACGGTCGCTCTCCTTACGGAGAGCGTGGATTGAAATTTATGTGTCGGATTATGTTTTTACGTATTGTCGTGTCGCTCTCCTTACGGAGAGCGTGGATTGAAATAACATCTTCCGGCAGGAGATGCGTATAGCGTCCAGTCGCTCTCCTTACGGAGAGCGTGGATTGAAATATAGGTTTCAGCCAGTCTCATGTCGTACTCGAATGGTCGCTCTCCTTACGGAGAGCGTGGATTGAAATAATCAGGCGTTCGATGAAGTCGGTGCCGACGCGCTGTCGCTCTCCTTACGGAGAGCGTGGATTGAAATTACCCGGACTCAGAAGAGGCGAAGACTGAACTGCCGTCGCTCTCCTTACGGAGAGCGTGGATTGAAATCACGTGAAACAAACCGCGACCGGGGAGCGCAAAGTCGCTCTCCTTACGGAGAGCGTGGATTGAAATAACCAGGCGCTGCTGGACCTCGGCATGACCGAGTCGCTCTCCTTACGGAGAGCGTGGATTGAAATCATACGCCGCCCGAGTCGTCCACGGCGAGCATGTGTCGCTCTCCTTACGGAGAGCGTGGATTGAAATCAGGACTGCGAGGCCGTCCAATGCACTAGATCCTCGTCGCTCTCCTTACGGAGAGCGTGGATTGAAATTTCGATTGGGGGCTTGACCCCGCGAAGGACAGCGAGGGTCGCTCTCCTTACGGAGAGCGTGGATTGAAATGTAAAGTAATCGCTGACAGCACCATAAGCTATTGTCGCTCTCCTTACGGAGAGCGTGGATTGAAATGTGGTCAGTTTGACGGTTTCGCCGTCCAGTTTGTGTCGCTCTCCTTACGGAGAGCGTGGATTGAAATTGAAAGGAACTGAAATGAACGAGGAAAACGAACAGTCGCTCTCCTTACGGAGAGCGTGGATTGAAATAGATTATGCGACGGTGAACGTGCATGTTGCGGAATGGTCGCTCTCCTTACGGAGAGCGTGGATTGAAATACCGACTCCGTTGCGCAAATGGTTGAAAACGGCGGTCGCTCTCCTTACGGAGAGCGTGGATTGAAATCTTTTTGAAAATCGACAACGGGTTTTCAAACGGTGGGCGCTCTCCTTACGGAGAGGGTGGATTGAAATAAGGAGAGCGA
>OAWV01001243.1_pt1 | contig 12852 bp, 11 predicted proteins | sample 1495551 | NCBI WGS metagenome assembly OAWV01 (sample SAMEA2580245, study PRJEB22360) | human gut metagenome | biome: human gut; feature: human-associated habitat; material: faeces | place: Denmark | collected 2008/2010 | reverse complement strand
CCCCCGCCGGGCCGGTGCTGCCTTTTTTTAGGCTCCAGTCATATTTTTGGACACGTTTCATATATTGAGGTAAAAGGGGTGAAGATTATGGCTGGCAGGGAAGAAGTCTTAAAAATATTCCCAAGGGATCTGCGTGCAGTACTTGGACAGGTTACTGTGGATTTCGACAGGGTACAGGAGATACGGATGAGGACCCAGAAGCCGTTGCTGCTTATCTGCGGCGGCCGGGAATATGCGGTTAAAACAGATGGAAGCCTGGCGGTGGGGGTTCCCGATCCTCCGGTAAGGGATATCCGGGGAAGCGGCCGCTGCCAGGAGCAGGAGCGGTACTGGGCCAGGGCCGGAATCGTAACGGTCAGCCAGGCTCAGATGAAGGAGACCGTGGAATATATGTGCAGCTTTTCCGTCTATGCAGCGGAAGAAGAGCTGCGTCAGGGATTCATCACCATACAGGGCGGGCACCGGATTGGTGTGGCTGGCAGGACCATGGCTTTTGGACAGGATATACGGCTTATGAAATCCATCTCCTTCATCAATATACGGGTAGCCCATCAGATTCAGGGCTGCGCCAACCAGGTGATGGATTATCTGTATTCAGACGATGGCCGTTTCCTGAATACATTGGTGATATCGCCGCCCAGGTGCGGTAAGACGACCCTGCTGCGGGACATGATCCGTCAGGTCTCGGACGGACCCAGGACCCAGCGATCCGGCAGAAGGATACCGGGGGTGTCCGTGGGAGTGGTGGATGAGCGGTCTGAGTTAGGAGCCTGCTACCAGGGAGTGCCTCAGAATGATCTGGGCATGAGAACCGATGTGCTGGACTGCTGTCCCAAAAGCCAGGGCATGATGATGTTGGTGAGGTCCATGGCGCCCCAGGTCATAGCGGTGGATGAGATTGGGAGCAGGGAGGACGTGCAGGCCATTGAATATGTGAGAAACTGCGGCTGTTCTCTGGCAGCCACCATCCACGGCAGTTCGCTGGAGGATATCATGCAGAAGCCGGCTGTGGGAGAGCTGATTCAACAGGGCGCCTTTGAACGGATGATTCTTCTGGACTGCCGGGGAAGGGCTGGCCATGTGGCGTCTATATGGGATGGCAGGGGAAATGTCCTGTATGCAGATGGAAGCGGAAAGGAGTCGGAAGGTGGCGGCATTTAAATGGACAGGGGCAATTCTGGTGCTGTTTTCCGCTGGCGGGCTGGGAATCTGGTCTGCCATGCAGTGGAAAGGGCGGCTGAGGATGCTGGAAACCCTGAGGCAGATGATATATTTCTTAAAAGGCGAGATTACATACAGCCGGGCGCCGCTGGCGGAAGCCCTGGAGCGGGTGGGGAAACGGGAGCCGGGACCTCTGGGGGGACTGTTTGAGGCCGCGGCAGAGGGAATTTATATGCAGGAGGGAGAGTCCCTTCAGGAGATATGGAAACGCCAGGTGATGAACCTGAATACGGATTCGGGCCCCATTCCCCTGGAACAGGAGGATTTGGAACAGCTGGCCCATCTGGGGGAGCATCTGGGGTATCTGGATGTGGACATGCAGGAACGGACCCTGAAGCTGTATCTGGAACAGCTGGATTTGACGATTGATTATCTGAGGCAGAACCAGAGGGAGAAATGCAGGCTGTACACAAGCCTGGGAATCATGGGCGGGATGTTTCTTGTGATTGTAATGTTTTAAGACAAGTCAGGGACATATGCTTCACGATGGTGATGTGACTGTGGGGCACAGGACACATTTATAAATATATTTTAAGAAGATTGAGGAGACGGCAATGGGTGTAAATCTGATATTTCGCATAGCGGCAGTAGGAATCCTGGTATCTGTCATCTGCCAGGTATTAAAGCACAGCGGCCGGGATGAACAGGCTTTTCTTACGAGTCTGGCCGGGCTGGTGCTGGTTTTATTCTGGATGATACCTTACATATACGACCTGTTTGAGACAATGAAGAATCTGTTTGCGCTGTAAAACGCGCCTTTTCAGGGAGGAAACCATATGACAATTATTACCATTGCGGCTGCGGGGATTGCCACGGTCCTGCTGGCGGTGCAGTTAAAGGGATTAAAGGGAGAGTACGCAGCATATATGGTCATGGCGGCAGGCGCCTTTATCTTCTTTTACGGTACCGGAAAGCTGAAGGATATACTGGAGGCCCTGGAACGGATTCAGGGCTATATCAAGGTAAACAGCGTGTATCTGGTGACCCTGCTTAAAATGGTGGGCATTACCTATGTGGCTGAATTTGCATCCGGAATCTGCAAGGACGCAGGGTACGGTTCCCTGGGAAACCAGATTGAAATATTCGGGAAGCTGTCCATTCTGGGTATCAGTATGCCCATTCTGCTGGCGCTTTTTGGGACATTGGAGACATTTTTGGGATGAAGAGATGGAAGAAATGGGGAGTCAGGAGCGCGGCCCTGTGGGGCCTGGCAGTGCTGTTTGCCGGAGTCCTGGGATGGGCAGGCGGACCTGTGTACGGCGCTTCGGCGGGGGGACAGGGGACAGGCATTGGCGGGGAACAGGCCCCAGGCCGGGGATGGGACGCCGGCGGGGCGCAGGGGGCAGAGACAGGGGCGGACCAGGCGTTGCAGGACATGGGACTTCAGGATGAAATGGAGGGGCTTCAGCAGTTTCTGGATGATGTGATGGGACAGCAGGACGGGGGAATGGAAGGACTTTCTTTCTGGGGGCTGATGAAGGAGCTGATGAAAGGAAACTTAAAGGGCATCCTGGGTCAGACCGGAATGGGGCTTAAGAACGCTCTGTTCTCGCAGGTGGACAGGGGGAGCCAGATGCTGTTTCAGGTGGCTGCCATTGGTCTGATTGGAGCTGTATTTACCAATGTTTCTTCCGTATTTAAGGGAGGCCAGATTTCCGACACAGGTTTTTTCGTTACATATCTCCTGCTGTTTACATGTCTGGCAGCCAGCTTTTCCGCCAGCCTGCAGGTGGCGGCCCAGGTGATGGAACAGATACTGGAATTCATGAAGCTGCTCATGCCGGCCTACTATATGGCGGTGGCGTTTTCCGGGGGCAGCATGAGCGCCCTGGCGCTGTATGAGTGTATGCTGGGCGCGGTGACCGGGGTACAATGGCTGTGCAGCACAGTCCTCATATCCATGGTCAGGATTTATGTGCTCATGGTGCTGGGAAGCCATGTGGCAAAGGAGGTGCTTTTATCAAAGCTGACTGAACTGCTGGAGCAGGCCGTGGTGTGGAGCCTGCGGACCCTGACCGGGCTGGTGGTGGGATTTCATCTCATACAGGCCATGATACTTCCCTATGCTGACGCGGCAGGCCAGGCAGGAATGAAACGGCTCATGGAAATGATTCCGGGGCTGGGCCAGGGGGCCGGGGCCATGGCCCAGATGGTCCTGGGGTCAGGGGTGCTGATTAAGAATACAATGGGAGCCGCGGCCGTGGTGGTATTGGCTGTCATATCCGTTGTTCCGGTGATGAAGCTGACAGTCCTCATGATCATGTACCAGTGTGTGGCTGCCGTGATGCAGCCTGTGTGTGACAAACGGGTGGTGTCCTGTGTGTCGGGCGTGTCCAAAGGACATAAGCTGCTGCTGCAGATTGTGCTTTACTCCATGTTTCTGTTTATGGTAGCCATAGCCATTACATGCGCCACCACCAATGTGAATTATTTTGCCTCCTAGCAAAGCAGACTGAAAAATCCCGGAACCTATTGTGTTGAATAAAAGGAGATGCCTATGGAAGCTGTCTATGGATGGGTGAAGAACATCATATACTACATGATTTTTCTTTCTGTGGTAAATAATCTTCTGGCGGATTCCAAATACGGCAAATACATCCGCTTTTTTTCGGGCATGGTCCTGATTCTTCTGGTAGTGAGCCCATTTACAGGAGGGCTGCACCTGGATGAGCAGATATCGTCCATGTTTAAATCCATTTCTTTTCAGAATGATACGGATGACTTGAAGCAGGATCTTTGGGGGATGGAAGAACGGCGTCTGGACCAGGTCATCCGTGAATATGAGCAGGCCGTGGCAGCGGATGTGGAGGCCATGGCCAGGGCGGAGGGACTGGAATGCACCGGAGCCAGCGTACAGATTGACGGTGACAGAAACAGCAGCCGTTATGGGCAGATTGAAGGAATCGGTCTGGTCATCAGCGGGGAGAAGGCGGATACAGAGCAGGGCAGCTGGGATTATATGGGGAGCAGGCCTGTGAATGTGGACGCGGGGAGGATTGACAGTGTGAAGGTTGAGGATGTGGAGCTGGGAGAGCTGCCGGAGACCGGAGGAGTGGAGAATAACGGGGACACACCGGAACAGGGGGAGGGGGAGGCAGGAGGCATGGAGGCGGACAAAAAAATAAACCATTTAACAGGAAAGGTGGCGCAGTACTATGGGCTGGAAGAATCGGATATCCAGATTCAATGGAAAAATGACTAAGGAAAAGTGGCTGTTATTGCTTCTTATAGGAGTTCTTCTTATGATTCTCTCCTTTCCCCTGCCCGGAGGAAGCAGGAAGGATAAGAATGCCGGGGGGCAGACCGCGGGGGCCGGCACAGAGGGCGCAGGGGCGGTTCCGCTGTGGACAAAGGACAATACAAACGGCAGCGGAGAGGACAGCGGCTTTGGCCAGGGCTCCTCCCAAAACGGGATGGCCCAGGGGCCGGACGGAAATGGGGCAGGCGCATCAGACGGCCGGGAAGATTCCTACCCGGCGGCGGCCCGCACATCCGAGGACGGATCCTATGAAGCACAGATGGAAAACAGAATCAGGAATATATTAAAGTCCGTGGACGGCGTGGGGAAGGTGGATGTCATGGTGGTGCTTAAATCCTCCAGCGAAAAGGTGCTGCGGGTGGATCGCTCCACGAATACCAGTACCACCCAGGAAAAGGATTCAGGGGGAGGCACCAGGGATGTGACAAACAACCAGATACAGGAGAATACCATACTGGCAGGAAGCGGTTCCGGCAGCAGCACAAACGCGCCCATTGTTGAAAAAGAACTGAGTCCGGAGATATCGGGAATTATCATCAGTGCAGAGGGCGGAGGCAGCCCAACTGTAAAAGCTGAAATTTCTGAGGCTATGGAAGCATTATTTGGCCTGCCGGCACATAAAATAAAAGTATTAAAGAGGGTGGAATAAATAAAGGAGTGCAGGATATGAAAATCAAGAATATGAAACAGGTAAAAGAGCACATGAAGGACATGAACATGAAACGGCTCTTCCGCAGGAACCAAATCATCATCACGACACTGGCTGTCATGATTGCGGCAGCCGGATATCTGAACTACGCGGGGAAGAAGGATTTGGCAAGCGGCAACCGGGTGTATGAGGCAGGCGCCATGGACATTTCGGATGAAGATATCCTGGCGGAGAACCAGGCGGCCTCCTTAAACGGCCAGGCCGGACTACAGGAGATTCCCAGCCTGGACCAGGACCCTTCTGACCTGGATGCGGTAAGCGACGCAGACGGCGCCCAGGCGGCAGCCGATACCGGGGCTGACCAGGGACAGCTGGCCCAGGCCGGAGACGGCACAGGAGTTGAGGAGGCTACCCAGGCAGCTGATCCGGGGCAGATGGCAGCGGCTGATACGGACAGCTCCGCCCAGGCCGGCCTGGAGAATCCCGGGGAAGCCGTACTGACCAGCGGCATGAACGTGGCTGATTACATAGCAAACGTGCAGCTCAGCAGGGAGCAGGTGCGCGCCAAGAACAAAGAGACACTGATGAGCCTGATTAACAGTGACAGCATTGACGAAGCAGCCAAACAGCAGGCCATCCAGGACATGATTGACCTGACCGAGGTTTCCGAGAAGGAAAATGCCGCAGAAACCCTCCTGATGGCAAAAGGCTTCTCAGATCCGGTTGTCAGCATTACCAAGGATAAGGTGGATGTGGTCATCAACGCTCCTTCCATAACGGATCCCCAGCGGGCCCAGATTGAGGACATTGTGAAACGCAAGGCAGAGGTGGGAGCAGACCAGATTATCATTACACTGCTCAACATGGCAGAATAGGCAGAAGGAACACAGAAGGCCGGGCTGCCGCTTTAACGGTTGAAAGACCGGAAAGGCGGCAGCCTTTTTACGCTTTGCCCCACTTTCCATTGCAACCCCCTCCAAATTTCCGTATAATGGAATAAATGACCAATCACATAGTTGTACCGCAGTTCGTGTACAGGATGGAGGATATTATGAGGGAAATCCCGGAACAGCAGATTGCCGCCATGGCTCCCAATGCCAATGCGGTCAATAATGCAAGAAAAATTGTCAAAAGCGGAGGTTTCACAGAACATGCCCGGTCAGAGGACGACACCTTTTACATGGGCTCCTGCAAGGGAAGCGGCAGTTCGGCCTACAGGGTGACCCTGGATTTTGCGGACAATGACGCCCCGGTGTGCCGCTGCAGCTGCCCCAGCAGGCAGTTTCCGTGCAAACATGGTCTGGCTCTCATGATGGAGCTGTCACAGGGCCGCCATTGGGATATCTGTGACATTCCCCAGGATATATTGGATAAAAGGGCGAAGAAGGATGTCAGGGCAGGAAAAAAGGAGAGTCAGGGTGACAGGCCCAGGGCACCTAAAAAGACGAACCAGGCAGCCAGGACAAAGAAGCTTAAGAAACAGCTGGAGGGACTGGACCTGGCGGAGAAGGTGGTGAGGGAGCTGGTGGAGGCAGGACTGGGAACCCTGAACGGAACATCGGTGAAGGTATACCAGGACCTGGCAAAGCAGCTGGGGGATTACTACCTTCCGGGTCCCCAAAGACTGGTGCAGTCCCTTGTGCTGGAGGTTTCGCGGCTTAAGGAGGATGGAAAAGGGGATTACAAAGAGGCCGTAAGAATCCTGGTATTTCTCCGGGCCCTGATAAAAAAGTCAAGGGCTTATCTGACGGAAAAGCTGGAGCAGGGCCAGGTGGAGGATGACGCAAGCGTCCTGTATGAGGAGCTGGGCGGAATCTGGAACCTGGAGAGGCTGATAGAGCTGGGGCTTAAAAAGGAAAACGTACGCCTGCTCCAGCTGTCCTTTCATGTCAGCTATGACGGGGCCAGAAGGGAACTGGTGGACAAGGGCTGGTGGCTGGATTTGGACAGCGGTGAGATTGATATTACCTATAATTACCGCCCCGTGAAGGCCCTCAAGTATGTGAAGGAAGATGATTCCGTGACGGAAGCGCTCAGGGTGCCCATGCTGGTGTATTATCCGGGAGAGAACGGACGGAGGATACGCTGGGAGGGACAGGAATTCCTGCCGGTGACCGGAGAACTGCTGGCAGAAGCCCGTGATAAGGCCTCTTCATCCCTTCCCGAACTGGTAAAGGCGGCAAAGAATGAGCTTAAAAACACATTGTCGGACGGACGGTTCGGCTGTCTGGTATCCTATGACGGGCTGGGGACAGTCGGCACAGAAGGTGTTAAGGGGGAGCAGCGGGAATACATAATGTACTGCGGCACCAGCACCATAGAACTGAAGGACAGGCCGGGGGACAGGCCGTCTGTCTGCCGCCTGGACATCCTGCCGGACAGGCAGATGGCAGGAAATCAGGTGATGTTCGGAGTTCTCTGGTATGACAGGAGCAGACATAGGATATGTCTGCACCCCTATTCAATCATCACGGCAAAAGAAGTGGTCCGCCTGCTCTATTGACGGACAGAACCAGGAAAGGAAGGAATTACCATGGAATTGCAGGGATTATATGAACTCCATGAGCGCCTTGGAGCAGCGGCAGTGGCCGGGGTGAACCTGATTGGAGATGATTTCCGGCTCAGGAGGGCAGTGGAGCAGATCAGACCCCTGGCCCAGGCCGTGCCGGTGATAAAAAAATTGTATACAATGGCAGAAAACGTTATGGCCCCGGACTGTGAGGACCGTCCGGGCTGTCTGTTAGATGCCCTGGCCCTGTCAGAGGCCCTTTTGTGTACCCAGGCCGGATATGAGACCGGTTATCATATAGGACAGGACAGCGGGGAGGCACTGACCCGGCCTGAACCAGAGGCGGGGGCTGAGCCGGAAATGGTGGGGGGCGGGCCCCCGGCCGCTGGAGCTGATATCACGCAGTTATGCGCCGTGCCTGCCCTACAGCCAGGTTCATCCCCTGGAGCAGGCGCTGACGGAGTCCGGAGGAGGACGGCTGGTGCCCATCACCGAGGCCATGGAGGAGCATCCCCTTGTTTTTGAGGATTACCGTCTGCAGGCGGCTGTCATAACGGCTCTTTCGGACCGGTATGCGGAGATAGCAGATGCGGCAGAGAAGTTTCTGTCTGGGAAGGATGGACAGATTGTTCCGCTTGTGAAGCGGGGATTCTGGGAGACCACGGATAACGGGCGGATACACAGGCTCAGGGTCATAGAGTCCATATGCGGCGGGGCGGAAAATGAATTTTATCTGGGCCTTCTTAAACGGGCGAAGAAGGAACTGAGGGCAGAGGCTATCCATGCCCTCCGGTTTAATACGGAAAACACAGGCGTGCTGTTAGACCTGGCACGGACAGAAAAGGGTTTATGCCTGGAGATGACAGAGCAGGTGCTGGGCATGATGGAGCAGGAAGAGACAGATGCATACTGGGAGGAGCAGTTTAAAAAGAGGGGGCGGGAGATCGTGGGTTATCTCCGCTTTTCCAAATCCGACCTGGTTTCAGACCGGCTGGCCGGGATAATAGAAGAAACCCTGAACCAAAAGGAAACCATGAGCAAAAAAGAGTTTGACGGACTTATGAGCCAGCTGCTTATGGCCCTTCCGGGCAAAGGCTCCGGGGCCATGCAGGAAGTATACCGCAGGGCAGCCCGTATGAACCCGGCGGGCCCGGAGTTCTGGCTGAAATTCCCCGCCATGCTGGTGGATTCCATTATTTACAGCCGGGATGAACGGCTGATTTCCCTGGCAGGGGAGCTGGCCGGTGAGCAGGAGAGGAGCTGGCTGGGACCAGCCCTGGCAGCTGATTTTCTGACAAAACCCGCTGCCTTTGTCTATGAATCCTATTGCAGAAAGATTCCCAGGGATTCCCTGCTGGGAAAAGAAGATAAACGCAAGACCAGAAAGGCCGTGCTGTCTGTGCTGGGCCGGATTCACTGTACTCGGGAAGACGGGGAGTGTGAAATCCTCTGCCGTGTGGACGAAAAGTCCGGGACAGCCCACCGCATCGGGCGCAGGCTTTATGAGAAGCCGGATTCCCGATGGATGGATATGCTGATGGATGCCAGGATATTTGGAAATGACACAGCCGGGGGACTGGATGCAGCGGGCAGACAACGGGAAACTGACCGGGACAAAATCCTGTTCTCCATGCTGCCGGCAGCGAAAAGGGCTGAGAGGGGATCCTATTTTTATAAGAGGGCCCTGACCGTGGCGGATAACCGGGAGCTGTACGGCATTCTGGCACAGTGCGGCTGGAAGGATTTCAAGGGACTTATAAGCACATATGTGAAAAAGAATCCCAATGCCGGCATATCACTGTGGTCCGTACAGCATCAGATGAATCAGCTTCCCATGACAGAAGAGGAGCGTCAGACGGAGCTTCGGGAGATCGACCGTATCTTGTGCGGCTTCCCGAAAGGAAGCTCCGAGAGAAGAAGCTGGGATGCCAATGATTATTGCAGAAAGGCCATCAACGAGGCTGCCGGTCTGCCGGGACAGGGCTGACGGAGCGTATCTGCGGGAAAATAAAGTGAGACTTGGAGGATATCATGGGAAAAATAGCAGGAAAAGAAGAGAGCGTGCAGCGACTGCCTGCGGAACAGCTCTACCAGGAGGAAATTGACGCGCTGATTGCAGCGGAACAGGACCCGGTTCCCACGGGCTGGAGAATGAGTCCCCGTTCCGTCCTCACCTATATCACGGGAGGAACTGTTGGCGGAAAGGAAATCACACCCAAATACATCGGAAACCGCAGGCTGGTGGAAATCGCCATTGCCACCCTGGTAACGGACAGGGCCCTGCTCCTGATCGGGGAGCCGGGAACCGCAAAGTCCTGGCTGTCCGAGCACCTGACCGCAGCCATCAACGGGGATTCCACCAAGGTGATACAGGGAACCGCAGGCACCACGGAGGAGCACATACGCTATTCATGGAATTACGCCATGCTCATAGCCCAGGGGCCGTCCAGGGAGGCTATGATAAAAAGCCCTGTATACCGCGCCATGGAGACAGGCAGCATTGCCCGTTTTGAGGAGATATCCAGGTGCGCCAGTGAGGTACAGGACGCATTGATTTCCATTTTGTCGGAAAAGCGCATCTCCATACCGGAGCTGGCGCTGGAACTGCCTGCCCAGAAAGGATTTTCCGTCATTGCCACAGCCAACACAAGGGACAAGGGAGTCAACGAGATGTCCGCGGCCCTGAAGCGGAGATTTAACATCGTTATCCTCCCGCCGCCGTCCGATATGTCCACGGAGATGGAGATTGTGAAGTCAAGGGTGGAGCAGCTGGCAGGTAGCCTGGAGCTCAGGGCCCGGATTCCCCATGACGAGGTGGTGGAAAAGGTATGCACCATTTTCAGGGAACTGCGGGGAGGCATGACCCTGGACGGCAGGCAGAAGGTAAAGCCGTCCTCAGGCGTGTTGTCCACTGCCGAGGCCATTTCGCTTTTAGCGGGCAGCATGGCTCTGGCAGGCAGCTTCGGAAATGGGGAAATAACAGATTATGACCTGGCGTCCGCCCTTCAGGGCGCTGTAGTCAAGGATGAGGATAAGGACGGACTGGCGTGGAAGGAATACCTGGAAAATGTTATGAAGAAACGCGGCAGCCGGTGGCTTGGACTTTATAAAGAGTGTAAGGAGTTGAACCAATAGATGGGACATCCGAATTGTTTTGGTATCCGTCATCTGTCGCCGGCCGGCGCCTATCATCTGAGAGGCTTTCTGGATGAAAAACAGCCGGATCTGATTCTGGTGGAAGGCCCCTCTGATTTTAACGGGCTGATGGATGACATGGTGAGGGAGGAGACCAAGCCGCCGTTTGCAGTCATGGCGTTTACTAAGGACTCTCCGATACGCACGGTTTTGTACCCCTTTGCAGAGTACTCTCCGGAATACCAGGCCATTGTCTGGGCCAAAGAACATGGGGCGCAGTGCCGGTTTATGGACCTGCCCTCGGATGTGTTTTTGGGAATCCGGCGGGCCGGGGAGGGGCAGGCGTCCCCGGAACATACGTCCGGCTCTGGGTCTGAGCATGTGTACAGGCTTTTGGACCGGTTTAACGGGGAGGACGGCCATGAGACCTTCTGGGAACGTGTCATGGAGCACTCAGAAAATCATGAGGCGTACCGGGACGGCGCGGACGCCTTTGGGCGGCAGCTGCGGGAGCTGACAGCAGGCGGTGACAGCGACTGGCCGGAGATACTTGTGCGGGAAGCATATATGAGAAGAAAGCTGGAGGACGCACAAAAGGAGGGATTCCAGGCAGAACGAATCGTGGCAGTGACAGGTGCTTATCATGTGGCGGGACTGGCCGGAGAGGAGCCTGCCATGACAGATGCGCAGTTGGGATTGCTGCCTTCTGTGCCCTGCAATGTGACGCTGATGCCTTATTCCTATTACCGTTTGTCCACACGCTCCGGTTATGGGGCGGGCAATCAGGCGCCTGCCTACTACGGGATGCTGTGGCAGGCACTGCTGGAGGGCGACAGGGACATGGGAACCTACCGCTACCTTACAGCCATATCCGGCTATCAGAGGCAGCATGGTTTTCCGGTATCCTCTGCCGGGGTCATTGAGGCAGTGGAACTGGCCAGGTCCCTGGCCTGCCTTAAGGGATACAGCGTGCCCTCCCTGCGCGATTTGAGGGACGCCGCAGTGACGGCCATGGGGCACGGCAGTCTGCCGGAACTGGCATTAGCCATAGCGGACACGGAGATAGGAACGGCTGTGGGAGAGCTTCCCCAGGGAGTCAGCCGGACCTGCCTGCAGGACGATTTTTACAGGCAGCTGAGGGAACTGAAACTGGAAAAGTATAAGACAGAGACTGCCTTTACCCTGAACCTGGACCTGCGGGAAAAACTGAATGTGAAATCGGAGGCAGCCGCTTACCGGGAGCTGCGCCAGTCATTTTTCCTGCACCGCCTCCGTGTGCTGGGAGTACATTTCGCAGTCCTGAGAAAGGAGCAGCAGGAAGCTGCCACCTGGGCGGAGAGCTGGGATATCCGGTGGACCCCGGAAGTGGAAATTGAATTGGTGGAGTCTGCCCTGAAGGGAGATACTGTGGCCGGCGCGGCATCCTTTGCCATGAAGGAGCAGGCCGTGAAGGCGGAGCAGATTGGGGAGGCAGCGGATATCATTGAGGCCGCATGCTGCTGCGGTATACCGGAGATGGTTGCTTACGCAACAGATATTCTGCAGGGGCTTTCGGTGGAGGCAGCAGGCTTCATGGAGCTGGCCGGGACAGCGCAGAGCATTTCCTCTGTGGTGCGGTTCGGCAACATACGTCATCTGGACAGCACACCCCTGCTTCCTGTACTGAATCAGATGTTTCTTAGGGCCTGTCTGGTGTTTCTTAATTCCTGTACCTGTGGCAGTCAGGCGGAAAAGGGCGTTATGGAGGCCATGGATCAGCTCAACAGCCTGTGCCTCCACCATGACTTTCTGGATGAGGAGCGTTTTATCCGCCTGCTTGCGGAGACAGCTTCCAGGGATGACCTGAACACGGGCATATCCGGTTTCGCTGCCGCTATCCTGCTGGAGCGGGGCCGGATGGAGGAAGAGGAATTAAGCCGTCAGGTCCGCCGCCGTCTTTCCAGGGGGATTCCGGCGGAACTGGGGGCAGGATGGTTTGCAGGGTTGTCTAAGAAGAACCGGTATGCGCTTATTGCCAGGCTGGATTTGTGGCGGGAGCTGAGGGCCTATATGGGTAATCTTGGTGGGCATCGTTTCATT
>OAWV01001240.1_pt1 | contig 12906 bp, 8 predicted proteins | sample 1495551 | NCBI WGS metagenome assembly OAWV01 (sample SAMEA2580245, study PRJEB22360) | human gut metagenome | biome: human gut; feature: human-associated habitat; material: faeces | place: Denmark | collected 2008/2010 | reverse complement strand
CTCCCCAAAGAGGAGAGGGGACCGTTCGTGCTCGCATTTTTGTGGGGATTCCTCACCCCTCAAGGGAGAGGGTGAGGAGACATCACCAGGAAAAGCGGAAAATTACTGTTGCTGCTGTGCCAGCCAGACCAACATTTTCAGACTGGCAGAATAATAATCATCCTGTGCGTTGATTTGCGGCTCGCCAGACGTTTGACCCATCGTCAAATCACGTACCGCCAGCAAACCGCCATTCATATTGTACGGGGCGGTATCGTTGGTTGTAACGTTCACCCAGGCCGGGGTGCGGCTACGATCATAACCCTGCCACCAGTTGCGCCACGGCGTCAGCAGCGAACTTTGCGGGTTCCACCATGAGATATACAACGGAATACGAATGGCGTCGAAACTCATGCGCGGCGGCCACTCTTTAGCAGGGCTCAGTTTGCCATCCGCCGACAGTGATACCCAGTCGGTAGGCAAATGCGATTGACCCCAGCCCATTTTGCCAAGCAGCGTAGTGCTATCACGGATCAGATCATTCCAGACCACCAGATGACTACGGTTGGCGAACGCTTTCCATGCCGGGAAGATAAAATAGGACGGGTTCAGGTTCACATAACTGTTGAGATTGAACCCCTTCGCCCCCGGCAGCATCACCCGATAACCCGCATAATTGATCACCGTATGTTTAATCATCGCCTGGGTAATGGCATCCGATGCGGTGGCATAACTGTTATCATTCCAGCGCTGACTGGCTTTTAACAACGCCCATGCAATTAACGCATCGCCATCCGTTGCGTCATTCTTATCGGCAATCGGATCCGGCTCGACGGGATTAAAACGCCAGTAGAACAGACCATTGTCCTTGTTCCTGAGCGTCTTATCTGTCCATCCCCAGATGCGGTCAAACGCCGCTTTATCATTGCTGGCCACCGCCATCAGCATGGCGAAACCCTGGCCTTCCGTGTGAGAGACGTTTTTATTGCCGGTATCAACAATACGGCCATCCGTCATCAGAAAGCGCGCTTTGTACGCTTCCCAGGCCTGTCCCGCCTGTGAAAACGAGGAAAAAAGCACACTCACCATCATCACCATCATGGCGAAAACGCGTTTAAACATACTCAGACTCATTGTGGGTTAGCGTAGCGGAACACAACGTCCGATACGGAGTAAAGCCGTTCGCGGCTAAAAGCGAGATGCGATTGCCCGCCCTGTCCCTGCAGCCAACGGGAATAAAGCCCTTCCAGTATGGCGCAAAATGCGTAACACCAACGCGTCTGGCTGTTCTCATCCCGGGAAACCGGTAACCCCTGATGGCGGAACGATAATCCCTCTTCGCTGGCATCAATATCAATATAGCCCCAATTAAACTCCGCAAGCAGCGCGTTGATGTTGGTTTCGAGTTCGCTAATGGTTTGTGAGGCAGGCAGAGGAAAACGTTCCGCCAGCGATGCCCCCATCTGGCGCAAAAAGGGTTGGCTTTCCGCTTCCCCTACGTTTCTCACCATGCCATCAACCATTACCGACAGCAGGTCAAACCAACCGGCCGGCGTTTGCTGCCGTTGAAAATAAGACAGCAGTAAAGGATTAGCCGTACTCGACGTCATTATTTATCTCCCAACATATAGCGGAACCAGATCCCGGCAGTACTTTCGTTATAGTCGCCAAAGGTGTCGTAACCGACCCTACCGCCGACGGTCATGTTCTTGTTCAGGTTGTAATCAATCCCTGCCCGGAAGGTATAGCCAATCCCGTTTTGCGATTTGCTGCCATACTGCGCTTCTTTGGTAAAGCCCATATCAGCCAGTTGCTGCAACATTCTCTGTGCTTCGGGATCGTTCGGGAAATAATCGCTCTTATCCTGGGTGTAGGACTGGTATCCCACCGATCCGCCCAGGCTCAGCTTCCAGTTATCGATTTTTTGCGAGAAATCGACAGGTAACGACACGCTGACATAGTTCTGTGGGCTAAAGTAGCCCCCCTGCCCATAGGTGAAGTAGCTGAGGTTTTTCGAGAAATTCATCCAACTGACGCTTAAGCCCGTCTGCAACTGACGGAAATCATCATGCCACGGACGCAGGTACACGCCGGCGTTGGCGTTGGCGCTGGTGTTGCTCGCCACGTTGTTGCCAATGTAGCTGTAACCACCGCCCCCCACGAAGAAGCCCGCATCACCGTCGTCGTAGCTCAGTTGTACGCTACCGCCGTTTTTCGTCACCTGGCCCCAACTGTCTCCTGAATATTTATCTTTCAGGCCAACATAGGAGAGCAGGCTATCGGTCACTGCGCGGCGTTCGCCGGTCAGAATTAACGTCAGGTAATTGGAAAGCTTCGGCGACCATTTCACTCCGCCCACCAGCGTACTCATGTCCTGACCGAGCGGCGTACTGCCGATATCCACACGGTAGCTATCGCCACTGAGCGCCATATTCAGCTCAACGCCGTTGCCGTTTTGCGAATCCGTTGATGAGTTAATCGGATCGCTGGAACTCGCTTTATAGCTGGAAGTACTGAGCGCTTTCAGACGGCCTAAATCGGTGCCTAACAATCTGTCCAGACGTTCCAGGCCAGTATCAGTAAACGGCGACAATTTGTTCGCATCCGCATACCCGGACAGGTCGGTAAACTTGTCCGTCGCATTGGTATCGGTCGTGGTATTGGCATTGGTGACAGACTGGCTGATATTGGTTATCGCATTCGCCAGCGGGTTGGAGCCATAGCGTCGCCAGGCATCGCCCGAAGCGGTTCCTGAACTCAAACTGATTGGCGTGGCGGTAAACTCGAAGCGCGACTCACCAAACGGCGAACTTGACCAGGTCAGCGGCGTTTTGGCTTCGGTCAGTTTACTGGTGCCCGACTCACCGTCACGGCCACGGATATCGACCTCGCCCTGCAACCACATCCCTTTCTTCTCATCAAGCTCCTGCATCATGTTATCAACCTGACGCAGCGTGCGGCTTTGCGCGGTCTCGACCGGCAAATCGGTACGGGTTGTGCCCGGTAAACTGCTCCCCGGCTCACGAGCCACTTGCGCGACCTGCCACGGCAGAATAGTGCCGTACAACGCCTGTGGAGAACTCGACTGCGGCGGCGTTTTACTGGTAGTGGTAAACGGATTATCGGCCAACAGTATGCCGCCAATCGTCGGCGTAGCCGCGCTGTTAGACGACTCCAGCCCCACCAGCTTACCGCGTGCGCTACGTAAGTAGGTCATCGCCTGCTGGTGGTTGCCTTTTGCCTCCTCCAGACGCGCCAGCAACAGCATACGTTCCGGTGAGCTGTCGCTACGCAGACCGCTGGCAAGGGTGGTGGCCTTTTGCACGTTATTCTCAGACAACGCAACGTCGATAGCCCCCACACGTGCCGCCTGATCCTCGGTATCACGGGTCATCAGATAGTCGTAGAGCACGCCCGCTTCTTTGTTCATTTTGCCTGTCTGGTACAGACGGCCCATGGCGAACATCAAATCGGTGTTCTGCGGGTCGCTTTGCAGCGCACGGATCAGCTTGTCATACGCCGCGGCGTAGTTGCCCTCTTCACGCAGTTTGTCGGCTTCATTAATCACGTAGCCATTGCGGATCCCCGCAAGCTGAGCAGGCGTACTGCGCGCCTGTAGCTCCGGGTTCGACATCAGGGTTTGCGCTTCCTGAGTGAGCCCCGCCTGGTTCAGTACCGCTATCTGATCGGCATAATCCCCGGCGTTGCCTTCTACGCCATCTTTAATACTGTTGCGCACCAGCGATACGGCGGTGGTGATGTCACCCGAACGGGCGAGCATCCGCGCCAGTTTCCCTGCATCGACCGGGCTTTTCGGCGGCTGACTGGCCAGCGCTTTCAGCGTATTGGACGCCGCGGTCATGTTCCCTTGTGAAAGGTAACGTTCTGCCGTCGCCATTTGCAGGTTGTAATTCACACTTTCCGCCAGATCGCGCATCTGGCTATTACGGCTGGACGGCGGAATACGCGCCAGCAGAGAGTTGGCCTGCTGCCAGGCCCCGCTTTCGCTGGCATAGAGCGCAGCGGCGTACAGTGAATTGCTGTTAGCACCATCGCGACCCGCCGGGATCATCACCGTGGCCGCTTCACCTTCCTGCCCGGATTTTTGCAGCAGGCGGGCAAGGTCAAGACGCAACCACGGATCATCCGGCACGCGGGCAACGCCCTGGCGCAGTACCGAAATCGCCTGGTCAGTATTACCGGCCTGGACCAGTTGCTGTGCCTGACGGCGAATCGGATCGCCTGGCGCCCCCGCGACCACACGCGGCTGCAGTTTTTCCTGCAGGCTGGCGGGTAAAGTGCGCAGCATCGCCTGCGCTTCTTCCGTTTTATTCTGGTCGCGCAGGACGTAATAGAGGTTTTCCCTTGCCGGGGCGTTCTGCGGCTGCTCGTTGAGAAGACCTCGCAGGGTCTGTTCGGCCTGCGAAAAGTCTTTGTTCTGCCGCAGTACAGAAGCACGGAACAGTTTTCCTGCCGTGCCACGCTCTCCGCTCTCTTGTGCCAGCGGGGCCGAAAGCGCCAGCGCCTGGCTAATATTACCCTCTTTCAATGCCTGCTGCGCCTGGGCGAGCTGGCCGTAAAACGCCGCATCTGCGGCCTGATTTTTACGCTCATCAGAAGCATCCCCGCCCTGACTGGCTGCCCGATTCAGGTACTGTGCCGCCGCTTTGTAATCACCGCTACGCTGGGCGATGTAGCCCATCCCGGCAAGGGCGTCAGCATCGTTAGGGTTGGTTTGCAGCACCTGCTCAAATTTGTTTTTTGCCGCACTGTTATCACCGCTGTTCAGCGCGGTATAGCCCGCGCCTTTCGCCGCGCCGCCGACATTTTTACGGTAATAGTTCTGGACATCAGTATCCTGCGGATGCCGCTGTAGCCAGGTGTCGTAGAAGCGCTCATCGCCTGCCTGCGGCCCCAGCCATAACAGCGCCTGACGCAACCCGTCATCGGCCTCTTTACTGCCGCTGGCCATCGGTTCGAGCAACAAAATGCCGTCGCGGCGTGTCTCTTCACGCCAGGTCAGGATTTTGCCGAGTGCAATGCGCGCCGAGGTATCCTGCGGGTTATGCATCACGAAATTTTTCAGTTGCGACACGGCCTGCGGATAAAGAGTTTTATCTCCCGCCATCGTCTGGTAGTACTCAGGGGCGAGGCTGGGTGGCGGCGTATCGCCGTTAAACATGCTGCGCCAGGTCGCCAGCGCCGCCGGTACGTTACCGCTGCGCGCCTGCTGGCGGGGAACCTGCGTCAGTTGTTTGGCATTATCCAGCGCCTGCAACCCCGGATCGTCAGGAGAAACCTGCGCCAGCCGCGTACGCCACTGGGACGAGACTTGCAGATCGCCATTTTGCTGCGCCCATAACGCCATCAGGTACATCGCCTGGGTGTTATTGGCATCCACCATCAATACTTTACTCAGCGACTCCATCGCCAGGTCATCGTGGGATTTCTCATGCCAGTAATTCGCCTGGTCAAATAAGGCTTTGAGCGCGGCATCATTCGCGGCGGCATGAGCCAGCCCTGGTATACCGAAAGTGAGCGCGCTGGACAGGCACAGCGTCGTCAAACGGCGGGCGGTTTTTATCATCATTCTTGTCACCCTCTTATTTGCGGTTGTCCAAATCCAGACGTCGTTTTGCGCGATTTCTCAGCAAGACAAAGATCGCCGAGCCAACAATGCAACCAAATAGCAGTCCTAAAATCGCCAACAGCGCCGAGTGCTGATTCGCATACCAAATTACCCGCATCTGCGTTGGCATCTCGCCACTCGGGAACTGCTCACCCACGCGGAAGCTGCGCACGCCGTTCTCATTGGTGATCACCGCTGCGTCGCCGCGGATCCCGGCGTTAATTTTCGCTGAGGCGAGGTCACCGTGCAGGCGTGAGAGCTGCTCGTCATTGCTGCCGATAGCCAGTACCACCAGACGATCGTTATTCCACGGTGAACGGAAGCTGACAAACCCGCGCCAGGCTTCGTTGGAGGAGAAGTAGCGGTCGGCTTCCAGCCCGTCTGATGCCCAGTCCCCTGCTATCCAGCGTTTAATACGCTCCCAGGTCGTCGGCTCACGTACACCCAACGTCGAGTCGTGCATCACAAACGGCGAGGTATTGAGGATCGCGCGGTTAAAGTCATGCTGATCCAGGCCCGTGACCGCCAGCACATCGCGGTCGTTCAGCAGTTCAACACCCGCCCCGCCAGTGGGTACGCCGAGCAACACGCGGTTGCGGCCCAGCGCCGTTCCCGTCGCGTTACCGGAACGTGCCGTCATATCTAAAAGCGTGGCAATCTGCGTTTCAGTCGGTTTTTCCGGCAGCATCAGCACCGTTTCCGAATAATCCGCAAGCCGGGTGAACGGGAAGGACGCGCCCACAAAATAAGAGAGGTTCGGCAACAGCGCGAAGTGACGCGTATGGCTGAGATCAATCCACGAGTCGTCTTCGATACGGCTCTTAATGTTATTGTTCAGCAGCACGCTACACGGGGCGCTCGCCTTGGGTTGAATGTTGAAGTACAGCGAGAGCTGGTTGTCGCCATAGATCATGTACGGCTCCAGCGGCATATCAAACTTCTCCTGGCGCGCGTCACCGCCAAGCTTATGCCACAACGTTTCCAGCGCCCCCTGCTTATTCACCGGCAGGTTATGCAGGAAGGTATCGTTCATGGTCATGCTGAGCCACGAACGGTCTTCATCAATCCAGCTTTCCGTCGGGAAACGGTAACCAATGTGCAGAGGAATCGTTTCGCCATCCCACAGGAACAGATCCGGTGCCGCACGGAATGCTACGCGCAACGCATCGTGCCACAGCCCCGTGGTGGTCAGGCTCTGATCTTTACGGATCAGTTCTGACAGTTTTACCGGACGATCGGTAGGGATCCAGCGCGGCGCATCGTAAGGTTTACTCGCCGGGATCGTTTGGGTGGTGACATCCACCGACGGCGTCTGCATGGCGAAATTGCCGCGGGTTAAACGCCATGCCGCCGCACGCAGGCTGGCATCATCTTTACCCACCACCAGCAGCAGCTTATAAACCGGGTTTGCCGGGTTATCGACCACTTTGAGTAGCGGCTGCTCGGTAGTCGGTAGCGTCAGGCCACCAATTTGCTCGCCCGGATGACCAATCAGGATGCCGTTCTTTTCCGGCAAGCGGTCATGATAGGCGGCAAACGACACGCCACGGTAGTCTGCCTGGATCCCCATCCACGATGAGATCAGCGCACTGGCGCTTAAGGTATCGCCGCTGAGCTTCGCCGGGAAAGCCATGGCGATCGCCGCCGGGGTCATTTGCATGCTGTCAAAGAACGGGCGCGGGAAATGGCTTAAATCGGCGCCAATGTCCAGTTGCTGCCCTTCCAGCTCGAAACGGGAATCCGCCATGATGGTGACGCGATATTTATCGCTCAGGTCGCGCTGGCACTGCATGGCATCGCCATCGTTGATTTTAAAACTCAGGTTGTTGCTCGACACCATCAGCGCCGAGGGAATATCCAACTGATAACGCGCGGTGTCGCTGTCAGTCCCGGTCAGCGGTACCGTCCCCAGCGGCTGACCATTGAGCATCAACTGCATGGTGGCATTGCGCGCCACCATCGCGGGCGACACTTTCAGGTTCAGTTCAAGGCGCGCCGTGGTAATCACCTGGTCCACGGGCAGGGTAAAGGAGGCGCCCCCCTGGAACTGGCCACCCGTCAGGGAAATCCCTTCCGGGAAACCCATCTGCGCGAGACTGATGCTGTTAACCACCGAAGGAATAAATACCGGTGCGCCCGGCGGCGGCACGGGTGGCGTCTCCGCCGGCTCGTTTAATTTCAGTAGCGACTCGATGGAGGTGTCTTCGGCATGCAGCGGCATCATAAAGAGTGCGCCGACCAGCACAGCCAGTGTTGTCAGACGTTTCATGCGTTGCCCTCCTCCTGGGAAGCGGCCTGGTCCTGGCTGGCGCGCAAACGGCGATTTTCGCGACGGTCTTTCCAGGTCAGCCAGAAGAGGTCAAACACACAACGCATAATGGTCCCCAACGAACGGAACGGGTTGTCCTGAGGTTTCGGTGGGTGAATCCATGCATCCGCACGGGAGAGCACCACGCGCACCAGTTCACGACGGCGGGCGAGCGGGATGTCTTCAAACATCAGACGAATCGATTCTTCATCCGTGGCGATGGTTTTTACCGGAATGAGGATCGCGCCGGATTGCAGCAGCAGCTCAATCTCTTCAATCTCATCATCGAGATGGCGATCATCCGGTGCCACAATACGGCAGCCGCCCATCGACAGGTCAGCGGTATGGCTGCGCGACACCACGCCGCTGGCATGGTGGAGCAGTACCGGGATTTCCGCATCAATACGAATGGTTTTGCGCGTCTGTCGGGTTTCGCGCGCAACGGCAATCGCGGCCAACAGAAAGATCAGACTGTACAACCCCCAACCGACGTTTAGGGCGATAACGCGCGGATCCACGCCAAAGTAGTCATGAGCACAGGCGCGAACGATACCGGCAATCACTCCGGCCGCCAGCAGCAGGGCGATAATCAAATGCGGGCGCACCACGCTAAAATCAAAGTACCCCACGTCCAGCAGCGCACCCTTGTCGGTCACGTTGAATTTGCCGCGTTTCGGGAAAAACATCGTCACCACAGTCGGCAATGCAATGTGGAAGGCCAGCACCAGGTCGTAGATCTCCCCCCAGAAGCTATAGCGATGCCGCCCGTTCATGCGCGAGTTGACGTAAATCGCGAGGAACAGATGCGGGAGCGCATAGGCGAAAACCAGGCTCGCTGAGGAGTGAATGATGTTCAGGTTAAACAACAGATAGGCCAGCGGCGCGGTCAAAAACGCAATACGCGGCAGCGCGAACTGGTAGTAAAGCATGGCGCTCAGATAGCACAGGCGCTGTTGGATAGTCAGGCCGCGACCAAACAGCGGGTTATCCAGACGAACTCGCGCAGTCATTCCACGCGCCCGGCGGGTACGCTGGATAACGTGCAGCACCAGACGTTCAGTCGCCAGACCGGCAGCCAGTGGGATATCCAGGAATGCCGAGCTCCAACCACGGCGCTGCAACTTGAGTGCGGTGTGAGCATCTTCGGTAACGGTTTCTACGGCAAAACCGCCAATCTCTTCCAGCGCGCTACGGCGAATCACCGCACAGGAGCCGCAAAAAAAGGTGGCGTTCCAGTTGTCGTTGCCCTGCTGAATCGGCCCGTAGAACAGCGACCCTTCGTTAGGGATGTTACGTCCAACGGAGAGGTTACGCTCGAACGGGTCCGGCGAGTAGAAATAGTGCGGTGTCTGCACCAGCGCCAGTTTCGGATCTTTCAGGAAACCGCCGACTGTCGCCTGCAGGAAGATGCGTGTCGCAACGTGGTCGCAGTCGAATACGGTAATCAACTCACCCTGCGTCAGCTTCATGGCGTGGTTGAGGTTACCGGCTTTGGCGTGATTATTGTCGTTACGTGTGATGTACCCGACGCCAACGTCTGCGGCAAAAACAGCAAACTCGCGGCGTTTGCCGTCATCCAGCAGGTAGATATTCATCTTATCGCGAGGATAATCAATGCATTGCGCCGCCAGCACCGTATCACGCACCACATCCAGTGGCTCGTTATAGGTAGGAATATAGACATCCACCGTCGGCCACTGGCTCATATCATCCGGCAGCGGCACAATTTCGCGTTTTAACGGCCAGACCGTCTGCAGATAGCTTAGCAGCAACATGACCCAGACGTAGACCTCCGCCAGAAACAGCCCCATCCCAAGAATGGTTTCAATTTCGGAATTAAAATGCAGGGTTTGCGTCAGGCGGAAATACATATAGCGCGTCGATAAGAGCACCGACATGACCACCATAATGACCGACACGCTGCGTTTTTTGCTAAACCCCATTAAAAACAGCACACCGATGCTGAGCAGACCAAAAATATACTGTTTCTGGCTGTCCATAGGCGTAATGATGACCAGCAGCGCAACAGGTAGCATTGCCAGTACCAGCAAAACATAAAGGAACTTTTTCATAGGTTGCCCTGCGCGAATTAGAAGCCAGACATTTTCGGTTTACTGTGAACCGTGCCGTCTCCGATTATTACGCCTAAGATTCCGGCGACTCTTTTTGCAATGAGTTCGATATCGAATGCAGCGGCGGATGCAGGACTAAAGTCGAAAACCGACTGCTGCGAGGCATTCGCTTCTATGACGCTTTCATCACGATGAATAACGCCTAAAAGTTGATTACCTAATTTCTGTTCCATAAATGCGGTGACATCCCGGCTGACCTGACGACGGTTGTCGCTCTGGTTGAGCACGAAGTAATGGCCCGCTTTTCGATTGAGGACATCCCCGGTCAGACGGTGATTTTCAACGTGAGGCAACAGGGAAAGAGAGGCGGTATCTGCCTGCATGATGACCAGATGCAGATCGGCCAGGCGCGACATGGCTTTCAGTGCAGCAGAGGGACCGGGAGGAAAATCGGCCACAATGATCAGGCCCGGATAATTCAGCAACGTGTTGAGGCCACGAATCAGAAAATGTTCGTCATTCGTCAGACGTTCTTCAAATACCAGGCGTTGATCTTCGCTGGCTTCGCCATAAGGCAACACAAAGATATTCCCGCCTGCGGTCAATACGAACTGACTCCAGTCCGAGGACTCGGCTGATTTGGCGACATAACCACGCTCGTCAGACAGCGGCACGCCAAAGTGCAGACGCAGTGCGTTCTGCACGTCAAAATCCAGCGCCAGGACCTTACTGCCAGAACGCGCAAGGGCGTAAGCCAGATTAGCCGTGAGCGTCGTTTTCCCAACACCACCCTTCGGTGAACAAACACAAATCAACGGCATGAAGCGATCCTTTCTAGCAAAGATTGTAAAGGTTGGTTTTTTTCTACGGTGGGTTTTGCTTCTGGCGCTTTCGTTGCAAACAGCCGGGAATAATCAGCAGGCGCTGTCGCAGACGGAGCAGGTGCGGTGGTGGTCGTTGGTACAACCGGGTTAGCCGCCGGTTGAGCAGAAGGCGCAACGGGTGCCGCCGATTGCGATGCAAGTTGTCCGGCAACTTCACGGAAAATAGACGGGGCGGTCACCGCCGGTAAGTCTGTGTCGACAGGGGGAAGAACGCTTTCGGTGCTGTTTTCGGTGGTTTCGGTGCTTTCAATACTGTTGATAGTATCGATACTTTCGACGCGCTCATGACGTTCGTCGCTCGCGAAGACATCCGGGGCGACAGCCTGCGGTTGCGGCAGCGAAACGTGACCACCCATCGCCAGTTTAGACTCCTCTGTTGCAGGAGCTAGCTGATTCATGATCGCCCAACTTCCATGGTCAGGAGAGAGGTTCTGCGCCGACAGATCCTTGAATTCGTATTTTTGGTTGCGGGTCTTATCCTTAAACCTCTGCAAATCATCATAATGGTTCATAGCTATACTCATGATTTACAAAATAAACTATATACCCACCACCTACATAACCTGAGCGATCAGTTATTGGTAGATTCGTTTTATAATTAGGCTGCTCGCCTGTTGTGTGGGTACGTAGATGCTTTGGCTATTAACAATTCGCCTTATTATCGCGTGATTAAATTACACCAGTGCTAACACGCTGTTTATTTCTAGCAAATATATAAATTTCACCTGTACACATGCTATCTTTTTTTTCCCTAAAAATCATTAAAGTAGTTAATAGCAACTCATTACGTTGAACATCAACCTAAGAATCAACTTAATGTGGATAACTAACACAAAAAACCAAATAATACACGGCATGCAGGGTTTTACACCAGTATGAATAGTGAGCTATTTAATTATTGGTTACCTACTGAAATATATAGAAATACTTATTTCATTTAGAACCGGGATAAAAAACGGCAACTCACGATAACTGTAAGAATTAGCGCAACACGCCTGTTTTTAGTAGGGACCGGATGAGCAAGCTGGTCTGAATGCAGGTAATGCGTTAAAAAATAACAACGCGCTATCCGGCAAGGGAGACGGCATGTTGATTAGTGCACAAGCATTGAATGTAATCATCACCATTGCACGCTGCGGTAGTTTTGCCGCAGCCGCAGAGGAACTGCATAAAGTACCGACGGCGCTTAGCTATACGGTTCACAAGCTGGAAAGTGAATTGGGACTCAAGTTATTCAAACGCCTCGGGAAACAGCTCGAATTAACGGAAGCTGGCCGTTATTTCATTAGTAAAGGCCAGATTATCCTGACTCAACTGGATGATCTCCAGTTTGCCACCCAGCGTATTGCCGCTGGTGTCGAGACTCGTCTCAATATTACCCTTAATAATATTGTCAGCCTGCGACCGGTTTACACCCTACTCTCAGAAAGCGAATTACTTTTTCCACAAACCGAAATTCATATCGCGATTGATGTACATGATGGCGTCTGGGACGCCTTACTGGAAAAACGGGCGGATATCGCCATTGCCGCGCCCAACCAGGTCGCCTTACCCGGTGAAATATGCTGCCTGGAAATTGGCACGGTCGAATGGCTATTCGCCATCGCGCCCGATCACCCTCTTACCGCCATTCATCGTCCGCTGCGTGCCGACGACCTGCGTCCTTATCCTGCGGTGTGCATCCCGGATACCTCGGTAAAACTTGAACCCAAAGTTGCCTGGCAGCTACGGGGACAAAAAGCGGTGGTCGTGCCTGACTATCATGCGAAAATCTCTATGCATCTCAAAGGGCTGGGCATTGGTTTTCTGCCACGCCATATTTGCCAGCCCTATATTGATGATGGCCGACTCGTACATCTGCATGTTGAAGAGAGCAAACAACCGACGCCGCTGTTTCTGGCCTGGCAAAGCCGCCCGCCGCGCCCCTGTTTTAACTGGTGGCTGCAGCAGTTAAAACAGACGGAGGTGCAGAAAGCGTTATTTACGCCGTTAAGCTAAGACGTGCGCTGCCGTGAGGACGCCCGCCAGCATGTC
>OAWV01001238.1_pt1 | contig 12934 bp, 9 predicted proteins | sample 1495551 | NCBI WGS metagenome assembly OAWV01 (sample SAMEA2580245, study PRJEB22360) | human gut metagenome | biome: human gut; feature: human-associated habitat; material: faeces | place: Denmark | collected 2008/2010 | reverse complement strand
TCATATACACACCCCACCATCCCGTCCGCTGGCCGTACCGGCGGCGTCCTCACCTGCTTAACTAAATGACACAACCGTGTGAACAGTAACTTAGCAGACGCTCATCATGCAGAGAAATATCTGAGAAAATTTCTCCTTCCCCTTGTAAAAATCAGTCAATGCGATACAATTAAATTGACTGATTTAGTGTAACAGTTCAGCCATGATGTATTCCGCGAGGTGTTTTCGCTGTTTTTTTAGCCGAAGGCTGAACTGTAACGATTTAGTCAATTTCCCTAACGGTCTAATGAAGAATTGCTCACATGGATTACCGATGTGTATATCCATGACAGTCAGAGAAGGGGAAAGCCGCTTGTTTGGAGGATATGATGCGAAACTTTTACATATGGGAAAGGTGGTTTAAGCAGATTGCTTATAAAAAAGAATAGCAGTGATGGTGAACCGTGCGGGGAAGTGATTCTGAATGCCGAAAAGCTCTCCATGCGTTACGAGACGGGGGATGTAATCGTGAACGCCCTGAAAAATGTTTCCTTTCAAATCAGGCGCGGAGAATTTATCGTGGTGCTGGGGCCTTCCGGTTCCGGTAAATCCACACTTCTGAATATAGTCGGAGGTATGGACCGCCCAACCTCCGGAGCGATGTGGTACGGTAATCAGAATGTGACGGATAAGACGCTGGATCAGCTTGCGCTTTACCGGCGTGATGTGGTCGGCTTTGTATTTCAGTTCTTTAATCTGATTCCGTCGCTTACGGCCAGGGAGAATGTGGAACTGGCGGCGTCACTTGTGAAAAGTGCGATGAAGGCGGATGAGGCGCTCGCCATGGTCGGTCTGGAGGAGCGGGCAGGTCACTTTCCGTCTCAGCTTTCCGGTGGGGAACAGCAGCGTATTTCTGTTGCAAGGGCGGTTGTCAAAAGACCGGATTTGCTTCTCTGCGATGAGCCGACGGGCGCTCTGGACAGTAAAAACAGCATTGCGGTTGTAAAGCTGCTTTTAGACGTCAGGAAGCGGCTTAACTGTCCTGTGATGACAATCACGCATAATCCCGAGATGGCCCGTGTGGCTGACCGTATATTTCATATGAAAGACGGAGAACTGATACGAATAGAGGACAATGAAGCGCCATGCACAGCGGAGGAACTCGACTGGTAAGCGCCGTCTTTTTATGCCGGCGGTGCGGGCAGGAACAGGCGGCCTGGCGGAGCCGGGCGGTTTAAGAGGGAGGGACGGATATGGCAGTTATTTTATTCAAAAAAATGCTCCGTGATATCCGGACCTCCCTGTCTGCCTACATACTTTGTATACTGATTGTAGCAATCGGTCTGTGCGGATACAGTGTTCTGGGACTTTGCTATGATAACATGGTGCTGTCCAGGGATACATTTTTCAGGAATACGGATTACTGTGACGGTTTTGCAGATACGGCAGATACGGATCTCCGGGCGGCGTCCAGGCTGGAAGGGCTGGACGGAGTGTCCGCTGCAGAAGGGCGTCTCGTGCAGAATGTGGAATTGGCCGATGTGGAGGGCGAGGCTGAGCTGCACCTTGTCTCGTGGTCGGAGGGCCAGATGAACCGGCCCCTGCTCACAAGAGGAATGATGCCTGGGGAGGGAAAGCAGGAGCTGATACTGGGGGAAAGCATGGCGAATGCCAGAGGCCTGAAACCGGGAGACACCATTAAGATTGTGGTTGCTGGAAAAAAGGTCCCGATGAAGATAACCGGAATCGGCACAACACCTGAAAATATCTATATGATCCGCGACAGGAATGAATTGTTACCAAGCCCGGAGACTTATGATGCTGCATTTGCCTCCTACCGGACCATTGCCCGGCTTCTGGGGAAGGAATACAGGGCGAACAGCTTTCTGATACGCTTGGAAAGCGGAGTGGAATGGGAGCGTGTGGAAGATGCGGTGGAACAGCTTCTGGAGGCCTACGGACTGATTTCGGTTTATGAGGGAGCGGATCAGACCGGCGCCGCCATGGTCGGTGAGGAAATCAAACAGCTTGAAAAAATGTCCGGCGTGATTCCCCTCCTCTTTCTTTCGGTGGCGGCTGTCGTTTTATATATTACACTGAGCCGTATGACGGAGCAGCAGAGGACACAGATCGGTACGATGATGGCCCTGGGAATTTCGAAATGGCAGATTCGGTTCCACTACCTTTTATATGGAGCCGTTATCGGCGCGGCAGGAGGCATTCTCGGAACGGCGCTCGGATATATACTGGCGGATCCGATGGCAGATTATTACCGGGTGTATTTCAAGCTGCCGTCCGTAACAGCGCCTCTGTCGGCCGCATATATGCTGACGGGAACATTTGGCGCTGCCGTCTTTTGCGCGTCTGTCTCATGGATTAGCGCAGGCGCCATGTGGAAGACGGAGCCTGCCAGGGCGCTGCGTCCGGCTGCCCCCGGCGCTGTGAGAAATTCTTTTCTGGAAAAAATTCCCGGTGTTGTAAAGATACTTACAATACCGGGACTGATGGGACTCAGAAGTCTGGCCAGAAATCCCAGGAGAACCTGTTTTTCCCTGGCGGGTATGGCAGCCGCGTATATGATTACGGCGACTCTCGTATCGATGAATGCGTTGTTTGATGTTTTTATCATTGATTACTGGGAAAAGACACAAAAGCAGGACATTATGGTATATTTCAGCCATCCGGTCAGCCGTCTCGACGCGTTGGAAGCGGTCCGGGATCCCGGAATCCTGATTTCTGAGGGAATCATTGAGTTTCCGGTTACACTGGCAGGCCCGCAGGGAAAAGTTGACTGTACCCTCCAGGGAATTGATATGGATACGGAGCTGATTCATCTGTACCGTCCGGACGGACAGGGTGTAAAAGTAAAAGAAGAAGGAATCGTCCTTTCGGAACATATGGCAGGAAAGCTGGGAGTCAAACGGGGAGGTTCCGTAGAGATACGCACTGCTTACCCGGAAAAGAAAGAGACAGAAGCAGTTGTCACTGATATTATAGCGCAGTATATGGGCAGCTATGCCTACGCATCTTATCAGGGGGCGGCGGCCGTGAGCGCTTATAAAGACGGTTTTACCGGCGTTTACCTAAAAGCCTCCCGCGGTGTTCTTAAAAACCTTCGGCAGCAACTGCAGGGAAAAGGAGCTGTCTCCCTGATTCAGAGCAGGCAGGAGAGGGCCTCCCAGTACCGGGCCGTCATGAACAGTATGAGCGGGATTATGTTTTCCATGTCTCTGATGGGACTGGCAATTGGATTTGCGGTGATTTATGTCAGCTCTCTGATCCGGTATGAGGAGCTGAAACGGGAGCTTTCCGTTCTCATGCTCCTGGGGTTAAACAGCAAAGAATGCCTGGATGTATTGTCGGCAGGACAATGGGTACTGGCGGCGGGCTCTGTCATTCTTGGAATCCCGCTGTCATATCTGGCCAGCCGCCTGATATCAGCCACAATGTCCTGCGACATGTACACAATTCCCAAAGTGCTGGATGCAAATGCGCTGCTCGCTGCGGCAGGCCTCACCGCATGCTCCGCGCTTCTGGGTTCCGCGGCACTGCACCGGAAGCTTAAAAAAATACTCCCGGCAGAATTTCTGAGGGAGCGCGAATAGAGGACGGCGAAGCTGCAGCGAAGAATAAATGGAGGGCGGCTATATGAAAAAGAAATACAAAAAAATACTGGCGGCATTGATTGTGGTTATCTGCCTCGCTGTATTTGGGATTTCGCTGTTTAAGCCGGTCACGGCTAAAATGGAAGTGGTCAGATATGGGAACCTGGAAAAGAGCTTTACCGTCCAGGCAGAGTTGACGCCTGTTCACAGTATGATATTAAGCGCCCCGGCAGCAGGGAGTGTGTCGGATGTCCCTTTTAAACCGGGAAGCCAGGTAAGGGCGGGAGAAGTCCTCCTAAGGACAGAGACGGTACTGGAAATCAGTACGGATATCCAAAAAGAGCAGCTAAAGCAGCAGTTAAGTTTGGCTAAGCAGGAATATGACCGGCTATACGGTACAAACGGAGAAGCAGCGTCCTCTTACGAAGCGGCAGATCGAAGTTACCGTTTATCAAAGAAAAACTACGAGGCCGGTAAGGTCCTGGCGGATGACGGCTATCTCTCCCGGACAGAGCTGGAGATGCTTGAGCTGGAGATGGTACAGGCGCATCAGCAGTATCTTCAGGCAGAGGAGATAAATTCCGAACGTCAGAGAGATTATATGATAGAACAGATCGCTTCCTGCGAAAGGCAGCTTAATACACTGAATGAGGCGGTCGGAGGCGCGGAAATCCACATGCCTTACGATGGCATATTATGGGAAGTCTATACGGAAAGGGGAGCGTTTCTGGCTCAGAATCAGGCGGCTGTCAAGATTTACCGTGATGATGGGATGAAGCTGTCGGCCTCTGTGCTTGCAGAAGACGTCTCGGGCATTGTACCCGGAACTGTGGCAGAGGCAGTGTATCCCGACGGGACAAAAGGCCAGGTGCAGGTGACCTTTGTCGCCAGGACGGCGTCGAAGGAGCTGTCCTCCACAGGACTTGAAGAAAGCCGCTGCCAGGTGGAGCTGGAACCATGGGAAGAGGCAATGCAAGGAGTGGAACCGGGTATTTTTAATACCGGGTTCGGCGCCGGACAGCAGGCGGATGTCACCTTCCGGATAATCAAAGCGAAGGATGTGCTGACAGTTCCCGTCTCCGCAATTGTTCCGGATGGAAAAAGAGCAATCGTTTACAGAGATAAGAATGGGAAAGCAGAAGCGGTTGCCGTTAAAGCGGGACGGACGGAAAACGGGAGAACGGAAATTCTTGACGGGCTGTCGGAAGGGGATAAAATTGTTTCGGATCCATATGAGGCGGGAGTTGAGAATGGAGAACGCGTCCGGAACGGACCGGAGACGGTGTGATGAGAACGGTTGACTGTGTCTTCCGTTCCAGGGTTAACAATCAGCGGCCGCAGGCCGGTGGACGGGGCCGAGCCCCGGCGGCCCCATCTGTTTAATTGAAGGCGGTGACCTGTGCGCGGAGCGTACAGGATATCGTTAAATTTATTTTGCTTCCTTCTCCAGCACCCGTATCCCATTTAATATAATATTCTCCGTCATATAAGCAAGCTCCTCCGCACTTTCCTTCATTCCGGAACTTAACCAGTACTGAACCATTCCAATACATCCGGAAACAATAAAAGCATAGTAAGCTTCAAAAGCGTTCGAATTACGCAGCGGTTTCAGCGCCATCCAGTCTTTCAGACATTTTTCACGCACGATGTGCTTTAAACGGTTGACAAAATTCAAGTCGCCGTTTTCGCCTATCAGAATCGAGACAATGTCGGCATTATCCTGCACAAGGGGATATAGCTCGGCAAATATCAGGGAAGGCCGGGATAACAAATCCTGAGCCTGGTGGTGGTTCAGCATATCTTCCAGTTCTTTTAACAACTCATTCTCAATCTGTTCCATCAAGTCAAAGACATCTTTATAATGCAGGTAAAAGGTTCCACGATTGATGTCTGCCATATCGGCAATTTCCCTTACCGTAATATCCTGAACCTTTTTTTCCTTCAGAAGGGCGGTCAGGCATTCTCTTAAGAGCCGGCGTGTTTTCCTGATCCGCCGGTCAATAGTTTCTTCTTTTTTCTCTTCTTTCATGACGTTTCTCCTTTTTAAAAATGTTTCTTAACGGGAATTTAACAATTGTCCCTTTTTGTCTATTTTGCACAAAAATTATTGTTAATGAACATATAAGACAAAAGTGTTGTTTATTAGATTGGGAATGAAAAAATGATTATTGTATAAATCTCCATGAGTTAGTATAATGCATTATAGCTTATAAATAAACAAATGTCAATTAACATATTGAATGTTGTTTAGGAGGAATAAAGATGAAAAAAATCATTATTTCCATAGGAAGGGAATTTGGCAGCGGAGGCAGGCGAATCGGTGAACTTTTAGCAAAGGAGCTGGAGGTTCCGTGTTATGACAGGCATTTAATTGAAGAGGCGGCCTGCTGCAGCGGTTTTGAGACAAAAGAACTGGAAGAGGCTGACGAGATGAAGGCCAACCGTTTTCTTTTTAAAGTTCCTGCGAAGTCAAATCAATATACAGGATATGGAAAACCGATGAATGATACACTTTTTGCGATTCAGTCTGAACTGATTAGAAAATATGCAGATGCAGGCTCCTGCGTCATTGTAGGCAGATGTGCCGATAAGGTTTTGGAGAAGCAGGAGGGACTGATATCCGTCTTTATCTATGCGCCTCTGGAGGCCAGGGTTGAGGAAATCAGAAGGCGGTATGAGACAGACGGGGAGGAGGCTCTTTATCTTGTCCGTCAGGCCGATAAAATCAGAAGAAATTATTATAACTATTACGCTAAGAAAAAGTGGGGGGACAGAAGCAGCTACGACCTGATGATCGACAGCAGCCATTTTACGGACAGAGAAGTGGCGGCAATGATCCGGGCAGTGTCGGAAGAGAGAAAAGCCGAATGGGAAGAAAATAAATTTTCTACACCACAGGGCTGACGGCTTGCAGATGCGCTTGGGCCGGGGTTACTATTCGCGGCCCTGCCCCATATTCATGAAGAAAGAGTGGAAACCAGATGAATAATGAGAATAACTTATATAGAAATAAAAAGATGGATTCAGGAAAAATGAAGAAATTAAGATTGTTCCCGGGAGCGGCACTCTGCCTGGCACTAACACTTGGAATGACAGTGCCTGCAATGGCAGACAGCGGAAGCTGGCAGCAGGATAATGAAGGAAGATGGAAATACATAACTGAGAGCGGTACGGCGGCCGCGCCGGGCTGGCTGGAGGCAGACGGAAACTGGTACAGGATTGGAGAGGACGGGAACAGGCAGACGGGCTGGTTCCGTGAGGGCGATGCCTGGTATTATCTGGATGAATCGGGCATTATGGCCACTGGATGGAAAAAGGTGGACGGCAAACACTATTATTTCCGCGATAAAGGCACAATGCAGAACAGTACTCTGAGGAAAGATGAAACCCAGTATACGTTCAATGCGGATGGCAGCTTTGCGAGTGCCAGGCGCGAGAAAAACACGGGCGGCGGAGCTTTTCCGGTCGGCTTTTATAATACGGAGCTTCAGGCACTTGCCGACAATCTGAATGAACTGAAAGAGGATTCGTTTGACGGTGACGAGGAAGACGATTATTACGAGGACGATAAAAAGAATTATGACAAGGATGCAAGCTATGTCATAAACGGCAGGCTGCAGGAGATTGCGGAGCATCGTCTTCAAATGGCCAGGACAAAGGGCTACGGCAGCGGAAAAATACCGGATGAGGGCACACTGAGCGAGTATTTGAAAGCAATCGGCTATAACAGCGGCAGACGCATTATGGAAGTCTATCTGATGAACTGCGACGGAGCGGATGCGGCTGAGGATAAGCTGTTGAGAAACCATAACAGTGATGAAAAGAAGCGTTCCGATCGTGCGGTTTATTATAAAGAGATGGGGCTTGCCCATGAAAAGGTCAATGGAAAAGATTATTATATGGTGATTTTTATGAGGTAACGGCTGCCATTTATACGGCGCTGAATTTTCAGCAGGGCCGTGAATGCAGCAGGAAACAGACAGGAGCAGGGAAACATGAGACTGAAATTTTTGCGTGATAAAAGAAAACAGCTTGAAGAAAAAAAGGGTTCCTTTTCTCTTCCTGTATTCATCATAGAGAGAAGCCGGGCCATTGAGATTGTATTTGTGATAGCCGTGCTTCTTTCAATGCTGGCGGCTCCCTTTGTCAATATCAATTATGATCTCACACGGTATCTTCCGGACACGGTACAGTCTAAAGCCGGACTGGATCTGATGGAAGAGAAATTCGGCTATCCGGGTACCGGACGGGTTATGATTGAAGATGTAACACTGTATGAAGCTAAGCAGTATAAGGATAAGCTGGAAAAGGTTGACGGTGTGGATCAGATCATGTGGCTGGATACCGGAACGGATGTCTTTTCTTCCGACGCATTTATCAACTTCAACAGTATTGATGATTACTATAAAGACGGTTCTGCCGTCATGGATATCGTCTTTGAAAAAGGCGACACCAGCCGGAAAACCTCCAGGGCGATTGATGCGATGCAGGAAATCACCGGGGAAAAAGGCCATTATGTGGGCATGGCGGTGCAGAATAAATCGCTGGCCGAGAATGTGACGAAAGAGATGAAGCTGATACTTACTCTTGGCGTACTGATGATCTTTATTATTCTCTGCCTGACGACAAACTCCTGGTTTGAACCGGTTTTGTATCTGATTGTCATGGGAGTGGCGATACTGATCAACAAAGGAACCAACATTTTCCTGGGGGAAATCTCATTCCTGACCAACAGCGTGTCGGCCGTCCTTCAGCTTGCGGTATCGATGGATTACTCCATTTTCCTGATTCATGCGTTTACCAGGGAAAAAAATAAAGGTCTGGATCAGATGACGGCTCTGACGAATGCCATCAATGAAGCGCTGAATTCCATTTTCGCCAGCAGCCTTACAACGATCGTGGGATTCATTGTTTTGGCCTTTATGAAATTTAATATCGGATTTGACATGGGAATCGTACTGGCAAAAGGCATAATCTTCAGCCTGCTGACGGTGGTATTCTTCATGCCGGCCATGATACTGAGGCTGACGCCGATGATTGAAAAAACGGGACACCGTTCATTTATGCCGGGATTTGATAAGCTCAGCCGCGGGATTTACCGTATCCGGTACGGCGTGCTGATTTTTGTCGCAATATTCGTGATACCGGCTTATACTGCGCAGAATATGAATCGTTTTCTGTTCGGTAATGATGCGGTGGGAGCCAGTGAGGGAACAAAGGTTTACGACGACGAGCAGCTGATCAATGCCAAATTCGGCCGCAGCAATATGATGATGGCCCTGGTGCCGAACACTTCGCTGATAGATGAAAAAGCTTTTACCGACGAAGTGGAAGCACTTGCGTATACAAAATCCGTAACCTCGATGGCCGGCTCTCTTCCGGATGGTGTGCCTGAGGAATTTCTTCCAAAAAGCATTACGGAGCAGCTACATAAGAATGACTATTCCAGAATCCTGATTTACGTCAGAAGCAAGGGCGAGAGCAAGCTGGCCTATCAGTGTTCCGATGAGATTCAGGCATTGATGAAAAAATATTATCCGGAAAATTCCTACCTGGTGGGAACGACACCTTCCACCCAGGATATTGAGACGACAATCACAAAGGATTACAGCAGAGTGAATGTTCTGTCGCTGTTAGGCGTCTTCTTTGTAGTGATGTTCAGTTTCAAATCGGTGGCCATACCGGTGATCATCATGATCCCCATCGAGGTGGCGATTTTTATTAATATGGCAGTTCCCTATATTAAGGGAGATACGATGATTTTCATGGGGTATATCATCGTAAGCTGTATTCAGCTCGGAGCCACGGTAGATTACGCGATTCTGACCACGAACAATTATCTGGAATGCAGGAAACAGGCGGAAAAGAGGGAGGCAGCTATCCAGGCTCTTAACATGAGCATTCCGGCTATCCTTACATCCGGCTCAATCCTGACTATAGTTGGTTATATTTTATACAACATTTCTTCGGTGGCCGCCATCGGAGATCTGGGACATCTGATAGGAAGAGGAGCGTGGATGAGCATGCTTCTGGTATGCACCCTGCTGCCGGCCTTTCTCGTGCTGTTCGACAATATCCTGATGGATAATGAGTTTGAACGGATCCGGAAATTCTTTGAGAAGCGGAGAATGAGAAGGCGGGAACGGTTCAGAAGAATGGCGGGAAAAGTGAAACCCGGAAAAAACGGCAGCGGCGAGGATAAGAAGGAGGCTTGAAGGTCATGAGACATAGAAGAAAAACAGCAGTATTAATGGCGGCAGTCACGCTGTCCATGAGTGTGGCATCGCCTGTCAGGGCGGCGGCTCCCCGCGTTCAGGTCGACGAAACGATGTATGTCAATATGGACTATTATGGAAACATGACAACGGTCAACGTAGTGAAAGGATGCAGTACCAACGGCGTGGAGCGTTATACAGATTACGGAGTCTATGACAAGGTAGTCAATATGACAGATAAGACAGAACCCGAACTGGGTGACGGAAGCGTTACCTGGCAGCTTCCGGAGGGCAGCAAACGGTTTTATTACCAGTGTACGATGCCGGACGGCACGACAGAGCTTCCGTGGACATTTGATATTTCATATAAGCTGAATGGGGTGGAGGCCGACGCGTCAAAGCTGTCCGGCGCATCCGGTCTTGTGGAAATTAATGTCAAGGCATTTGCCAACAAGGCGGCCAGGGCTTATTACAAGAATAATATGATACTGACCGTAGTAGTCCCGGTGGATATGGAAAAATGTTACAGTGTGGACGCCCCTGGCTCCCAGCTCCAGTCGGTGGGAAATAATACCGTGGTTATGTTTGCCGCCCTTCCGGGTGAAGACGGGGACTATACAGTGCGTATCGGCACCGATGATTATGAGAGTGTGGGGATTATCATGATGATGGTGCCCGGCACAATGGATGCGTTAAATAATATTAAGGATTTAAAAGAGGCGAAGGATACCTGGCGCGAGGACGGCGATAAAATGTACGACAGCATGAACCAGCTTCTGCGCTCAATGGAAGCCATGAAAATGGATGTAACCCAGGTGAAGGGAGGCTTGAATTCCCTTGATGACGCCAGAGGGCAGATAAATGGGAACAGGAAGCAGATAGAAGCTCTGTCAACCCAGGCCCTGAATGATCTGGCCTCAGTTACCGAACAGACCTCCAGGGTCATTCCATACCTGGAAACAGCCAGAAACGCGGTGACGGATATCAATGCCAATATGGATGCTATCTACAACACAATGGAGGATACCCAGGATGAGCTGGATCGGCTGTATGACAGGCTGGGAGGACTGAAGAATTCCCTGAACACGATGTCGGACAGAATCGGTAAGGGAATCACAGAGGAAGAGCAGAAGCAGCTGGCGGCTGCGATCAGTCAGCAGACAGCGGAGATACAGCAGATTCTGGAGGCTTTGGCAGGCCAGCTCGGAGGAAGTTCAGGCGCTTACGGACTGGCATCCGACGATCTGGAAAGGCTGGAGGAGAGCCTTAAGTCGGCTGATTCCTTCCGATATAACAGAAAGAAAAAACCAGCCGGTTCTGTGGGAGCAGAAAATACGGCTCCCGGCAGTGATAACACGGGTAAACCAGAAGAGACAAAACCAGAAGAAACAAAACCAGAAGAAACAAAACCAGAAGAAACAAAACCAGAAGAGACAAAAAAACCAGCAGGCGCTGAAAATCCGTCAGGAACAGAAAGCACGTCAGGAACGGAAAGCACAGCAGGAACGGAAAGCACAGCAGGAACGGAAAACCCGGCAGGAACGGAAAGCACAGCAGGAACGGAAAATCCGGCAGAAACGGAAATCATGGCAGGAACGGAAACCGCAGAAGGAGCCGGAAAAACGGCAGAAATGGAGAATGCATCCGTTCCGGAAACACCGGAAAATGCCGGAAAATCTTTGCCATCGAAAGATACGGATGCGGAAAGCGCCCCACAGGCACAGAAGAGTGACGGGGAAGCGCAGATTCAGGCATTCGGCGCTGAGTCGGATTTGAGCGCCCTGCAGGGCGGCCCTTCCGGCCTTCCGGGAAGCGGTGGAGTGAACAATGAGAGTTTTGACGAATGGAGTGAGGAACTGGACCCATATGCCGACAATGTAGAGGAAGTACTCCAGTCACTGTCCGGAACCTCCTATCCGGCGGAAGTGGGCGCTATTCTCCAGAAAATTCAGGCCATGATCGGGGACGGGACCGCTGTGCAGCAGTCCGCGGCTCAGGTAATTGGAAAAATCAACGCCGTATGCAGTGATGTTGGGAATGTTGGACACAAAACAGCCTCCACAGTCTCAGCACTCAGAAGCGTGACCGATGAATTGATCAATCTTCTTGACGATACGAGAGTACTAATTGACACGGCAGACAGTTATGTTCCCTCCATGCTGGATTCACTGGCGGACACACAGGAACTTCTGAACCGCCTGACCAGGGCAATGGGCAGCACACATGACATGCTGAGCCTTGTAAACACGACCATGATAACAGCAGGTGATTCCCTTGATGCAGGTACGAAGAACAGCCTGGAGGGCCTCCGTGGGCTGCTCGATAAGAGTCTGACCACGCTCGACAGTATCACGGCGGTGAGAACGGCCAGCGAGGGCATGAAGGATACGCTGGATGAGCAATTGGATAAATACGAGGATGAAAATAATTTCCTCAATATTGATCCGGAGGCAGACAAAATTTCCTTTACTTCATCGAAAAATCCTTCGCCCCACAGCCTGCAGATTATACTCCGGACGGATGAAATCAGTGACGATGACGAGGCCACCGATATCTCCGATATGGAGGATGCGGAGGATGAGGAGGTTGGTCCGTTCACAAGAATGTGGAGGGTATTAACAAAGATCTTCCATGCGGTAGTGGATATATTTACGAACCGGTAGGGGAAAACAGGCCGTCGGCCGCCCCGTATCATATAATAACGATAACCTGCACGCTCCGCGCACAGGTCACCGCCTTCAACAGAAAAAGAAGACCAGGCAGATGGGAAAAAAGTCTGCCCGGTCTTTTCTTTAACCGGCTCAGACAGGCCCGCAGCGCCTCCGTATAACTCGGGAGTTTCGTGCAGAAAGCGCACGAAAACACTTCGCGGGAGAAAACCATATGAACCAAAGTCATTTGGTTAACAGTGCAATAAATTGGAGATTTAACTGAGGTTGGGAGGACACGTCCGGAACGGACCATGTCCGGTGTGGTGAGGGGGTGGGGCTGTCTGAGTCTTCCGTCCCCGTGGGAGGTTGGTCGTGGAGGGGGAATCCGGCCGGAATGAATTGCTGCGGGGACCGTTTGCACTCTTTGGAGTGCGCAGCAGTGCTAAGCTCGTGAGGGACCTCGCTAAGCACCGGCGGACTCCCA
>OAWV01001235.1_pt1 | contig 12953 bp, 10 predicted proteins | sample 1495551 | NCBI WGS metagenome assembly OAWV01 (sample SAMEA2580245, study PRJEB22360) | human gut metagenome | biome: human gut; feature: human-associated habitat; material: faeces | place: Denmark | collected 2008/2010 | reverse complement strand
TTACGAATCTGGGGAACTTTTTTCCTCCCTCTGCCGTCCAAGAGAGCGAGTACCACAAAACAAATAAAGGAGCGTACCCATATGAACCGACGTTTTCTCGCCCTGGCCCTGGCCGGGACGCTGTCCCTGAGCCTGCTGGCCGGCTGCGGCAGCAGCAAGGAGCCCGCCCCGGAGAGCTCGGCCCCCGTGGTGGAGTCCCCCTCCGCCTCCCCGGAGGCGTCCCCGTCCCCCGTCCTGCCCACCGACAGCCCGGCGGCCCTCCCCGAGACCACGCCCCCCGCGGAGGAGACTCCCTCCCAGGCTCCCTCCGCCGCACCCAGCGCCAAACCCTCCGCCCCGGCCGCCACCCCCAAGCCAACGCAGAAGCCGACTTCCACGCCTACCCCTGAGCCGGTGGAGCCGGAGCCCCAGGTGGACGCGGTGCAGTCCACCTGGAATGACATCTCCAAGCTGGACATTCCCTCCCTAACCGACCTGGACGATGCCACTCTGACCGCCTTGTACGGCATTGATCCCGCTGATTTGGACAGCTATCTCTGCAAGATGCCCATGGTCAATGTGCAGGCCACCGAGTTCTTTATCGCCAAGGTGAAGGACGGCAAGATGGATACCGTGAAGGCCGCCGTGGAGAAACGGCAGGATGATCTGGAGGCCCAGTGGTCCCAGTACCTGCCTGAGCAGTTGGAGCTGGTACAGAACTATAAGCTGGTGACCAACGGCAACTACATCCTCTTCGCCGTCAGTGAGTACGCCGACGAGGCGGTAACCGCATTTAACACCTATACAAAGTAATTTTTTGCGGGTATAATAAGGGCGCCCGGCAGGGCAACCTGCCGGGCTTTTTCTGAAGTTCACAAGAGAGTTGGTGGTTCGTTGGTCTTTTCCAGCCTGTATTTCCTGTTTTTATATCTCCCCATTGTATTATTTCTGTACTATATTACGCCTTTGAAATGGCGGAACCTGTTGCTGTTGCTGGTCAACCTGGTGTTCTACGCCTGGGGAGAGCCGGTCTATATTCTTATCATGTTCCTCTCCATCGGCATCGACTACACCCACGGAATGCTGGTGGAGAAGTACAAGCGCAGGGGCAACGACCGGGGGGCCCGGTGGGCGGTGGCCTCGTCGGTCATCTTCAATCTGGCTCTGCTGTTCTTTTTCAAGTACTGGGACTTCGTTGCCGGCAGCCTCCAAGCCATCGGTTTTTTCTTCATGCCGAAGCTAGGCCTGAGCCTGCCCATCGGCATCTCCTTCTACACCTTCCAGACCATGAGCTACACCATCGACGTGTACCGGGACGACGCCAAGGTGCAGCGCAGCCTCGTCAACTTCGGCACCTTCGTCACACTCTTCCCCCAGCTCATCGCCGGTCCCATCATCAAATACAAAGATCTGGGCGACCAGATCGACCACCGCACCCACTCCCCCGAGCAGTTTGCCTCCGGCGTGCAGATCTTCGTGGTGGGCCTGGCGAAAAAGGTCCTGCTGGCCAACAACATCGGCAAGCTGTGGGATACCATTCTGGCCCTCCCCGCCGGGGAGCTCACCACTGCTGGGGCATGGCTGGGCGTGGCCGCTTTCGCTTTCCAGCTCTACTTCGACTTCTCCGGCTACTCCGACATGGCTGTGGGCCTGGGCCGGATGCTGGGCTTCGAGTTCATGCGCAACTTCAACTACCCCTATATCGCCAAGTCGGTCACCGAGTTCTGGCGGCGGTGGCACATCTCCCTCGGCACCTGGTTCCGGGAGTACCTCTATATCCCCCGGGGGGGCAACCGGGTGAGCAAGCCCCGGCTGTTTTTCAACCTTCTGGTGGTGTGGGCGGCCACCGGCATCTGGCACGGGGCGAGCTGGAACTTCCTCATCTGGGGACTCTACTTCGCCGTCCTGCTGATTTTGGAAAAGGCTTTCCTGGGCAAGCTCCTCCAGAAACTTCCCGCCGCCCTCCAGCACCTATACACCCTGTTTCTGGTACTGGTGAGCTGGGCCATCTTCGCCGTGGAGGACTTCGGCCATATGGGAGCCTACCTCAAGGCCATGTTCGGCCTGGGCGGCGGCCTGACAAACGACAACGTATCGTATTATTTTTTCTCTTTTCTCCCCATGCTTATCATCGCCGCTGTGGCCTCCACCCCGCTGGCCGCCAAGCTGTGGAAGCGCCTGCCCGAAAAGCCCAGGCTGGCGCTCCTCCCCATTCTGCTGCTGGCAGGGCTGGTCTTCTCCACCGCCTACCTGGTGGACGCCACCTACAACCCCTTCCTCTACTTCCGATTCTGACTCAGGAGGCAAGCCATGACAAAGAAATACTGCATCTTCCTCTCCGCCCTGTTCTGCGCCTTTCTCGGGGTGTTCCTGGTGGCCAATGCCGTCTCGCCCGACCGCACCTTCTCCCAGATGGAGAACCGCAACCTGGAGCAGCTCCCCGTCCCCAGTGTCAAAACCCTGCTGAACGGGCAGTTTATGAAGGACTTCGAAACCTACACCACCGATCAGTTTGTGGGGCGGGACGGCTGGATCGCCCTCAAGTCCACCACCGAGCGTGTCCTGGGCAAGAAAGAGAACAACAATGTCTATTTTGCCGCAGGTGACACCCTGATCTCCCGCTTCGACGAGCCAGACGGGGAAAAGGTGACGAATAATCTGGATTATGTGAACAACTTTGTGGAAAATGTGGATATCCCTGTGACCTTCTCCCTGATCCCCACCCAAGCCTGCATCTGGGCCGACCGGCTGCCCGCCGGAGCCCCCAACGCCAGCCAGACCGCCATTCTGGAGCAGGCCAAGGCTTCCGTGCCCGGTGCGTCCTGGGCCGACCTCTACACCCCCCTGTGGGAGCACAAGGGCGAGGACATCTTCTACCGCACCGACCACCACTGGACCAGCCTGGGGGCTTACTACGGCTATACCGGACTGGCCACCGCCCTGGGCTACACCCCCGTACCCCTGAACGACTACACCGAGACCGTCCGCTCCACCGAGTTCTACGGCACCGTGTTCTCCTCCTCCGGCGTGCGGTGGGTGCGCCCGGACACCATCTCTACCTACGTGCCCGACGACGGCATCACCGTGGCGAGTCACACCTACGACAACAAGGGCAACCCGGTGGAGGAACCCCGGCAGCTCTACGACACCTCCTTCCTCTCCGTCAAGGACAAGTACTCCATGTTCCTGGGCGGCAACCAGCCTTTGGGCGTCGTAAAGAACGCCAACAATCCCGACGGCCCCAGGCTGCTGATAATCCGGGACTCCTACGCCGACTCCCTGGTGCCCTTCCTCACCCCCCACTTCTCTGAGATCCACCTGCTGGATCTGCGCTACTACAAGCTCTCCATCGCCGACTATATCGCCCAGAACGGCATCGACCAGGCTCTGGTGCTCTACAGCGTGCCCAACTTCGTCACCGACAGCAACCTGCTCTGGATTGCGAAATAAGCCGCAAAAAATCCCCCGCTCTCTAAGGAGCGGGGGATTTTTGATCAGCTCTGCGGATTTCAGTCGCGCTGGGAGTGGCGGTTCATGGAGTGGTTCAGCTTGCCGATCACCAGCAGGACTACTACCATACACACAATGGCAATGGCCAGATTGATAACCACATTCTGAATAAAGGATGCCAGAATGTAGTTTGCGAAGCACACGGCGGCCACCGTCATGGCGTAGGGCAGCTGAGTCGCCACGTGGTTGAGGTGGTAGCATTGGGCGCCGGAGGACGCCATGATCGTGGTGTCGGAGATGGGAGAGCAGTGGTCGCCCATAACCGCGCCGCCCAGGGTGGCCGCGATGGCGATCATCAGCATATCGTTGCCGTTGATCAGTTCCGAGGTCAGATCGGCAGCGGGAATGCCGCCGGAGAACACTGGGATGACGATGGGCAGCAGGATGGTGAAGGTGCCCCAGGAGGTGCCGGTAGCGAAACCCAGGAACGCGGCGATCAGGAACACCACGGCGGGCAGGAAGTTCTTCAGGCCGGGGCCGAACTTGGACACCAGGTCCGCCACAAACTCGGGGGCGCCGAGGGCCTTAGTCACATCGCCGATGGTCCAGGCCAGGCACAGGATCAGGATGGCGGGCACCATCTGCTTGAAGCCGTTGGGCAGGCAGTCCATCAGCTCAGTGAAGCTCATGGCCCGGCGCACCATGAAGAAGAGCATGGTAAAGATCAGGGCAACCAGGGATCCGAGAGGCAGGGCGTCAAAGGCGGAGGTATTGGCGAAGGCGGTAATGAGGTCGGTGCCGCCGTTCTGGTAGCCCACATAGACCATGGAGCCCACGCAGCACCCCACCAGCACAAGCACCGGCAGTACCAGGTCAATGACCTTGCCATTGGGATTGAACTTCATCTCTTCCACGCCGGCAAAGGGGCGTTCGGGCGTGGTGTAGAGGTCACCCTTGGCGGCGTTGTTCTCATGCTTGCGCATGGGACCGTAGTCGATATTCAGGCAGGTCATCACAACGATGAACACCAGGGTCAGAATGGCGTAATAGTTGTAGGGGATGGCTTTCAGGAAGATCTGGAAGCCCACCTCCTCGTTGCCGATGATACCGGTGACAGCCGCCGCCCAGGAGGAGACGGGCATCATAATGCACACAGGGGCCGCGGTGGCGTCGCACATATAGGACAGCTTGGCGCGGGAGATGTGGTGGCCGTCGGTGACGGGCCGCATCACATTACCGGTGGTCAGGTTATTGAAGTAGTCGTCCACGCCCAGCACGATGGCCAGGATGAAGGTGGACCACAGGGCGCCGGACTTGGTCTTGATATGGCTCACAGCCCAGTCGCCATAGGCCTTGGAGCCGCCGGCCCGGATCATCAGGGCTACCATGGTGCCCAGAATGACCAGGAACATCAGAATGCCCATGTTGCCGCCGGCATTGGATGTCAGGCGGGAGACAAAATCCTGGAACGCATCAATGGGGCTGCCGTTGGTATACAGGAAGCAGCCCACGATAATGCCCAGGAACAAAGACGAATACACTTCCTTGGTGATCAAAGCCAGGACGATGGCCGCCACCGGCGGGAGCAAGGATGCGACGGTGCCCCAGACAAAGCTGGTATGCTCCACGTCGCCCTCGGCAAATGCTGCTGTCATCAGGACACATACAAGTGCGAAAATGACCAGCAGGAATTGGCCGAACCGTTTCATACGTGGTGAATTCATAATGGCCCTCCTATGAAATTGTGAATCCTAAAAGCTCCCCAACCCAAGGACTCGAGGGCTATCATACAAGATTGTTAACAGTTTGACAATAGATTTTTGCAAATCTTAACACACTTTGTCAATATCCGACAGAATAATCGCTAAATTTTTGTAAAAAAAGTCATGTGCTGCGCAAAAAACCCCCCGCTCCAAGAGCGGGGGGTTTTTTATGTAAGAGTTAATCGCGCTGAGAGTGGGCGTTCATGGAGTGGTTGACCTTGCCGATCACCAGCATGACAAGCACCATAGAGACAATGGCGATGGGCAGGCAGATGAAGGGAACCTGGATAAACGCGGTGATGATATAGTTGACGAAGGCCACAACCGCGACGGTCACAGCGTAGGGCAACTGAGTGGCCACGTGGTTCAGGTGGTAGCACTGAGCGCCAGAGGACGCCATGATCGTGGTGTCGGAGATGGGAGAGCAGTGGTCGCCCATAACCGCGCCGCCCAAAGTGGCAGCGATGGAGATCATCAGCAGGTTGTTGTTCAGGTCACCCACGGTCAGATCCACAGCAGGAGTACCGCCGGAGAACACCGGGATGACGATGGGCAGCAGGATGGAGAAGGTGCCCCAGGAGGTACCGGTGGCGAAACCCAGGAACGCGGCGATGATGAACACTACGGCGGGCAGCAGGGCATACAGGCTGCCGCTGAGGTTCTCCACGATGCCGGCCACGAACTCGGGGGCGCCGAGGCCCTTGGTCACGTCGCCGATAGTCCAGGCCAGGCACAGGATCAGGATGGCGGGCACCATCTGCTTGAAGCCCTCGGGCAGGCAGTCCATCAGTTCGGTGAACTTCATGGAGCGGCGCACCATGAAATAAATCATGTTGATGATCAGGGCGATCAGAGAGCCCAGAGGCAGGGCATCAAAGGCGGAGGTGTTGGCAAAGGCGGTGATGAGGTCATGGCCTCCGTTCTGGAAGCCCACATAGATCATCGAGGACACGCAGCCGATGATCAGGATGATAACAGGAATGACCAGGTCGATGACCTTGCCGTTGGGGTTGAATTTCATCTCCTTGGCATCGGCGAAGGGACGCTCAGGCGTGGTATAGAGGTCACCCTTGGCGGCGTTGAGCTCGTGGGTACGCATGGGGCCGTAGTCGATGTTGAGGCAGGTCATCACAATGATGAACACCAGGGTCAGGATGGCGTAGTAGTTGAAGGGGATGGCCCGCAGGAAGATCTGGAAGCCGACCTCCTCATTGCCGATTACGCCGGTAACGGCCGCCGCCCAGGAGGAGACGGGCATCATGATACAAACAGGCGCCGCAGTGGCGTCGCACATGTAGGACAGCTTGGCGCGGGAGATGTGGTGGCCGTCGGCCACAGGGCGCATCACGTTGCCGGTGGTCAGGTTGTTGAAGTAGTCATCCACGCCCAGCACAATCGCCAGGATGAAGGTGGACCACAGGGCGCCGGATTTGGTCTTGATGTGGGACACAGCCCAGTCGCCGTAGGCCTTGGAGCCGCCGGCCCGGATCATCAGGGCCACCATGGTGCCCAGGATGACCAGGAACATCAGGATACCCATGTTGCCGCCGGCATTGGAGCACAGGTGGCTGACAAAGAACTGGAACGCGTCGATGGGATTGCCGTTGACCTGCAGGAAGCAGCCAACCAGGATACCCAGGAACAGCGACGAGTAGACTTCCTTGGTGATCAGCGCCAGGCCGATGGCCACGACGGGCGGCAGCAGGGACGCGATGGTACCGTGAACCGCGCTGACAACCTCAGCGTCACCTTCTGCGAATGCGGCTGTGGTAAGAACACATGCAAGGGCGAATACGACGAGCAAGAGTTTCCCAAAGCGTCTCATGCGTGGTGAGTTCATAATAACCCTCCCTTATTTAATGCGAATCCTAAAAGCCTCCCCAACCCTAGGATTCGTACCTTATGATACACCATCATTCACAATTTGGCAATACTTTTTCGTCAAATTTAATATATACCATCACACTTTAGTAAGTCAAATTTCACATATTAAGCAAAAAGTTCTCAGCTTCCAGTGATTCCCTCACTCTGCGGAACGTTTTCTCATCGGGGCAGCGGACCGTGTGCAGGTGGATTCCGCCGGTCAATGCTGAGAGCGGACGGGCTCCGTGCTCCTCCACCCGCCGGACGAACTCAGCCACGTCGTACCGGGAGCGCACCCCCAGCAGTCCGGTGAGCTGGCCGTAAACCGGGTGCTCCACGATTACGTCCACCACCTCGCCCCCGGCGTCCACGATGGCGTTGAGCTCCCGCTCCATCTCCTCCGGAGCGTGAACACAGGCCACGGTGCGCTCCACGCCGCCTCCCCGTCCGCCCAGGAGATACCCCCGGGGCGTGGCCAGGATATCCGTCCCTCCGGCCCGGAGCAGGGCCACATCGCCCACGATGATCTGCCGGCTGACGGAGAAGCGCTCGGCCAAGGCGGCGGCGCTCACCGGCCCCACGGCCTCCTCCAGCGCCTGGGCCACGGCCTGCCGCCTGGCCTGCGCGGCTGACATTGACATGTGACAATTCCCCCTTTCTTCTCCCAGTATACCAGTTCCCGCTCCATCTGTAAATCATCTTGCTTTTTCCCCGGCGTCCGGTTAGAATAAGGTTGATCGTTTGCTGGAAAGGAGCTGTGGCAATGGACCGTGAGGAAGCCTTTGAATTTCTGGACCGGACGGCCCGCGGCATCGCGGAGATGTTCGGCTCCACCTGTGAGACCCTGGTCCACGACATGGGGGACCCCCGCCACCCCATCCTGTCCATCTACAACGGGCACGTCTCCGGCCGGACCGTGGGCTCCACCCTGGACATCCTGGGCACCGCCAAGGAGCTGGACGAGGACGCTCTGGTAACCGACTTCGTCAATCTCTACGCCACCACCCCATCGGGCCAGCAGATCAAGAGCAGCACCTTCCACCTCATCGGGGAGGGATACAACCTGGCCCTTGGCATCAACTTCGACTACAGCTCCCTGGTGTACGCCAACCGCATTCTGGTGGACCTCATGAGCGCGGAGGCCGACCTTCAGAGCGCCCTGTGGCACGGCGGGGACAGCCGTCTGGCCGATGTCTTTGACGAGTGTCTGGCCGCCGTTGGCAAGCCGGTCAGCGCCCTGAACAAGCGGGACCGGATGAAGATCATCGCCCTTCTGGACCAAAAGAACGCTTTCTCCTTCCGCAAGTCGGTGCCTTTTGTGGCCAAGCGGCTCCAGGTCTCCCGGTATACGGTCTATAAATACCTGGGTGAGCTGACCGGCGCCCATGCGGAGGAGAGCGAGGAGGAATAACGCCATGTACGAGGAAAAAATTAACGCCTATTTTGACGCCCCTGAGCGCCGGGCTGAGCTGGTGGAGGCCATCTCCCGGCTGGTACGCATTCGCAGCGTGCGGGAGGAGCCCTTGCCCGGCATGCCCTTCGGCCCCGGCCCCGCCGCCGCCCTGGCAGAGGGTCTGAAGCTGGCCGAAGAGCTGGGCTTTGCCACCCGCAACTACGATAACTACGTGGGCACCGCCGATCTCAACGACAAGGAGACCGCCCTTCACATTCTCTGCCACCTGGACGTGGTGGGCGAGGGCACCGGCTGGACAGTGACGGAGCCCTATGCGCCCAAGGAGGTGGACGGCATGCTCTACGGCCGGGGCACCGACGATGACAAGGGCCCCGTGGCCGCTGTCCTGCTGGCCATGAAGGCCGTGAAGGAGCTGGGCGTCCCCCTCCGGCGCAACGCCCGCCTGCTGATGGGCACCGACGAGGAGAGCGGCTCCAGCGACATCGCCTACTACTACGCCCGGGAGCCCTACGCCCCCTATGCCTTCTCCCCCGACGCGGAGTTCCCCCTCATCAACATCGAGAAGGGCAGCTATAAGCCGGTGTTCACCAAGTCCTGGCCCGCGGAGACCGCCACCCCCCGGGTGACCGAGTTCCGCGGCGGCTTCCGCATCAACGTACTCCCGCCGGAGGCCGAGTGCTTGGTGGCCGGCCTGTCCGCCGGGGCCGCCCGCCCCTATTGCGACCGGGCCGCCGCCGAGACCGGCGTGCGCTACGAGCTGCGCGAGGAGGGGGACAGCCTGCACATCCTCTGCCGCGGCAAGGGCGCCCACGCCTCCCTGCCGGAGGAGGGCGTCAACGCCATCACCGGCCTGCTCCATCTGCTCTGCTCCCTTCCCCTGGCCAAGGTGGGCTCCACCGCCGCCCTCCACGCGCTCAACGCCCTCTTCCCCCACGGCGACTGCGCCGGCAAAGCCCTGGGCATCGCCCAGTCCGATGAGCTGTCCGGGGCGCTGACCCTGGCCTTTTCCCTGCTGACCGTCACCGGCACCGGCCTGGATGGCCAGTTTGACAGCCGGGTACCCATCTGCGCCAACGATGAGAACTGCCGCGCCGCCGCAGAGGCATCTTTTTCCAAGTTTGGCTTTTCCGTCTCCGGCGAGATGGACGCCCCCCACCACACCCCCGCTGACTCCCCGCTGGTCAAGGCCCTGCTCAAGTGCTACGAGCAGTACACCGACTACAAGGGGGAGTGCCTGGCCATTGGCGGAGGCACCTACGTCCACGATATTCCCGGCGGCGTGGCTTTCGGCTGCTGTATGCCCGGCTTTAACGGCAACATGCACGGCGCCGACGAGCACACCTGCATTGCCGACCAGCTCACCGCCGCCAAGATCTTTACCCAGGCCATCATCGACCTGTGCGGCTGAGTCCGCCTTCAGCCCCCTTGAGCAAAGCCCATGGGCTTTGCTGCGGCAATTCCGCCGCAGGCCGTTCCCCATCCGGTCCGCGTCCCGGCGCGTACTATATAAAATAAAGAGAACCGGAACTCAAAAAAGAGAAGAGAAAGCGAGGAACCCCTATGCGCAAAATCTGGAAACGTGTTACCGCAGCCGCTCTGTCCCTCACCTTCGTCCTATCCCTTTCCGCCTGCGGCGGCGGTGGTCTCAGCGCCGACGATGCCACCACGTATGTTCAGGGTATTCTGGACGAGAACTACAAAGGCGTTTATGATCCCGACTTCCTGGAGCTGATCGACATTACCGAGAATGAGGCTGAGGAAACCTACCTGTCCAGCCTGGAGACCGAGGCTGACTTTTTCGCCTCCGCCTTCCTGATCGACGACCTGACCGACGAACTCAAGGCCGAGGTAGTTGACATGTATAAGCAGGTCTACGCCAAGGCCAAGTACACCGTGGATACCGCCACGGAGGTGGACGACAGCACCTTCGGCGTCAAAGTCACTGTGGAGCCTCTGGACGTATTTGACCGGGTTGCCGAGGCCCTGTGGGGCGACACCCCCGACGCCCGCGCCGAAGCTCTCTACAGCCAGGACGTGGACTCCATGACCGATGAGGAGTACGCCGCTTATGACGCGGAGTGGTGCCGCCTGGTCATCGACCTGACCTTGGAGAAGCTGCCCGAGGCGGAGTATCTGGAGGCCCAGAGCAAGGTGGTGCAGATCACCCTGGGCGACGACAACTACTGGTCCCTGGATGAGCAGGATTTCAGCGACCTGGACTGGCTGATCCTTGACTACAACTTCTGAGTACACATGCGCCGCAGATTGGTTTCAGTCTGCGGCGCTTTTGCGATACATGGGGCATCTGTCATGCGAAAAATGGCCCGCGCCAGATGCCGCCCCGAACGGCAGGCCGTACACTTCCGCACATCTGTGTGAGTTTATCACAGACGGCAGCCCCGTCCATCCCCTATACTGGGCGCATCTCAGTAAGGAGGTTGCCTATGGATTTGCGAAAACACCACCGAAGAACGGCAAAGATCGGGGCGGATTGCGTGGCCTGCGGCTGCTGTGTCCGCGTCTGTCCCCTCTCCGCCATCCGAATCTGGAACGGTATCACAGCCCGGGTGGATGCAGACCGATGCGTCGGCTGCGGCAAGTGCGCGGCGGAGTGCCCGGCTACCATAATTACACTGGAGGAGAATCGCCCATGAAAAAGCGCTGGTATGACTTCCTCTGGATCGCCTCTCTCCTCTATCTGGTGTTGGGCTTCTTCAACATCCTCTTTGCCTGGTTGGGCCTCCTCTGCTTTTTCATCCCTCTGGTCATCGCCTTTGCGGGCGGGGACAAGGGCTACTGCAACCGCTTTTGTGGACGGGGACAGTTGTTCAGCCTGCTGGGTGGACGCTTCGGCCTCTCCCGGCGGGCCGATATTCCCCGGTGGATGAAAAGCAAGGCGTTCCGCTACGGGTTTTTGGGCTTTTTTCTGCTGATGTTCTTCCAGATGCTCTGGAGCACATATCTGGTCTTTGCCGGCGCGCAGGAGCTGCGCCAGGCCGTCACTCTGCTTTGGACGTTCCGGCTGCCTTGGCACTGGGCCTACTATGGAACCCTCTTTTCCCCCGGCGTGGCCCAATTCGCCTTTGGCTTTTACAGCGTCATGCTCACCTCTACGGTGCTGGGGCTGGTCACAATGGTGCTTTTCAAACCCCGCTCATGGTGTGTGTATTGCCCTATGGGCACCATGACCCAGCTTATCTGCCGGGGGAAGCACCGGGGAGAGGCCGCCCTCCACTCCCCGGCACAAGGTAGTTGACATTTTCCCCTCCGTCCCGTATACTATAAAGTATAGAAGTCCTACTGAAGTTCATATGGTCGGATGATGGGGTGGGGAGAGCGCGGCACACCGCCGCCGCCGAAGGGGCAGCGCAGTGATCTCTCAGGCAGAAGGACCGGCCCCGGACGAGGCTCTGGAAAGCGGACCGCAGTCCGCGCCGACGGGGGCAAAACTCTCAGGCAACCGAACAGAGGCGCATGGCAGCATTGCCATGCGCTTTTTTTGACCCCAATTTTAAAGGAGGGCATGGAAATGGAACGCAAAACTCCGCTCTACGACCGCCACACGGCGGCGGGGGGCAAGCTGGTTCCCTTTGCCGGATGGCTGCTGCCGGTGCAGTACTCCGGCGTCATCGCCGAGCATAGGGCCGTGCGCACCGGCTGCGGCCTGTTCGACGTCAGCCACATGGGAGAGCTGCTCCTCCGGGGCCCTGATGCCCTGGCCAACCTCAACCGGCTCATGACCAACGACTTTTCCGGCATGGCGGACGGCCAGGCCCGCTATTCCCCCATGTGCTACGAGGACGGAGGCGTGGTGGACGATCTGATCGTCTACCGCTGTTCGGACACGGCCTGGCTGGCGGTGGTCAACGCCTCCAACACCGCCAAGGACCGGGATTGGATGGCCGCCCACCTGTCCGGGGACTGCACTTTGGAGGATCTCTCCGATCAGACGGCCCAGCTCGCCCTCCAGGGGCCCGGTGCGGAGGCGCTGCTGCGCACCCTGACGGCGGACATTCCGGCGAAGAACTACACCGCCGTGCTCCACGGCACGGTGGACGGCCGGCCCTGCCTGGTCTCCCGCACCGGGTACACCGGCGAGGACGGCTTTGAGCTCTACTGCGCCCCGGCGGACGCCCCCGCCCTGTGGGACGCGCTGACGGCCGCCGGGGCCCTCCCCTGCGGCCTGGGGGCCCGGGATACCCTGCGGCTGGAGGCCGCCATGCCCCTCTACGGCCACGAGCTCTCTCCCTCCATCAACCCCTACGAGGCGGGGCTGGGCATCTTCGTCAAGCTGGAGAAGCCCGACTTCATCGGCAAGGCCGCCCTGGAGCGGGCCCGCCCCGTGTCCCGCCGCCGGGTGGGTCTCCAAATGACCGGGCGCGGCATCGCCCGGGAGGGCTGCCCGGTGTACGACGGCGGGCGGCAGGGGGGCGTGGTCACCTCCGGCACCCACTGCCCCTGGGTGGGGCAGGCGGTGGCCCTGG
>OAWV01001225.1_pt1 | contig 13133 bp, 10 predicted proteins | sample 1495551 | NCBI WGS metagenome assembly OAWV01 (sample SAMEA2580245, study PRJEB22360) | human gut metagenome | biome: human gut; feature: human-associated habitat; material: faeces | place: Denmark | collected 2008/2010 | reverse complement strand
CTGGTTGTTCTGACGGCTGTTGTTCTGGTTGTTCTGACGATCAGACTGATGCTGACGGTCGTTGTTGTTCTGACTGTACTGGTTGTTCTGATTGTTCATGATTTCCATCTCCTGTCCAAATTCGGTGGCATGCTTGCAATTTTCTTTCTGCTTCACATGTTGAAGATACTCGCTCTTGCGTTCGACCAGAGCTTCCTGGTAATCAGCGCCTAACTCATAGGCCAGCTCATACTTGTAATCATTCTGACTTTTTCGGGAAGGACACTGATAATCCCGCTTACGATAATCCATCATTTTTCTCACCTCACTAACAGTATGGCTGAATTGATCTTTCAGCATTCAAAGAAATAAATTTTACCCTTTGGGAAGAAATGGAAAAAACCGGGATTCTTTTTCAGATTCCCGGTTTGATTGCAGCTTCGGTTCTTTAAAATAAATCGTCTTCCTGGGACGTTGCCGGCGTTACTATAACCGTTTCCATTTTTTCAATGCATTCATCGATTAAGGTTTCAAAATCCCAGCCCACTTCCATCTTCTCCGCCTTCTCCGGATGCGGCTTTGTCACCGGGTTTTTCGGTGTGAAAATAGTACAGCAGTCTTCAAACGGCAGAATTGACGTCTCATACGTATTGATGCGTCGGGCAAGGTCGATGATTTCCAGCTTATCATAGGTGACCACTGGCCGGATGACCGGCATATCAATGACCTGGTTGATCGTCTGCATGCTTTCCAGCGTCTGCGAGGCTACCTGGCCGATGCTTTCTCCGTTGACGATCGCCAGACATTTATATTTCTGAGCCACTCGCTGTGCAATCCGATACATCATCCGGCGCATAATGGTGATTGCATAGCTTTCATCACAATGCTTGTAAATCGCCAGCTGCAGATCGGTAAACGGGATGAAGTGGACTTTGATGCGGCCCTGATACTTGGAAATGATGCCGGCCAGATCCAGCACTTTCTTCTGAGCGCTGCTGGAGGTATACGGTGGAGAGGCATAGTGAATGCATTCAATTTCAACACCGCGCTTCATGGTTAAATAACCGGCAACGGGGGAATCAATTCCCCCCGAAAGCATTAACAGCGCTTTGCCGCCCATGCCTACCGGATAGCCGCCTGCCCCTTTGACAGTATCAGCCATCACGTAAGTGAATTCCTCTCGGACTTCAATGCCGATCCGCAGATCCGGATGATGAACATCCACCTTCATTTCGCTTTCTTTTAGGATTTTCGTTGCGACTGCGCGATTGATCTGATCGCTGATCAGCGGAAATTTCTTGTCATGACGGCGGGTTTCGACCTTGAACGTCCCCTGCCCCCGCTCCATCGCAACCTGAAAGCCGGTTTCCACAATCGCATCCAGGTCAGACCGGATTTTCAGACAAAGTGAAAACGAGCTCAGACCGAAAATCTCTTTCAGAATCGTACAGATTTCCTCCGGCTGGGTTCCATGAAGATGGATATATAACCGGTCAAAGGTCCGTTCATAGGTCAGTTTGTCATAAGCGCTCAACGAAGCTCGAATGTTATCCGTCAGCTTTTTGATAAAATCCTTGCGGTTTTTTCCTTTCGTCGACAGTTCGCCATAGCGCACTAAAATGTGATCATATTGAATGTGTTCCATATTTATGTAGTATCTCCTTGAGTTCCCGCAGAAATCGATCGACTTCTTCCGGTGTGTTGCGGCTGGAAAAACTGCAGCGAATGCTGGATAAAGCACGCTGTTCGCTCAACCCCATCGCCACTAAGACGTGGGAGGGCGTTTTTGACTTGCTGGAACAGGTGCTCTGGGCAGAAACACAGATGTTCCGGCTGTTCAGCGCATTCATCATGACTTCCGAAGGAATCGTTTTGCATGAAAAGTTTAAGATCGCGCCAACCCCATCCATCGGACTGTTCACCTCGATTTCAGGCAGCTGCGCCAGCCCTTCGCGCATCCGCTTATTCAGCCGGCCTGTCACTTCGCGGTAATGAACCTGTTCTTCCAAAGCCAATCGCAGTGTCTTGGCCAAAGCAATATTGGCTACCGAATTGGCCGTCCCTCCGCGCAGTCCCTGTTCCTGCTGACCACCGCTGATGATCGGCACCAGATTGACATGCTGCTTTTTCATCAGAATTCCGCTGCCCTTCAGCCCTTCAATCTTATGGGCAGAAAAACTGGCCAGATCGACCTGACTGAGATCGAGATCGATGCGCTTCAACGCCTGAACGCAGTCGATATGCAGCAGTGCATGACTGTTTTTTTTCACAATTTGTTTTATCTCTTCCAGCGGCATGACACTGCCAACTTCATTGTTGACCGCCATAATTGAAACTAACGCTGTTTTTTCGCTCAGCGCCTGTTTTAACTGATCCAGCCGAACAACGCCGCGTTCATCCACATCCAGCCACGTGACTTCAAAACCAAATACCTCCTCCAGCTGATGCATGGCATTGGTTACGCTGGAATGCTCAACCTTGGTGGTAATCAGATGATTTTTTTTGCCTAATGCCGCAAACGCTGCGCCCTTGATCGCCATGTTGTTGGCCTCACTGGCCCCGCTGGTAAACAGAATTTCCTGCGGCTGAACTTTTAACAGCGCAGCAATCTGCGAACGGCTCTTTTCCATCAAGCGATAAATTTCCATTCCCTCATCATACAGAGATTCGCTGTTGGCAAATGAGGTTTCCAACAGCGAGTTAACCAGCCTGCGGACTTCCGGATGCACCGGCGTCGTACTGGCATTATCAAAATAAATGGCATTCTCAGGCAGCACTTTGCGCATTCTCCTTTATCAGCTTCTCATACGAACCCGGATGAATTCTTTCAATCGTTGCCAGCGCCACAGTCAGTGCCTGGGTGTATTCGCCATTGCGGAAGCACAGTTCGGCGCGGGTCAGTTCCGAGTCAATATCCGGATAGGTGGAACGGTATTTGTTTCCGAAAACAATCGTATTCTCAACCATAATCGCCATTGCAACAAGGTTGTTGACATTGTTGTAGAGCTTGTAAATATAATCAATCGCATCATTGAGCGTGGCATTCATCAGCTGCACATTCAGCGGCGTATCCGTCAGCAGATCTTCAATGGAGCGGACGTATTCGACTGCCCGGGCCAAATCCCCTTCGTAGGTGGCGGAAATCGCCGGCAGTTTGTTCTTGCGGATTTTCACCTGCATCTCATTCATGATCAGCTGCAGCTTCAGCAGCTGTTTCTTGCCGCGGGCCTCATCGCTGCAGGCGCTGTCCAGCCGGGCTTTCAGCTGATTGACTTCGGTCAGTACCGCTTCCCCCTCCTGCTGCAGTTCTTTTAATGAAATTAGAATCGTCGAAGCCGGAACGGAATTGCCCTTGATCATCTGCATAATCTTGACGCGCAGATCTTCAATTTCAATAATCCGCTGTTCGCGCACCCGAATCTGATCGCTGAGATCTTCAATCCCAAACCGCACTGAAACTTTCGCTACCAGCTGACGAACATACTGACTGTTTTCCTTCAGCTGCATTACGGTCTTTTCGGCTTTTTCCTCGGCCTGGCGCATTTCATCATAACTCTGGCCTTCTTTTTCAATCTGCGCCAGCAGCTGGCTGAGCCGTTTTTTATCTTCATCCAAATGTGCGCGAATATGCACCGCCGTTCCCTGCTTCAGGGCGGCGAGATCTTCTTTCAGCGTTTCGCTGATCACTTCCAGATTGCGCGGCACCTCCAAATGATGTAAATATACGCCTTTTTGTTTCTGCATCGAGTAGCTGCGCGAAACTTCGTCGATCAAATTCGGAATCAGGCCGCGGGCTTCCTGAAGCAGCTGCGGCAGATTGTTGATGATATCGCTCAGGTCCTCCAGCGCTTCACGGATTTCTTCCAGTTCCTCTGAGGCTTTCTCAAATTCAGAAGCATACATCCATTCCTCAAAAGCGGAGAACATCTTCTCTGTGGCGGCAATCCGATTTTCAATCGTTTCCCAACAGAATGAGAGCTGCGCGCTCTTTTCCTGCGCCTGCAGCTTCAAGGTGCGGAATTCTTCTTTCATCTGCGTAACTTCCGCCCGCTGCGCGGTTTCTTTTTCCAGAATCTTATCGAGGAAGGCTTCCAGCTGATGAACCTGTTCTTCACCCAGCTCCATCATGTTGTCCAGATCATCCAGATTAATCCGGGCATCCTTTAGCTTGCCGACTAAAATCATATCTTCCGTATCGGCCAGCATCTGGGCAATTTGCTTTAAATTTGCCTGCGCCAATTCAAAGTCATCCTTGCAGTGCGTGACCTGCGTCATCGTTTCCTGATTAACACGGGCAATCGCCACCGCTTTATTCAGCTTAAACGGCAGCGGAACACTTTTAATCGAATTGTAACGAACTTCCAATTCCGACAGCTGTGCCTTGCAATTTTTAATCTTTACTTTTCTTACGATAAACCAGATTATAAATATAACAAGAATGACCACCATTGCGATGATCACTTCTTTCCGAGTCAGAATTTCCAATACCTTCTCCAACGCATACCACCTCTTAGTTCTTATTTTATCATAAAGCGACAAACTCTCATAGGTTAAAATATCGCTTTTTGATAACTTCCTGACGTCGATTTTTACGAATTCACCCTTACTTTACTATTTTAAACCTTTGGTTTCCGTTCCGTGTCCTGTCAAAAAACAAGCCATCACAGATTTCAATCCCAGTTAAGCGAAAACAGAATTTCATCCTCATCCCGCTCGCCTGTTTCCACAAAACCCAGCGACCGATACAACCTCTGCGCGATCTGATCAGCTTCCCGACAACACAAAACAATTTGCTTGGCCTTCGACTTTCGCAGTTTCTGGAGCAGTTGTTCCATCGTTCTGCGGCCATAGCCTCTGCCTTGAAAACATTGATCAATGAAGAACTGATCCAACACGATCGTTTGACCTTGATCCGCTTCGCGAATCATGATGATGCCAACCGCTTCTTCCTTCTCTTCGATCAGCCATACTTGACTGTTCTGCTGCTGAAAAGCATAAGCACGGGCTAAGATCATCGGTGCACTGCTCAAATATCCTTGCTGTTGGGGCTTTACGCTTAACGCACAAGCCTGTCTGTAATTCTGAGGTTCAATTTCAGTAAACTTCATCTTCCTGCCTGCTTTCCTTCCTCTATTGCTGCGATTTGCTTTCTTTTTTAATTATAATCGGGTCAGGCTTTACAATGCAACTTTCAATTGTACAAAACGCCTTTAGATAAAGGGAATTATTTCATTTTCCAATTGACAGAAAGCCGTTAAGTCTGCTATACTTACCTAGCGTTTAATAATAGCAGCTTACAAAGTTGCGCAACCGGCGTTGGTACTGGACTCCAATCCAGAGCAGAAGTAACTTGCTGCTTCAAGCGAAACTGCCGTCTACCAACACCCTGCGTCAATGATTTGTACCTGTTGTTGTTTTATGTGCCATAAAACACACAAGGAGGAATTAAAATGGCAAGAAATACTGGACCCGTTTGGAAAATTTCCCGTCGTTTGGGCTTCTCGATTCTGGAAACAGGCGAGGAACTGCAGCGCCGCACTTATGCGCCAGGTCAGCATGGACCGACAAAGCGCATCAAGCTGAGCAACTACGGCACTCAGCTGCGTGAAAAGCAGAGAATCAGAAACATGTATGGTGTTAATGAACGTCAGTTCGCCAACACTTACGTTAAGGCTGAAAAGATGGCTGGCGTTAAGGGCCACAACTTCCTGTGCCTGCTGGAATCCCGTCTGGACAACATCGTTTACCGCATGGGCTTCGCCAGAACTCGCCGGGCTGCACGTCAGTTAGTCAACCATGGTCATATCCTGGTTAACGGCAAGAAAGTCGACATCCCTTCCTTCACAGTAAAGCCGGGTTCCACGGTTGAAGTGAAAGAAAAGTCAAAGTCGATGGCCTGCATCGCTGATGCGCTGGAAGCCACGCTGAACACGGTCGCTTTCGTTACGGTCGATAAAGAAAACAAAAAAGGCACTTATGTGCGCCTGCCGGAACGGAACGAACTGAATCAGGAAATCAACGAACTGCTGGTTGTCGAATACTACAACCGATAAGTCAAGGAAAGCCTTCATTGCAAGGCTTTTTTTGTGTTCCTGCTTGTTTTCCTCGCCTAGTTCAGCTACACTGAAAGCAAAGAAAGAAGGTAAAACATGGGTGAGTTATCAAAATTACCGAATATCGGCAAGGAATTAGAGCGTCAGTTAAATGAAGTGGGGATCATGACTGCAGATGAATTAAAGGAGCTTGGGGCACAACAAGCCTGGCTGAAGATTCGCGCTATAGATCCTTCCGCTTGTCTGCATCGGTTAACCGCTTTGGAAGGCGCTGTTGAAGGGATTAAAAAAACCGAGCTCAGCCCGGATAAAAAGGAGCTCAAAGATTTCTTTTCTGTTTACAAATAGGCATCATGCGAATCTTTTGAGATTCGCTTTTTAAATTAAGAACCGCAGGTAATCCAGATCCACCTGCATATAGCCAACAACCCCTTGTCCCAGATCGACTTTGATCCATTTAAACCCATCGGATAAAACGGTGGCGCTGATCATGTCCACAGGCAAACTCTCTCCGGGCTTCAACTCAGCAATCACAGTTCCTGAAATGACAGCATTGCGCACATAATAGATATTACGGCTGCCGACACCGCGCACAACCTGAACTGTCACATACGGATTAATCCACTGAATATTCTGTCCCCCCTCTTCATTCTCGCCAATAATCACCGGATAGTTTTTATACGCATTATTCAGATCACATCGACCGGGTACGCCGGGTACAGATCCATTGCTTGTATATTGCCACATGCCGCAGGGCAGCGAAGGCCCATTGGTATTCCATTGCGCCAGCCAGCGATCATAACGATCCAGCTGACTTAAAATCAGTTTATTGCGAAACCAATCGAGATTGGCATAAACCATGGGATAAAATCCCGCTTCTTCAACCCGTTGGCATGTATAGCGGCAGATTTCTGTGTTCAGAGCTTTGTTGTAAAGCGTTCCGTTGCGTTCTTTATACCCATCGGCATCTTCCATGTCCAAGGCCACAGGCATGCGTGGTGAAAACTGCCTTGCCAGTGCAATCAAACCTTCAGCTTCATGCATCATTTCTGATTCATTCAGAGCATAGCTGTAATGATAAAGGCCATAGGGTAGACCCGCATCATTGCATTTCCGAACATTTTCTCGAAACCGCAGATCTTCAACAAAATGCCCCCAGCTTGACCGCAGCATCACAGCTTCCACTCCCGATGCGCGGACTTGACGGAAATCTACATCTCCGTTATGCTGACTGATATCAATCACTCTCATACGCTTCCTCCTTTCTTCCCGGATTGTCCGGTAATCTAGTTTATTCCTGCTCAAGGAGACGCTCTGGCGCATGTTCCTAATTTGCTAGAAAACAAAAAAAGGTGCAGTGAGTATTCTTACGATACCCGCCACACCATTTTGTTAATCACGCCCACATAGCTCTGAATAATCTTCACCACTTTGGTACTGACATTTTCTTCAACATAATCGGGAACCGGAATCCCCACATCTCCCGATAAGTTCATTTCCACGGCGGTATCGACGGCCTGAAGTAAAGATCTTTCATCGATCCCCGCTAAGACAAAGCAGGCTTTATCTAAGGCTTCCGGTCTTTCTGTGGATGTCCGGATGCAGACTGCAGGAAACGGATGACCCACGCTGGTAAAGAAGCTGCTTTCCTCCGGCAGTGTGCCTGAATCGGATACTACTGCAAACGCGTTCATCTGCAGGTGATTGTAGTCATGAAAGCCTAGCGGCTCGTGCTGAATGACACGCGGATCCAGTTTAAACCCTGACGCTTTCAAACGGTTGCGGGAACGCGGATGACAGGAATATAAAATCGGCATATCATATTTTTCGGCCATTCTATTAATCGCGTTAAATAACGAAAGGAAGTTCTTTTCCGTATCGATATTCTCTTCCCGATGGGCGGAAAGTAAAATATAGCCATGCGGCTGTAAGTTCAGCTTTTCCAAGATTGTTGAGCTTTCAATGTCATTCAGATTTTGATGCAGCACCTCCGCCATCGGCGAACCGGTCACATACACCCGCTCCTTCGGCAGGCCGCATTCATGCAGATACTTCCGCGCATGTTCGGAATACGCCAGATTGACATCCGAAATGATATCGACGATCCGGCGGTTTGTTTCTTCCGGCAGGCACTCATCCTTACAGCGATTCCCGGCTTCCATATGAAAGATCGGGATATGCAGGCGCTTCGCCGCAATCGCGGATAAACAGGAATTGGTATCCCCCAAAATCAATAACGCTTCCGGTCGGATCTGACTCATCAGCTTGTAGGAACAGTGAATAATGTTGCCTACCGTCGCCCCCAGGTCATCTCCTACTGCGTCCATATAGACTTCCGGATCCGCAATCTTCAGATTTTCAAAGAAGATTCCATTGAGCGTGTAGTCATAATTCTGTCCGGTATGTGCTAAAACCACATCGAAATACTTCCGGCATTTATTGATCACCGCGGCTAAGCGGATGATCTCCGGACGGGTACCCACGATAATTAAAAGCTTTAATTTTCCATTATCCTGAAAATGGATGGAAGAATAATCGGTTCTGATTTCACTCATTCTGCTTCCCTCATTACTACTTCTTCAAAAAAGGTATCGGGTCTTTCTGGATTGAAGATCTCATTGCATGTCATCACGGTCACCAAATTCTCGGTTTCAGACAGATTGATGATGTTATGCGTCCAGCCTGGAATCATCGTTACCGCTTCAATCTTCTCTCCCGACACTTCAAATTCAACGAGTTCTCCTGTATGGATATTCCGCTCCTGGATCAAGCCATGACCCGCGACGACAATGAACAGTTCCCATTTACTGTTATGCCAATGCTGACCCTTGGTAATACCCGGCTTACTGATATTCACGCTAATCTGACCGCAGTCCAACGTATGCATGAGTTCTGTAAAGCTCCCGCGCGCGTCGCAGTTCATCTTCAATGCATATTTGAACTTCTCTGTTGGCAAATAAGTTAGATACAAGCTGTAAAGCTTTTTGGCAAAGGAACCTTCCGGCATCTTCGGCATCATCAACGTTTCCGGCTGGGCTTTAAATTGTTCCAGTAAATCAACAATCTCCCCCAGCGTGACGCTATGCGTCACCGGCACACAACAATAGCGTCCATCCTCCTTTAAGATCGTTTCTACACCCTCAAATTCACAATGCTGTTCTTTTCCTTCAAGAAGATCAAACATGCCTTCAATTAGATCGTCGATGTACAGCAGCTCCAGCTCGGTAGAACGATCGTTGACCGTGAATTCCTCATCATTCGCCACAGCCCAGCAGAACGTTGACACTGCTGAATTGTATTTTGGCCGGCTATGTCCCATTAAGTTCGGAAATCGATACACAGCAACCTTAGCCTCCGTTTCTTCAGCATATTGGAAAAACAGTTCTTCCCCGGCTTTCTTACTCTTGCCATACTCAGATTCCCCAAATCTTCCCGACAATGTCGCTTGAATTGATGAACTCAGCATGATCGTCGCTTTGTTCCGGTGTTTTTTCAACAGTTCTAATAATGTCGAAGTGAAGCCGAAGTTTCCCAGCATGAATTCAGCCGGATCCTGCGGACGATTGACGCCAGCCAGATGAAATACAAAATCAGCTTTCTCACAGTACACTTCTAGTTCTTCCAACGTGGATTCCCGATCGTATTCATAGATCTCATCGATCTTTAAATCCGGACGCGTCCGGTTCTTATTCTCCTTGATATTCTTCAGATTGGCAACCAGGGCTGTTCCTACCATGCCCTTGGCCCCTGTAACTAGTATGTTCATTCTACACCGCCTATCATGTTGATATTGTACTATTGGATTAACTTGGATTCAAGAAATTATTTTTAAGCCTCATTTATTGTTGCTTATTAATATCATAAATTAATACTCATATTGATTATTAAAATTGGAATATGGGTATTCAATATCAGTCTGTGCCTCTACAATTTTAATAGCAGTTTTTGCAGTTTCAATATAATCATTATCTTTTGTATTTGCGAGCAACGAATTGAAATCTCTTTAAATATCTAAGATTACACTTTTATTATTTTCAAAAGAATCATCTTGATGTTCATAGAATAAACTTGATATTTTACTTAGAGCAGAAAGCAAAAAAGAATACCCACTATTAATGCTTGATTGAGGAACAAAAGCGTCAATGCAACATTTTCTTAGTAACTGTGCAGCTTCTTTGTATTCCCCTCTCTTAAAAAACTTATCATACATAAGAAGTGCACACTTAGGACATACTTTTAAGGTGTTTAAACCCATTTTCAAAATTAATTCTTGATCTTTCTTACTATCTCCTAATACATTTAATACACGAGCTTTATCAAAATATGCTTGATCATTACCAATCTCTTCAACAAATTCATCTACAAGCTTTCTAATTTTTCTTTTTAATGTAGTTCTTGTATTTTTTTAGTCGTTCTTTTTAATTCATCTAGTAGATAATCAATAGTAAATGAATAAATTTTAGAATCCCATTCCTTCTTTGGAATTTATTATAACAATAAAAGAATTCAGGCAAAAACAAAATGGATGCCTCCTGTAAAATACAGAGAAGCATCCATGTGTTCCGTCTAGTTCAAATATGTGTCCAGGATTCTGGGTACATATCATTTGCAAAGTCCCATTTCTTAGTTTTAGATTTATCTCTTATTAAAAATTCATTAGTCTTTAAAGAATACTCACTGAATGGTTTGCTTAGCTCTGATATTTGTTCGCAATATTTTCTATATTTGGAAGAAATACTTTTTTCATAAACTATACTCATAATTTCACCTTCATTCCTCTACTACTTTTACTAGTCGCTTACTTATTTCATTTTTTTTCACATCAAAAAGTGTGATTTTTTTACACTATTAGAATAAATGCTGTCATCAACGACACGATTTATGTCATGAATGGTTAGTGATTCTAAACTTTAATAACTATGAAGCCAAATAAAAAAGGCCGGATTTTTCCGACCTTTTGAGGTTAAATGACTTCTGGATTTTCAATGACGTGCAGGACATACTGTTCATTTTCAACGTCGACCCTCATCGTGCAGTTGCCTTCATTGCCGCGCTCAATCATCTTTTTGGCAATCAGGGTTTCAATTGTTCTTTGGATATGACGCTTCATCGGACGTGCTCCGAAGACTGGATCAACACCTAATTCAACGATCTTCGCTTTCGCTGCGTCGCTGACTTCCAGAACGATATCCTTCTTCGCCAACCGGCCTGCCAGTTCGTTCAGGAACTTATCCGCGATCTTAACCAGAACTTCATTGTTCAGGGCATTGAAGACGATGATCTCATCAATCCGATTCACGAATTCCGGCTTGAAATATTTGTGTACTTCATCCATGTAATGACGGTTGCGCTCAACCTTATTGTGATCAAAGGCATATTGAGAACCCAGGTTGCTCGTCATGATAATCAGCGTATTTTTGAAATCAACCGTCACACCCTTGTTATCGGTAATCCGGCCATCATCCAGAATCTGAAGCAGGATGTTGAAGACATCCGGATGGGCTTTTTCAACTTCATCCAAAAGTACGATAGAATAGGGTTTTCTGCGTACTGCCTCTGTCAGCTGGCCGCCTTCGTCATAACCGACATATCCCGGAGGCGCACCGATCAGCCGAGATACGCTGTGTTTCTCCATGTATTCACTCATATCAATGCGGATGATCTTGGATTCATCGTCAAACAACTGTTCCGCCAAAGCTTTGGCAACCTCCGTCTTACCAACGCCGGTTGGGCCTAAGAACAGGAACGAACCGATCGGCCGGTTTTCATCCTGAATCTGCGCTTTTGACCTCAGAATCGCTTCGGTAACCAGCTCCAAAGCCTCGTCCTGGCCGATAACTCGCTGCGCCAAGGCATCCTGCAGATGCAGCAGTTTCTGACGTTCGGTTTCAATCAGCTTGCTGACCTCAATGTGCGTCCAGCGGGAAACGACCTTCGCGATCTGTTCCTCATCAACGATCTCCTGAATCATGTGTTTTTCTTTCTTGCTCTGCGCTGCTTCACGGATTTTGCGTTCCAGCGTTGGAATTGTATCATACTGCAGCTTGGCCGCTTCCTCATAGCGGGCTTCGTTCTGCGCCTGGGTAAAATCCAACCGGGCTTTTTCCAACAGTTCCTTATACCCCTTGGCCTCATCCAGCTTTCGCTTTTCCTGCTGCCACTGATTGTATTTGATTTCTTTCTCTTCTTTCAAATCAGCCAGTTCTTTACGCAGCTCTTCCAGCCGCTGCAGCGTCTTGGCATCGGTTTCCTTCTTCAGCGCTGTTTCTTCAATTTCCAGCTGCATGATTCGCCGCATCAGCTCATCCAGCTCGGTCGGCATCGAATCCATCTCCACCCGCAGGGATGCGCAAGCTTCATCAACCAGATCGATTGCCTTATCCGGCAGAAACCGGTCGGTGATATATCGGTTGGACAGCGTGGCTGCGGCAATAATCGCTTCATCTAAAATCTGTACGCCATGATAGCTCTCAAAGCGATCCTTTAACCCCCGCAGAATCGAAATTGTATCTTCTACCGACGGTTCATCGACTTGAACTTTCTGGAAACGACGCTCCAGCGCCGCATCCTTTTCAATGTACTTGCGGTATTCATCAAACGTCGTAGCGCCGATACATTTTAACTCACCCCGCGCCAGCATCGGCTTCAGCAGGTTGGCGGCATCCATGGAGCCTTCCGTCTTGCCCGCTCCGACCAGATTATGAATCTCGTCGATGAACAGGATAATATTGCCCTCAGCCTGCTTAACCTCATTGAGCACCGCTTTGAGCCGTTCCTCAAATTCACCGCGGTATTTCGCTCCGGCGATCAAAGCGCCCATATCCAATTCAATCAGCTTCTTTTCCTTTAAGCCAAACGGGACGTCGCCGTTCATGATCCGCCAGGCGATGCCCTCGACAATCGCGGTTTTGCCGACGCCCGGCTCACCGATCAGCACCGGATTGTTTTTCGTCTTTCGCGATAAGATCTGGATGACCCGCCGGATTTCTTCATCCCGGCCGATAACCGGATCGATCTTTCCGCTCTTGACATCTTCAACTAAATCATGGCCATATTTCTGCAGGGCATCAAGTTGATTTTCTGCGTTTTGTTCTGTCATCT
>OAWV01001222.1_pt1 | contig 13156 bp, 11 predicted proteins | sample 1495551 | NCBI WGS metagenome assembly OAWV01 (sample SAMEA2580245, study PRJEB22360) | human gut metagenome | biome: human gut; feature: human-associated habitat; material: faeces | place: Denmark | collected 2008/2010 | reverse complement strand
GGGCACCTGGTCGGCGTTTCAGGATCTGGCCTATGGCCTGACGGGGCCACTGGCAGGCATGCTGACACCATGGATGGGCTATCAGCACGTCTTTCTGATCGCCGCAGCCAGCGCATTGCTGGGTGCGGCGATCCTCAGAGGGTTACTGCGCCAGGTTTAAGGCAGCAGATAGGGGCGTGTTTTTTGCGCCCCAATGCTGAATACGTCTTCCGCCATCATTTGCCAGTAACCGGGGTTGAACAACTCGAGCGAACAGATACCGTCATAGCCCATCGCCACCAGTTCACGGGTAATGCCATGCAGCGGAATCACCCCATTCCCAGGCAGCAAACGGTGGCAGTGCTCGAGCATCGACAGCGGAAGATCGTCCGCATCATCAATGTGATAGACAAAGATCTTCTCTACCGGGATCTGGCGCAGCGTTGAAAGATCGCGCCACTGATCGTGGAGATAGAGATTAAACGCATCAACCACCAGCCCGACATTTTTACAGGCCACGGTATCAACGATCTCCATTGCCAGATCAAGACTGCGTACGCAGCACTCGGCGGAGCCAATCGGCTCGAAGGCCAGCCGCATCCCTTGCTCACCGGCAACATCCGCCCTTTCGCGCAGCCGTTTCACCGAGTCTTTCACCGTTGCCCGCGTTGTCCAGCGTTGCCCGGCTTTAATGGTCGGTACCACCACCAGACAGTCACCGCCTACCGCCGCAGAGGCTTTACAGGCAAATGCCAGCTCTGCTTGCTTCTCTTTCCAGCCTTCTGTATCGCAGAACGTGATATCTTCCAGCGAGTTATAGCCCCACGGCTTGAGGCGGCTGGCTGCAAAGAATTCGGCAAGTTCGTCCAGCGAATGTTCACGCAACCAGGCTTTCAGCATATCGAGCCGCAGTTCGATATAGTCATAGCCGTACGTTTCAGCGAGCACGATATCCTGCGCCAGCGTTGAATTACGCATGCAGGTTGCTTCATTAAACCCCAGTTTCATGGCCCCTCCTTCATTGCCGCCAGATAAGCGTTGCCGCGCCATGGCCTGATAACGTCAGGCGATACTCTTTGTCGCCATCCACCACGCGGCAGCTTCGCGCGTTGGTTTCGCGGTTATACACCACCAGTACCCGCTCGCCGTCCGGGTTCACAAATCCTACCTCTTCCAGGCTGGCGTCGAAGCTTGAGGAGAGCATCACTTTCGCGCCGGGACGCACAAAGCGGCAGAAGTGGCCAATCCCGTACCAGGAGAAGTTGTGGCGCAACGCGTCACTTTCTTTGTCGTACTGAATCGGCGCTTCACACAGATTGCCCTGATGGTTCGGCCCGCCTTTGCTATCGAGCAGCAGGTTCCAGTCAATAAACCCGGTACAGCCCGCTTTAAAGTTGCCGATCATATCGTGCAGATAGGTGTGCCAGTGACGCAGCTGGCTTTCGCCGTCGTGCTCCATCGGGACGCAGCCTTCGGAGAAGAGTAATTTTTTATCCGGCAGGCACTGAGAAATAAACTGCAGCTGGGTGAAGTGGTCGCCGGTATACCAGTGAAACGCCAGACCGTTGATGCCTTCGTAATTTTCGTCACTGGCAAAGGCCCGTTCCGCCCAATCGACCAGCCCGTCTTTGTCGTGATCCCAGATATAAATTTCGGTATCGGGCATCCCGTAGCGGGCCAGCATTGGACGCAGGTATTTGACAGCGAATTCCGTCTCTTCTTCCAGACTGTACAGGCAGGAATCCCAGGTTTTAACCGCCACAGGTTCGTTCTGTACCGACAGGCATTTCACCTCAATACCGTGGTTGCGATAGGCCAGCAGATACTGCCCAATGATGTTGGCCCAGTCGCCGTAATATTCTCGACGCAGCTTGCCGCCGCCGTTCATATCGTTGTTGGTTTTCATGAAACCCGGCGGGCTCCACGGCGACGCCATCAACGTCATCTGCGGGTTCACGCGCAGAGCGGCAGAAATCAGCGGAATCAGGTTGGCTTCATCGCGTTCAAAAGAGAGATTCCCCTGCTGCAAATCCTCCGCCGACTCAACATAGGCGTAGTTGCTCAACGAGAAATCACAGCTCTGAATCGGCATACGCGCCATCGTGTAGCCATGCTCTTGCGGCGAAAAGTATTCATGCAGAAATTGCGTTTTCGTCTTCTCGCTCATGCTGTTGTAGACCATGCCAGCCCCTTCCGTGAAGCTACCGCCGAAGCCGTCGATGCTTTGCAGCGTATGGCGCGGAAAGACTTTGATCAGTTCAGCACAACCGGCATCGCGGTCAGAGAAGGACACAGGCTCTTCAACAAGGAAGCGCTTATGGCGCGGATCGGTGGAAATCAGTCTGCCTTTCATAGGGAAAATCTCAGGTAAAAAGAGAAAAGATGGGCCGAAGCCCATCTTTAAGGGGAGGATTACTTGTAGAACGCAGGTTTCGCTGGCAATTCAACAAACTCGGTTTCGCCAGATTCCTGTGATTTAACACACGCATCGGCGGTCACCGCTGCCAGGTAGCCATCCCATGAGTTCGGGCCTGCCGGTGCCTGGCCTGCGTTCAGGCGGTCGAAGAAGTCCTGGAACTCGATGTCGTATGCTTCGATAAAGCGTTGTTTCCAGTCCACCAGGATGTCAGTGCTGTATTTCGCGCCTTTACGTACCGCCGCGCTGGCCACGGTCGGCAGTTCTGCCATGCCTTTTTCACCCGAAACATCACAGTGAATGTCGTAGCCATACTGGCAGTTGACGAACACTTCCACCACGATATTGATGCCAGACGTGGTTTCCATAACCACCAATTGCGGGTCGCGCAGGGTGGTCACCAGGCTGGACTGACGCGGGAAGTAAACCTTAACGGTTTTGTAGTCTTCGTCGAGCAGCCAGTGCATCACGTCGATTTCATGAATCAGCGTTTCGTAGATAGCCTGCGGAGTTTTGTACTCTGGTACGGTGCTGGCGTTGTAGTGACGGCCATGGACCATCAACGGCTGGCCGATTTCGCCGCTGTCGATGATGTTTTTGAGCTGTACATAGCCTTTGTCGTAACGGCGCATAAAGCCGACCTGCACCATACGTTTGCCATTTTTCTGTTCTGCTTCGATAACGCGCAGACAGTCAGCTGCGGTGACGGCCAGCGGTTTTTCACAGAAGACATATTTTTTTGCGTTCAGCGCGGCAACGGCGATATCAGCATGCGCACCGTTAGACGCCGTGATCACCACGACCTCAACCTCTTTGTCATTCACCAGATCGTGATAGTCTTTGTAATCTTTCGCCTGAATGGCGAATTTATCAAGGGCAGCCTGAGCACGGCCTTCAACGATATCGCACACAGCGACAACTTCGACACCGGAAACGGTGTTAGCCAGACGACGTAAATGGTCAGAACCGATTGCGCCAATACCCACAATACCTGCTTTTAAAGTCATGATCGTTTTCCTTTTATCAAAGTTCAGAGATAATCTTTAAGTAACTCATTAATATGCTTAGAGCCTTTCAGCGCATATTCTAATGGGTTGTATTTTTTAGGATCCTGTTCGGCTTCTACGACAATCCAGCCGCTATATTGATGCTGAACCAGGAAGGCTAATACGGTTTTGAAATCAATATTTCCATCGCCCGGAACGGTAAAGACACCGTCAAGAAATGAATTAAGGAATGATTTCCGTGCCAGACGGCACTCTCTTAATTTATCTTCACGCACATCTTTAAAATGCACATGCTTAATTCGGTTGAAATGTTTTTTCACCAGCGGCATGACATCGCCATCGGAAACATAAATGTGGCCGGTATCAAATAACAGATGAACGAATTCGGGATTGGTATTTTCCATCAGGCGGTCAACTTCCGGCAGCGTTTGAATGCCGGTACCCATATGGTGATGGAAAGCCAGTTTAAGGTTATGCTTATTGGCGATTTTTCCCAGTTCATTCAGCCCTTCGCACAGTAAGTTCCATTCACTGTCGCTGAAATACGGTTTCTGGGTATAAACACATTTATCAATAATGCCCTGTACGCTGTAGGTCTGTTCAGAGACAACCGCAACATAGGCATGCACTTTTTCCAGCCATGCACAATGTTGCTCAAAGGCTTTTTTCGCCGCCTCAATACCATCACGGATAATAAAAGAGGAGAACCACTGCCCCGGGATTTCCATGCCGCGCCAACTCGGTGTTCAGTTCTTCAGGATCTTGTGGATAGCACCCGCCGACTTCGGTACCAGCAAAACCTGCAAGGCAAGCATCACTCAGGATCTGTTTGTAGGTATTTTCTTTACCAATTTCAGGGATATCGTCATTACGCCATCCAATCGGCGCGATCCCCCATTTGATGTTATTTTTCATACTGTACATGTTGCTGGCTCCTGCTTAATGAAAATTATTTAGACCGCCGGGCGGTAACCTCTGGCATAGCGACATAGTACGTTTTCAGGGTGGAAAAACTTTATGTTTCTGGTGGTCAGCGGTGGGACAAAAAGTGTCAATGATCACAGTTTCACCGGCTGTTTTTAATGATTCTTGCGTCATACATGAACTTGTATTTTTATGCGTTTTCCTGGTCAAAAAATAGTAAAAAAAACGACTGCACAGGCAGTCGTTTTAAAATGGAATGTTTATTCACTATCCTTCGAAAAACAGATAATTTGCTTTTCGATAATCTTTTCTGTATTGCCCCGGTGTTTTTCCCACTTTGTTTTTAAAGTAGTTCTGGAAGTGGCTAAGATTGCTAAAGCCAACCCGATAGGCAATCGAGGTTATTTTCTCGCGGCCGCCTTCATCCGTCGTTAACAACGACTGGGCTTCACCCAAACGGCGCTTAATAAGATAGTCCATCGGCGAATAGCCATAGCGCCTTTTAAATTCATGGGAGACAAAGTAAGGACTCACGTTGAATTTTAATGCCAGCGTATCGAGACGAATCGGTTCGTAGAAGTTAAGATCGATATAGCTTTTTATCGAATCCAGTAAATTCTCGTTACGCTGGATAAAATCACTGTCCGAGCGCATCAACACATTGCCCTCAATGTACTTCAACAATGCGCGAGTCATAAGCTGCGCCATTGCCGGGCCATCGACCGCACGCTGGTTTATGATAGTAAAAATGGAACTCATGATTTTCATCACGGTTTCGTAATGGTGATAAAGCGGAATAACAGGGACCAGGTCGTCCGGAATCAACGCATTTTCCCGCAGCCCAGGACAATCGATATGATTGATACCACAGCAAATTGTCCCTATCGGCCGCCCGCTTTCCAGATACTCATCATGTACTACCTGGCTGTTGTAAATAACCAGATCGCCTTTGCGCACAGGATAGATCCTATCGCCAATGAAGTATTCCCCTTCCCCTTCGGTGATGAGGATGAGCTCGACGGTTTGCGGATGCATGTGCATAAATCGGACAAAGGGCCCATCGCTTTCACTCACCTGACTGACATAAACCAATTGCGGCAAGGTTTTGTTTTCACGTTCCAACGGACAGAAGCACAAACGCATGACTTACTTCTCCTGGCTGACATCACGATGCAATCTTTAGCCCGCCCCGACGCTGAGTTAGCGCAAGGCGGTGGACGCAGTCTCTGACCTCATCACGGGCTCTGTTGGGGGCCATCCATGTCGGTTCCCCAACGTTCCGCTACACATTTACTACCTGACTGCTTCTTGAATTTTTATATCACTTAAAATGAAATAAAAATGCTATACAGATCATAATTCTTTCCAAATTCAGAAGACGAAAATCTCCTCTCCCAGTTGTACTGTAAATTAAAAATATTTAAATTCAATACATTAAGTGATTTCATTGAGGGGATTCTGTTATCAAATCTCTTTTTCATACCTTTTTCAAAAATCAAATCAAAATTCCATAAAATTAGATTTGAAATTTTTAATCCAAAAAATTACATTGATGTTGCATATGTTTTCGCCTGGCTGCGGCCACTCCTGGTCCTCAACAGGCTCAAGCTCTCGTTCAGAAGGTACATAGAGATGGAAATAGTCGGTAATTTTATCAATGGTAAAACGTGTCTGAGCCGCAGCGGTAAAACCCTGCCCGTCACTAACCCCGCGACCGGTGAAATCATTCGCGAGGTCACGCAGAGTACACATCAGGAAATGCTTGATGCCATCGGCTGCGCGCAGGACGCGTTTCCAGCGTGGAGTAAAACGGCGCCGTTACGTCGCGCACGTATTCTCTTCAAATTCAATGGATTGCTGGAACAACATCGCGACGAACTGGCCGAACTCATTGTGAGTGAACATGGCAAGGTGTGGTCGGACGCACTGGGCGAATTGACCCGCGGGATGGAAGTGGTGGAGTTTGCGTGTGGGATCCCGCACCTGAGCAAAGGTGAGTACTCCTCCACGGTCGGTTCCGGCGTTGATAGCTATTCGCTCATGCAGCCGCTGGGGGTGGTTGCCGGGATCACGCCGTTTAACTTCCCGGCGATGGTGCCGATGTGGATGTTCCCTATCGCGCTGGCCTGCGGCAATACTTTTATCCTTAAACCGCCCGCCCCGGTGCCGTCAGCCTCACTGCGCATTGCGGAATTACTGAAAGAAGCCGGTCTGCCGGATGGCGTGTTCAACGTGGTGCATTGTGGTAATGAGACGGCCAGCCTGTTGACCAGCGATCCGCGCATTCAGGCCGTCAGCTTTGTAGGTTCCTCCGGCGTGGCGCAGCATATCTACGCCACGGCCAGCGCACACGGCAAACGCGTGCAGGCTTTTGGCGCGGCGAAAAACCATGCCATCGTCATGCCGGACGCTGATATCGACGCCACGGTCAATGCCATCATGGGCGGTGCCTACGGTTCTGCCGGGGAACGCTGCATGGCGCTGCCGGTTGTGGTTGCCGTTGGCGATGATACCGCCGACAGACTGATTGCCCGCCTGACCCCGCTGATTAACGCACTGCGTATCGGCCCGGGGAACCTGCGCGGCGAGCAAGAAAATGAAATGGGCCCGGTGGTATCACGCGCGCATCAGCAAAAAGTAATCAGCTATATCGATAAAGGCGCAAGCGAAGGCGCAAAACTGCTTATCGATGGTCGCAATTATCGTGTTCCAGGTCATCCTGATGGCTTCTACGTCGGTGGTACGCTGTTCGATAACGTCACCACCGATATGACCATCTGGCGTGAAGAGATCTTCGGACCTGTTCTGGGGATCGTGCGTGTTGCGGATTATGCCAGTGCGATCCGCACCGTCAATTCACACGAGTTTGGCAACGGCAGCGTGATTTTCACCACCAACGGTCACTACGCGCGTGATTTCGTGCAGAACGTTGAAGCCGGTATGGTTGGGGTGAATATTCCGGTGCCAGTTCCGGTGGCGTTCCACTCGTTCGGCGGCTGGAAACGTTCAGTATTTGGTGCACTCAACGTCCACGGACCAGACGGCGTGCGCTTCTATACCCGTATGAAAACTGTCACCACTCGCTGGCCGAACGGTCAGCAGATTGTTTCTGAGTTCAGTATGCCAACACTCGGCTAACGCACAGTAAGACGAGGAGGGAATTATGGCCAACTTGCTGAGTAAATATTCCGTCGAAACGAGCAAAATTCAGCACATCACCCCGCAGAATGCGGGGTGGGAATATGTCGGCTTTGATGTCTGGCGACTCAAAGCGGGCGAATCCATTGAACTGCCATCCGACAAGTTCGAACGCTGCCTGGTGCTGGTCGCCGGTCTGGCAAGCGTGAAAGCCGCTGAAAGCCATTTCTATCGTATTGGTCAGCGCATGAGTCCGTTTGAACGAACACCGGCCTGGTCAGTGTACGTGCCGCACCATACCTGCGCTCAGGTGATTGCAGAGACCGATCTTGAACTGGCCGTTTGCAGCGCACCGGGGTTTGGAGATCTACCCGTACGCCTGATTTCGCCTGACGATGTCGGCGTGGAGCACCGTGGTAAAGGCCGTAACCAACGCCTGGTGCACAACATTCTCCCTGATAACAAACCGGCGGATAGCCTGCTGGTTGTGGAAGTGTATACCCGTGAAGGTGACACCAGCTCCTGGCCTGCGCACAAGCACGACACCGCCGTGGCGGGAAAAGAGACCTACCTGGAAGAGACCTACTACCACCGTTTCGATCCGCCGCAGGGCTTCTGCCTGCAGCGCGTCTATACCGATGACCGCAGCCTCGATGAGTGTATGGCGGTATACGATCGCGACGTGGTGAAAGTACCGAGGGGCTACCACCCTGTTGCCACCATTGCCGGTTATGACAACTACTATCTGAACGTGATGGCAGGCCCGGACCGCAAGTGGCAGTTTACCTGGGAAGTGGATCACGCCTGGATTAATTCGCCAGACTACCCACGAGAAGCTTCGACCGTTTAGGACTGCAACACCGATAATAATAACATTGCGTTACTTACTCTGCCGGCCCCATGGGACCGGCTTTTTTTGTTGTCGTCCTGGCCAGGCAAACGACAGAAACAGCAAAGCCGCTGCCTGTGCAGCGGCTGAGTACAGCGCGATGGTACAAGAAATTAGGGTCAGGCCGTCACATTATGGTTCTTACCCTGCAGTGACTGGAGTTTAGTGGCCGCCAGGGCTTCGATCTCATTGAGCGGCACGCCTTTTGTTTCCGGCACGTAACGAGCAATGAAGAAGTAGCACACCAGGTTGAAGGCCACGAACACCCACATCGAGAAGGCACCGCCGAACTGCGCCTGTAGCCAGCCATTGTCGTTCACAACCGGGAACAAAAGCGAAATCAGGAAGTTGGCAATCCACATCAGGCTGACCGCCAGACCCATACCAAAGCCTTTGATTTTTTCCGGGAAGACTTCGGAAATCAGCACCCATGCTCCGACGCTCCAGCTAATAGCGAAGAGCAGCATAAAAAACAGGATCCCGAAGATGGTGATGTAGCCCGTATCATGGGTATACAAACCATATGAGGCGATAAGCAGGCCAATGATGGAGCCAATAGTGCCGATTTTCATAATCGGGATGCGGCCATAGCGGTCAAACAGGATCATGCCGATAAAGCTTCCTACCATGTTACAAACGGCGATGAAGATCGTCTGGAACATCACTACTTCGGTACTGGCATTTTGCAGTACCAGCGGTGCGTAATAGTTCATGACGTTTACGCCGGTAAATTGCTGCAGAACCGCAATGCAGCAGCCCACCACCAGAATGTATTTCAGAACCGGAGACTGACCCAGATTCACTTTCTCACTCGTGGCCGTGTCGGCTTTCGCCGCGCGGTTTTCCTTCATCGTCTCGAAAATGGCCCGCACTTCCGCAGCGGAAAGACCGTGGTAGACCTTCGCCAGCACCTGCAGCGAACTCTCTTCGCGTTTATTATTACGCGCGCACCAGGCGGGAGATTCCGGTAAGAACAAGGTGATCACCAGCATAGCCACGGACGGAATGACCTGTACATAGAGCATCGTTTTCCAGCCCTGAGAAACCAGCAGATCTTCCGTCATGCCTTTTGCAATCAGGTAGTTAATGATGAAGACCAGCACCTGGCCGGACACCACCACAATATTATAGATCCCCAGCGCTTTGCCTCTGATTTCCGCCGGAGCCAGCTCGCCCATGTACATCGTTGATGCCGTCCCGGCCATCCCGACGGCGAAGCCACAGATGATCCTTGAGACAGAGAAGATCGCGAAGGACTCGCTGAACGCGGCCCCGAGCGAAGAGACGATAAAGATAGTGGCGATAATCAGCAGCGCCGTTTTGCGTCCCAGCTTGTCGGCGATTTTGCCACCGCACAGCGCGCCGACAATACAACCGATAACAATACTGGAAACCGCCCAACCGGTTTCCGTAGGGGTGAGTTGATAAAATTTTTGCAGGGGTAATACCACCCCGGTAATTACTGCGGTTGAATACCCGAACATCAGCCCGGCGAGTGCCGCGATGCAACAAAGCGTATATACATAGGCTGAATTGTACTTACTTTTCTGACTCATACCTTCTCCCTTGCCTGTTTCAAACATCTAACATGAAATTTTTCATCCTATTTTCCCATTTTATAGAAAAAAAATTCCATGCAAGAGATCACGAAAACACAATCTCCCAAGAATAAGCCAAAAAAGACCCAGGATTACTAAACAGGCTCATGGTGGAGGGTTAAATTATTATAATGCTTAAAAACAATGAGATAAAACGATAATGGAATAAACTAAGCGCAAGGGAAAACGGCAAAACACCAGGATTACAAAATATGAAATGTGACAACAATAACAAAACATAAATTTCATTATTGATCGTTTTGGAATTAAAACATAGGTTGTGAACCGAGAATTCTCATAAAAAACGTCGGCTAATTTTGACCGACATAAGATGAATTCATTTATCTGCTCTATGCATAAGTGCATGTAAATGAATACAATTCTGGAGATAATCTACCTATGTCCCCATCAGATGGTCGTTACAACACAGGCTATATATTACGTATCTGCGCCATAGCCGCACTCGGCGGGATACTCTTTGGTTATGACACAGCGGTCATATCAGGTGCCATTGGTTCACTCACCGCTTATTTCCACCTATCTGCGGCGGAAACCGGTTGGGCTGTTTCCTGTGTGGTTGTTGGTTGCGTCGTTGGTTCTTTCTCGGCAGGTTACTTATCTAAACGCTTTGGTCGTAAAAAATCGTTAATTCTTTCCGCACTGCTATTTACCGTTTCCGCTGTCGGCACATCGCTGGCCCATACCTTCGGTCACTTCGTGGTTTATCGTATTATCGGTGGTCTGGCCGTTGGCCTGGCCGCAACGGTATCGCCGATGTATATGTCTGAGGTGTCACCGAAAAATATGCGTGGTCGTGCGCTGAGTATGCAGCAGTTTGCCATCGTGTTCGGGCAAATATTAATCTTTTACGTTAATTATAAAATCGCCACCATTGCGGCCGAAAGCTGGCTGATTGAAATGGGCTGGCGCTATATGTTCGCCGCCGGGATTATTCCCTGCATCATGTTTTGTATTCTGGTGTTAGTGATTCCTGAATCCCCACGCTGGACCATGATGGTCGGTCGCGAACAGGAAACCTTAGCGATCCTGACGCGTATTTCGAACACCGAACATGCCAAACATCTTCTGAATGATATTAAAGAATCTCTGCGCAGCGACCAGAATGCCGCCCGGCAGAAACTGAACCTGCGCGATGGCAACGTCCGCTTCATTTTGATTCTGGGTTGTATGATCGCCATGCTCCAGCAGGTGACCGGCGTTAACGTCATGATGTACTACGCGCCTATCGTCCTGAAAGATGTCACCGGCAGTGCACAAGAAGCGCTGTTCCAGACGATCTGGATTGGTGTTATCCAGCTTATTGGCTCCGTCATTGGCGCGATGATCATGGATAAAATGGGCCGTCTGTCGCTGATGCGTAAAGGCACCATCGGCAGTATTGTCGGTCTGCTATTAACGTCCTGGGCGCTGTACACACAGGCAACGGGCTATTTCGCTCTGTTCGGCATGCTGTTCTTTATGATCTTCTACGCGCTGTCATGGGGCGTGGGCGCATGGGTACTGATTTCTGAAATATTCCCGAACAGAATGCGTTCTCAGGGGATGAGTATTTCCGTGGGCTTTATGTGGATGGCAAACTTCGTGGTCTCGCAGTTCTTCCCGATGATTAACGAGAATCCCTGGTTGCTGTCTAACTTCCACGGCGCTTTCCCGATGTGGATATTCGCCGCCTGCTGTACCTTTAGCTACTTCTTTATCAGTCGTTACCTGCCGGAAACCAAAGGCGTATCGCTGGAAAAAATGGAAGCCGTGGTACTGGCAAAACGTGGCAAACAGCAGCCGCAAATCCAAGCTGAACGTTATTCTGATTAAGACGTAACGCTAACCGATGATCGATGAAAATCGATCATCGGTAATTTTTTTATATTACCCAGGTCATATACTTACTTGCCCGTTAACGACATTCTGTATATTCCCTGCTGGTAATCGCCAGGTATTATTCCACGGATAATGCCAGAGAAACGGCCAGAGTTTGTGCCAGGCACATTGACGCCACCTGGGAACGGAAACCATCCACCTGCGCTTCACGCACCACAAAACAGACTTCGCTGAATGCCGCCAGTGGGCTAACCTGGCTATCGGTAATCGCGATATGGTTAGCGCCGCGTTTTGCGCCAAGTTCAACCAGTTCTACCACTTCCTGCGCATAAGGCGAGTAGCTAATCGCGATCACAACATCATTCGGGCTGACCATGCTGAGCTGCTCGGAGAACATCCCACCCAACCCGTCAATCAGGAACGCACGACGCTCAAGATGGCGCAACGCATACGTCAGATAGCTGGCCACGCTGAACGAGCGACGCAGGCCAATCACATATATATTTTCCGCGTTCTTAAGCAGCTCCACGGCGACATCCAATTGCTCATTTTTAATTTGCACAGGAAGCTGCTGCAGAACCTGCGCATTGACCATGGAGAATAACTTAAGGATTTCGCCGGGTTTTTCGGGCGTCGGTTCGCCTTCTTCCACGTTTTTCTGGCGGAACAGTTTGGCGCGCTCAGTGTAGCTCACCGTCTCTTCCATCAGATGCTGCCGGAATACCTGTTTCATCTCGTTAAATCCGCTGAAACCAAATGCATTGGCGAAACGAATTAATGTCGAGGGAGGAACGTCGGCGTGCTGGGCAATGGATGCCACCGTATCAAAGGCGACGCTGTTGCTGTTATCGAGAATATACTGGGCGACCTGCTTTAAGCGTTTGCTGAGCGAGTCGTAACGGCTGCGTATATCGTCCTGCAGTAAAGAAAGCTGTGTTTGATGTTTAGACATGCAAAATACTCTTATAAAACTAAAATTTCAATAATATCAACATTAGCATGAATGAGCTGAATATTCATTCAGCGTCAATGGAAACGCGCTTTGCATCACGGAAGAACAGTGTATGAAACAAGCCTCTTTGAGCGCAATTCGTAAAATCCGAACTGGTGTTTCACTTAAGTTAGAGCGGCAAAAAGAGCACCCGTAGCCATGCGGCACACAGCGATGTCGGGATTGAATTTTTCAGCATCTCTGCGAACTGGCTATAAATAAAGATAGTGAATTCAAGATAATACCCGTCATAGTTTTATGACACGCATAAGCCCTGGCGGTATAAAAATAATAGTCTAATTAACAAAGATAATGAATGATATAAAAAGTATCACCGCACGGAGAGCCCTGCGTATTGATACATTTTTTTTGGAA
>OAWV01001221.1_pt1 | contig 13156 bp, 8 predicted proteins | sample 1495551 | NCBI WGS metagenome assembly OAWV01 (sample SAMEA2580245, study PRJEB22360) | human gut metagenome | biome: human gut; feature: human-associated habitat; material: faeces | place: Denmark | collected 2008/2010 | reverse complement strand
GGTTCTCCCGACCGCAGGCGGCACCCGGGCCCCGGGGGAAAGCCATTCCGGCGGCCACGTCGTATCCGCGCGCGCCACGACCATCGGCCTGATGGCAATCCTGCTGTGGAGCTTCATGGCCGGCACCGTGCGCATCGTCTCCGAAAACTTCGGGGCCACGCTTGGTTCGGCCCTGATTTACACGGTCGGCGGCATCCTGCTGCTGATGTTCCGGCGCCCGGCCCCGATTCGCGAGTTCCCTAAGAAATACCTGATTATCGGCGGCCTGTTGTTCATATTTTACGAATCGTCGATATCCCTCTCGCTGGGGCTGGCCTCCACCGACGCATCCTCGGTGGAAGTGAGCCTGGTCAACTATCTGTGGCCCACGATGATGGTGCTGCTGTCGGCGGGCGTATCCCATCGCAAGCACGCGGTCGTCAAGGTGCTGCCGGGCGCGATCGTGGCCACTGCCGGCGTGGTGCTGGCGGTCGGCGGTAATTCCGGGCTCGACTGGTATGCGGCCGTGCAGCATATCGCCGCCGACCCTTTGCCCTATGCGCTGGCGTTCGTGGGCGCGCTCGCTTGGTCGGTGTACGCGGTGTTCACGCCAGCCATGAGTCATGGGGTGGACGGCACTTCATTGTTCTTCCCCTGCGTGGCCGTGGCGTTGTGGATTATCCACTTTGCGTCCGGGCAGGGGTGGCCGGCCGAGCCGCCGAGTCTGGTCGCATGGCTGTTTGTGTTGATTGCCGCGGCGGCGATTGGCGGTGGTTATGCCTGCTGGGGCTATGGCATTCTGCATGGGTCTATGGAGCGGCTTGCTATTGCGTCCTATGCCACGCCGGTGCTGTCCACCGGGGCCAGTGCGGTGTTGCTGGGTTTAGCGCTGTCGCTGCCGTTTTGGTGTGGCGCGCTGCTGGTGGCCGTCGGATCGGTGCTTAATTACTTGGTCAGTGCGCGCAAATAGCGGGGTGGCTTTGCTCATGGGGCGGTAATAATCCCATGGGGCGGTAAAACCCTCATGGGGCGGTATCCCAAAATGACTTTATTCTGCGGTTTCACAATTTCTTCAAACCGCCCCATGGGCCTTTTACCGCCCCATGGATAAATTACCGCCCGATGGGCAGCAGCAACTTACTCGCCGCGGCGCTCGGACGGGCGGCGAATCGGGTCAAGCAGCGTATTCGGATCGGAGATGCCGAACATGCTGCGCCCGCCGGTGGATTCAGGGTGCTTGGCGAGAACGGCCAGCGAAATCGCCCCCGGAATCATAATGATCACCAAAAGGGCCGCCAATCCCCAGTTCACGAAGAATCCGAGCCCCAGTACGATGGCCACCACAACCACCACCGTGACGATAATCGTCAACAGTGCTCGACGTGGGTTGGTTTCCCTGGCCCAAGAGGTGCTGGCTGCGGGTTTTGCTGTTGAACTGGCCGCGGCGTTTGTGGCTGTTGTGCCATCAGCCGTGACGGTCGTGGGCCTTGCCGCCGCGCTCGTCGCGGGGCCAGTAGGGGCGTCAGACACGTTATCGGCGGCATTGCCGGTCGCTGCTGGACGTTGTTCGTTTGCGTGAGTCATATCCACCAGCATATTCCCTGCTTCCGGCTGAAGCTGGGACAAGCCTGCGCGCCGCTAATCCAGCGCTGACACTGGCCTTGAGCTGCGGACGTCCAGACCGGATGTGAACAGGTGCTGAACGGAGTCTGGGGAAACCATGAGAACTCGCGACAATTTTTGTGAAATTGGGTGACGCTCTATGAATCGCGCGCTAGTGTTGCGTGAGCTTACAAGGCGAGGAGCCTGGAGCGCGGGGGGTGAAGGATGAAGAACTCCGTTTGGAAAACGTTCATGGAATTGTCTCTGGTCCGCGGAATCGTGCCACGGACCGTGTTCGGACTGACCGCGATCGCGGCAATCATACTGGTTATTGGACTGGCGCTGAGCAAGAGCAATAAGCGCGGCCGCCTGCACCCGCTGATTGTCTCGCTGATTGCCGCCGTGCTCGCCGGCGCGGCTGGAATGCTGGTTGCATGGCTGGTGTCCGACGTGTTTATGGTGTTTGGCGTATCGCTGGGCTGGCCGGTGATCTTCACCATCGCGGGCGGCATCGCCGGCGTCGGCTTCGTGATCGCCGCAGCCGTGACCATGCGCGGAGCCCGCCGTGTGCTGGCCATCGTGCTGGTGCCGCTGGTGCTGCTGTCCACCGCGCTCGGCGTGGACTCGATTTACGGCGAATACCAGACCATCGGCACCCTCGTCGGCTACACGCCGTACGCCTCGCTCGGCTCAATCGAGGTACACAAGGCCGCGATGAGCGTCAGCGACTGGCGTAGCAAGGCGCAGAAGGGCAGCCTGCCGTCCATGCCCAGCCAAGGCAAGGTGCTCACCGTCGACATTCCGAACGCCAAATCCAACTTCACGGCCCGCAAGGCGATGATCTACCTGCCGCCCGCCGCGCTGTCCGACCGTCCGCCGGCCTTGCCAGTGATGGAGCTGTTGGCCGGGCAGCCCGGTAGCCCCAGTCGCCTCATCGACGCCGGCAACATCGCCGCCACGATGAATGCGTACGCCGCCAAACATGACGGGCTCGCGCCGATCGTGCTCGTGCCCGACCAGAACGGCGAGGCCACGCACAACAGCCTGTGCGCCGACACCACGCAAGGCAACGCCGAAACCTACCTCACCACAGACGTGGTGAACTGGGCCAAGAAGATGCTGCCCGTGGCCAAGTCGGCCCGCATGTGGGCGATGGGTGGGTTCTCGCAAGGCGGCACCTGCACCACGCAGCTCGTCCCGCGTCATCCCGAAATCTACGGCGCGATGCTGCCGGTGGACGGCGAACTCAAGCCGACCAATGGCAGCGTCGGCAAGATGGTCCAGGAGTATTTCGCCGGCGACCGCAAGGCATACGACGAACAGGTGCCGGTCAACGCCATCGCCTCCAGCGGCACATCTGAGCAGGCGCTGTTCACCGGTGCTGGCGAACGGGACAAGGAATCGATTAGCAACATGCGCACGATTGCCGCCGCCGCGCGCAAAGCCGGCATGGAGGTCACCGAGCTGATCGTGCCCGGCGCCGGCCACGACTGGCACGCGGTGCAGGCGGTCTGGCGGCCCGGTCTCGACTGGTTTGGCGAACGGACCGGCTTGGGCGAGATGGCGAAATCGTTGAAGGAGTACCCACAAGTGGAGGTGTTGCAATGAGCGAAGAATCGCGTAAGCACAACAGTCATGCGGCGGAAAGCTGGCGCGAACTGGCCGGCGACGTGCGACAGTGGGCGGACGGTCATCGACTGGCCATCACTGCCACGGTGGCGCTGGTGGTGCTGAACTTGGTGGTGTGGCTGGTGGTCGCGATGGCCGGATTCGCGTTCCCGCTGCGGCTCGACACCAGCATGGCCGAATTCGATTTCGGCAAACTCTTCTGCACGCTGTTCTTGGCGCGCGGCGTCATCCAGCTCATTCTTGATGCCGTGCTGTGGCTCGTCATGCTGTCAATCGCCGAGCCGTGGCTTGGCCGCGCACGTACCGTCGGCACCGCGCTCGCCTGCGCGCTCGGCGGCGTGATCGTGGGCCTGATCTTGTGTGCGGCGGCCGGATGGCTGTTCCAGGACTCCCAATTCGTCTCCCGCATGCAGTTCGCCCTGAGCCCGCTGGTGTTGCCGGTCGGCGCGCTTATGGCGGCCAGCGCGTTCTGCAGCCATCTGTTGCGGCGGCGTATTCGGCTGATCGGCTACGTGGCGATTCTGGTCGCGCTGCTTTACAGCGGCAATCCTGGCGATTACTGCATTCTCGCCGCCGCGCTGATCGGACACGCGGTCGGCCGCGTGATGGCCGGGTCGCCCGCGCATGCCGAGACCGGATGGCACTGGCTGCGCAGCACCTCCTTCGAGGCGCGGCGCATGTTTGCGGCCATCGCCGTGGTGCTGGCGCTGGGGCCGGTCATCGCCATCACCTCGCATAATCACGCGGGGCCGCTCAGCACGGTCGGCCTGCTCATGAGTCCGGTCTCCGTCGACGACGGCACGCTCGCGCGCTGCCTGGCCGGCGCCACGCACAGCGGCTGCTTCCTGCAATTCGACCTGATGCGCGCCTCGATGCCCGGCGCGGTACTGCGCTCGCTGCTGCCCACCGCCGTGACCCTGGTGCTGGCGTGGGGCCTGTATCGCGGACGTCGGTTCGCGGCCACCTGCGCCGTGGCCATCAACCTGTTCACGGCGGGCGTTGCCATCGCCTATTACCTGGTCGTGCCGCTGAGCTTTGCGCCGGATGGCATGACCTCACTGCTGCAGCACGGCGCGATCACCGCCTGCGTGGCGAACGCCTTGCCGCCGCTGATCTTCGCCATCGCCTTGGCTGCGGCAATGAAGCACTTCCCGATTCGCGTCGGCTGGCGCCGGCTGATCGGCGGCGTCGGCGCCATCGTGCTGGTTCTGCTGGCGTGCGCCGCCGTGTACCTGATGTACGGCATCGCCCAGCCGGATGAATTCTCGCCGCGTGCCACGGCCTCGTCGCTGTTGGCCGAACTGCCGGGGCGCTTCCTGCCCATCGGCTTCCTGAGCCATATGAAGTTGTCGTTCGTGCCGCGTACCCCGATGGCCTCGATCGTGTATCAGGGCGTCGGCCTGGTGTTCTGGATCGTGGTGCTGGTCGTGGTGATCCGCTGGATGAGCGACGTGAGCGAATCGAACGAGCGGGCGCAGGCACGCGCCGAGCGGCTGGTCGAAACCGGCGGCGAATCGATGAGCTTCATGACTACGTGGGAAGGCAACAGCTACTGGCTCTCGCCCACGGGCAAATCGGCCGTGGCATATCGCGTGCTCAACGGCATCGCCTTGACCTGCACCGGGCCGTTCGGCGAGCCCTCCGAGTGGATGGACGACCTGACCGGCTTCACCCAGTATTGCGTGGAGCGGTCGCTTTCGCCGGTGTTCTACAGCGTGCATCGCGAACAGCGCGACGCGTTGCTGGAGGGCGGCTGGAGCTCCATCGAGGTCGGCAGCGAAATGGTCGTGGACCCGCGCGGCTGGAAGACGACCGGCAAGAAATGGCAGGATGTGCGCACCGCCATCAACAAGGCCAAGCGCGACGGCGTGACCGATGTGCAGTCCACGTTCCTGGAAGCGTCGCTCGATGTGCGCGAGCAGATCGAGGACATCTCCGAGGAGTGGGCGCAGCTCAAGGCGCTGCCGGAAATGAAGTTCACGCTCGGCGGTGTCGAGGAACTGCGCGACCCGCGCGTGCGGCTGCTTTACGCCATCGACGCGGACGGGCGCGTGCTGGGCGTCACCAGCTGGCTGCCCACCTGGCGCGACGGGCGCATCGTCGGCTGGACGCTGGACTTCATGCGCCATCGCACCGACAGTCCCAACGGCATTATGGAGTTCCTGATCGCGCGCATGGCCGAGCGCCTGCGCGACGAGGGGCTTGCGGATCCTGAGCATGCCGTGGAGTTCATGAGCCTGTCCGCGGCACCCTTGGCCGGCATGAACCCCGAGCGAGACAATGCCCGGGAAGGCGGGGTGCCGGCCGGCGAAGGCACGCAGGTGCTCCAACACGCGCTGCAGATTGTGGCCGACTGGATGGAACCCGCCTACGGCTTCCACTCGCTGTTCAACTTCAAGCGCAAGTTCCAGCCCTCCGAAGCGCCGGTCTACGTGTGCTACCCGGACCCGGCGGCGTTGCCGCAGATCGGGCTCGCGGTGGTGCGCGCCTACGTGCCCAGCGTGACGCCCGCCGAAGTGGCCGGCATGCTCAGTACGCTGCGGTCGTAGGGTGCGGGGCGGACCCTGACAATTGTGCTCGCGGTTGAGGCTCTAGGCCGTTTGCCTGTTCGTTCACGTACGGACACGGAGACTGACCGATTCGAGCCCAAGATGGGGCTATCTGCTTTCAGAGAGGTACATTTGGCCTCTTGCGGACAGCTAACTGCCTTCAAAGAGGTACCTGAACTCTGAAATCCCGAGTATGAGCGTTGCAATGACGGCGTTTGTACTCGGGATTTCCCGTATTCGGTACCTCTTTGAACGGAGAAAGCATTCTGCAGAAGCCCGAATGTACCTCTTTGAGCGGCGAAAGCCCAGCGAGAAGGGCGCAGAAGGCGCTATCTCCGTTTCGAGGGGTTGATTTGGCCTCTCCGGGAGGTCTACTCCTGCTTCGAGGGGCTGATGGCCGAGTATTCACGCTCCAAAATCGGCGGAATGGCGTTGACGCGGATGGGCTTTTACATGCGGTCTAGCTGCCGACCAGCCCCTTGAAACGGGAGTAGACCTCCTGCGAAGGCCGAATCAGCCCCTCGAAAGCGGTTTTGCCGGTGCAGAGGTGTCGTTGACTGCATCGCGAGCCGCCTCGACGTAGTAACGTGGGGCGCATGAGCGAACGTAACGAACACAATGACGGAAATACGCAAACCGCATACTTCGCCGGCGGCTGCTTCTGGGGACTGGAGCGCTACTTCCAGAACGTCGACGGCGTCACGGACACCACGGTCGGCTACGCGCAATCCACCGTCGAATCGCCGACCTACGAGCAGGTATGCGCGGGCGGCACGGATGCGGCCGAAACCGTGAAAGTCGAGTTTAACCCGGCACAGGTCAGCCTGCGGACGCTGACATTACTGTTCCTGGAGGTCATTGACCCGTTCTCCGTGGACCAGCAGGGCGAAGACCGCGGCCGGCAGTACCGCACTGGCATGTTCTACACGGACGAGACGCAGCGCGCCGTGTATGTGGCGGCCTTGGAGCAGCTGGTCGACCGCCAGCCGCCGGGGCCCCGCTCAAACTCCAGCCGCAGCGCCCGGCCGTACTGGTCGAACCGCTGCGCAACTTCTACCCGGCCGAGGCACATCATCAGGACTATCTGGTGAACAATCCCGGCGGCTACTGCCATGTGCCGATCGCCGCAATCGCGAACGTAAAACGCCGTCAGAAGTACGTGGAACGCATCTGGGATCTGACGCTTGAGCAGTTCGCGGTCACACAGAACGCCGCTACCGAGCGCCCGTTCGTCAACGAGTATGACGAGGAGTTTGAGCCCGGCATTTACGTGGACATCGTCAGCGGCGAGCCGCTGTTCTCGTCGCGAGACAAGTTCGATTCCGGCTGCGGCTGGCCCGCGTTCTCTCGCCCGATTGCCGGTGACTTGCTGACCGAGCATGAGGACCACCGCATTCCGGGCCGCGACCGCATCGAAGTGCGCACGTCGGACACACAGATTCACTTGGGCCACGTGTTCACCGACGGCCCGGCCGACCGCGGCGGCCTGCGCTACTGCATGAATTCCGCCGCCCTGCGCTTCGTGCCGCGCTCGCGCATGGCCGAGGAAGGATACGGCGACTGGATTTCGGTTGTGGATGGGGATGAGCAGGCATGAGCATGGAGAATATTGCGGGCGCTCGCAAGCCCGCCAAGCGTGAGGATGAGCACACGGTCGCCGGCGAGCATCGCATGATGCGCCGCGCGTAACCGTGGCATCGCCGCCACGTTCGTGTCGCATAATTGCTGCCCGGCCACGTCATAATTCGCCGTGCCGCGTGGGAGCGCTGTGGCGGCTACGACGAGTCGATGCGCGGCGACGCCACCGCCAGTCAAGCCTTCATGGCCCACCCCACCTACGGCGACGGCGGAATGGCCGCCGCCGTACGGTTGAGGAGCTGATGGTCAGCCGGCTAAATGCCGATAGAGCTCTGGATCGATTGGCCGGGCCAAACGCAGGACCGACAGGGTGACCTTCACACTGCCCTGTCCGGTTGCGTCAGGCTTGGTGGTGAGCTGAGGATTCTCAAACGCAGCGACGTGGCCAACGTAGTAGTACTTGCCATCGGCCTCTTCCGCCTTGCGCATGACGAATAGCGGGACGAAATGTGTGTGGTCCCAATTCGGGCCAATGCCGCTAAGCGCCCATCGGAATTCCGGAGACTGCGGAGTGCGTCCGTTCTTGCTGAAGTATTTCATTTCCTGTGTGCTCAGGAATTCATCCTCGTATTGGCTGGCCGCGTATTTCACGAAGATGGGCATGGTGTTGGTTTCCTTGTCGAGCAGGTAACCACCCACGTTTTGCGGAGTGTTTTCCTTCTTCCATCCGCACAGGCGCATGACGTCAGCCATGGAATATTTGCGCTCGTACAAGAACATGTGGTCGAAGACCTGTTGCCTGGCGGCGGCCTCGCGGAACATATCTCGGCAATTGGCCATACCGGTGCGCAAAGTGTCCGCGAAGAAGATGCGGAACGTTCGGTTCGTGGCAAGTATGTCGGCGAATCTGCTGCTCAACCGATATGCGGTGTCGCTTCCTGTGCCGGTGCTGTTCAAGGTTTCGACCAATGGCTGGTTGCCAAAACGATTGCAGTTCGGGCCGGTGAAATATGAATAATCGAGCACGCTGATCGCAGAGTCGAATTGCGCGTCTGAACCATCGGCCAGCGGGAATTCAGTACGAATCGCATCGAGCAGTTCGCTGCGGCCGATTGACGAGCCCGCACTCCAATGCTGAGGTACGTCGTCGTCGAGCCGTTCGCTGACGAAATGGCATAGCTGAGCAAGAATGACCAATTCGTGCGGTCGCAATCCGGGCAGCAGCAGCTCCGCTGCCATCTTGAGTATCGCGTCTTCAACGTCGGTCACCGGCTCCAACTGATCCTCAAATGTCGCTTCATGATGTTTGCCTTTGCCCAGGCTTTTTTCACGGGAACGCACGAAATCAAGATAGTTGCTGCGCTTCGATGCGATGGTATACGGCAGTGAGGGGTCGTAGTTATAGATGTCCGTAAGCATGGGGATGCGGCCCAGCTCGTAACGGACTTGGCGATACTGTTCGGACAGCTTTTTCATGTCGGACCAGTCGGCGGTGTCCAAAGACTTAAGGATGCGCTCCTTGGCGATCGGGTCGAAACTGATGGACGACAGGCCGATTGACTTTCGCTGCAGGTTCTTGCGAGCCCTGTCGCGGTCGCCAGTGTTGCCGTATAACGCCACCGGAATCAGATAGTTGTTGTTGTAATTGCCGATGAAATCGATAACCACAACGCTTTCTTTGTGAGGGAATTTGCGCAGTCCGCGCCCGAGCTGCTGCGTGAAGATAATGCTGGATTCGGTGCTGCGCAACATGACGATTTGGTTGACGGCGGGAATATCGACTCCCTCATTGAACATATCGACAGTGAAGAGATAGTCGAGTTCGCCTTCAGTGAGCTTGCGGACGTATTCGTCTCGCTGCGCTTGGGACACGGGCCTGCCGTCATCGTCCGTGCTGGTAACGGCAGCGGTGCGATAGGGGCGTTCATCTTGTTGATTCCACTGCTGGTTAAACAGCTGGGACAGCTTATGGGCTTCCTCCTGTCGGCTGCAGAACACGAGTCCGGTGACCGGAATGTTGAACTGCCCATATTCCTGCAACTTGTCAATGATGTAGCGGACTCGCTTTTCGGTGGCAAGCTGCTCGATCTCGTACTTGAGCTGTTTCGAGTCCTTCGCATCAAGACCCTTGGAGACATCGAGACGATGGGCGATTCCATTCGGATCGTCGTCGGAGCCAAGGTATTCCGCAACGCCGTAGTAGTGGAATGGACAGAGCATGTTCTCGTCCAACGCCTTTTGCAAGCGAATTTCGTACGCGATGTTATGCCCGAATAGCTCGAAGATGTTGATGCCGTCGGTGCGCTCTGGCGTGGCGGTCATGCCGAGCATGAAGTCGGCATCTTTGAAATGATTGATGACGCGCTGATATCCTTCGGCTCCAGCGTGATGAACTTCGTCAACCAGAACGTAGTCGAATTCATCGGATTTGAATTGCGCCAAAACCTCCGGCTGCCGCATCGTCTGTACCGTGGCGAATACGTAGCGGCGGTCCTGTTGCTTGCTGGTGCCTGAATACAATCCCAATTCGGATTCATCACAGCCGAGCACCTTTTGGTAAGAGTTCATTGCGGTTTGAAGAATCATCTGCTGTTGGGCGATGTACAGCATGCGCTTCGGCTGGCATTCGCGTACGTCGAATGCGGAAAGGTACGTCTTTCCGGTGCCGGTGGCCGACACGATAATTGCGCGGTGCTCGCCTTGTTCACGAAGTTTCTTGAGATTCGCCAACGCCTCCTGTTGCATGGCGTTTGGCTGAATGTCATGCCCCTCAAACGACTGCAGAATCTCATGACGCGGTGGGGCGTATTTCTTGAAATCTTCCTCATACTGTTTGATCCACTCTTCGGTCAGCGGAACGGAATCGGCCACCTGTGAGTCGATTTCATCCTGGAACTGCCCGACCAGCTCTCCATCCGCCAGCGATGAGACTTTGAGATTCCATTCGCGTTGCGTGGTCAATGCGGCTCCAGTGAGATTGGAACTGCCAACGTACAGGTCGTAATAGGGCGTACCGTCTTTCATGCGGCGAGAAAAGATATATCCCTTTGGATGGAATGGCTGTCCTTGAGCCATTGCGGCCACTGAGGCATTGCGGGAGCCTTCCCACACGCGAACGTCAACACCAGTGGTGTTCTGAAGATGCAGCAGCTCCCAGAATGCCCTGGGATCGTTGAAATGATTTTTCGTTGAGGTAATCAGTGTGCCCGCTCGGGTCGCTGTTTCATGGTGACTTCTGAAGTCTTCAAATAAGCTGAGCACGGCCTCAGCCGAGACGAATGCGACAGAAATGTCGAAGGAATCGCTAGTAGCCAAGGAATTGCCGATTTCCTCGCGCATGGTCAATCCACCGGGGCGATTTGCGATGAGGGTCGGCTTATATTCGCCGGGAGCATCTGAGCGCGGCTCGATCAGACCTGAGATGACATCTTCGAGGATTGAGGGTGTCGGGCCAGGATCACTATGTTGCGTGTTGGCCGGAGAGCTTGAGGTGCTGGCCAGATTGATAGACATGTTGTCTTGTTCCCTTGCGATTCGAATTGTTTGTTGATGACTGCATGACTGCATGGCTGCGCTATGGCGCATTCATCGGAGCGTCAGCTGTTTGCTGGCGATAATCGCGACTGCTTCGCGATCTACCGGAGCCCAGTTCAATGTCGGCATATCGGCAGGATTCAGCCATCGGATATCAGTATGCTCGGTGAGATGCGGTGTGCCGGCGATGAGGTGACAGACGAATGTAGTGAGCCGTACGGTCCCAAAGTCGTAGGCGTATTCGCTGGTGCACACTTCTTCCGCGACTTCAACTTCGCATAACAGCTCTTCTTCGATTTCGCGGTGTAAAGCCTGCCGCGCTGTTTCATGAGGTTCGATTTTGCCGCCGGGGAATTCCCAGTATCCGGCCAACGACTTCCCCGGACCGCGTTGTGCACATAGTACGGTGCCGTTGGTGACGATTGCGGCTCCCACGACGTTAATGATTTTGCGTTCCGGATCCATGAACAACCAGGATACAACGCTTCAAGATCCACAAGCGATCCACGATCCTCGACAGTTTCGCAAGAACGATCCTGATTCAATCGGAACTACTGGAATCGCAGTGTTCTAGGGCATTTGTGGAACGAAAAGAAAGGCTGATCAATGGTGAATGAACGGCAGACCGATACGTGTGCGGACGTGATGTACAGGCGTGAACGGCAGAGAGGCTGTGGCGAAGCAGGGCTGGACTTCGCCCCTTTCATTCCCTCACAGGATGAAGTTGATCAGCAGATGAGCGCATTGGATGACAAGCTTGTGTCCAAGGCTCAGGAACAATACGCGAACCGAGAAATCTATCCTTTGGACGAGTGCTATCAGTTGGACGGGTCGACGTTTATCTCAGCCGAGGCGTTTGAAGAGATTCTTGGCGACGAGCAAACGCATTATATGGCTTGGAAAAACGGCTGTATTGATAAGCTGTCCATTGATTATTGGGAGATGCCGGATGTGATGGCCTATCTTGTGGAGCGCAGCATTGCGGAAGGTGACGGCGGTGAATGCTGTTATACGGATGCTCAGCCGATTGATTATGCGGAAGATTGTGCGTACTCGCCCAGCGAGATGTTGGAGTGCTTAGGCGCCAATTGGCAAGAGCAGGGTGTTGCCGATGATGGTTTGAGTTACGCGTTGTACGGGCACCCGAATATCAATGTCGAGAACGTGTCCGGTTCGATGATGGTCGTATCGACGGAGCAGCCTGGGCTTTCGGTGATGGTTGATTATCGCAGCGGAATTTGGGTGGTCCAGCCGTTTGCCCATGACGAGTCATTTGGGTCTGCGATTCAGTTTGGTGAGCGGCTTGCGCCCGTTGAGGCTGGCCTTTTGCGGCCCAATGTCTATCAGCATTTTTTGGAGGCGAAACATGTGTTTGATTACGCAATCGCGTGGATTGAAGATGTTGGGGAAGGCGCTCTCGACTATTGTGGTAGCCAAGAGAAGCGATCCGTTTCCGAGGTGAGATTCGGGAGCGATCCGACTCTCGGCAGTGATTCATCTACGCGGACAAGCCAAAGGAGCCTCGCCATGATTCTCGTCACCACCACCCCGTCCGTCGACGGATACACCATCACCAACTACCAGGGCATCGTCTTCGGCGAAGTGGTATCCGGTGTGAACATGTTCAAGGATCTTGGCGCGGGCCTGCGCAACATGTTCGGCGGCCGCAGCCAGGGCTATGAGGAGGAGCTGATGCGCGCCCGCAACGAGGCCATCGCCGAGATGCAGCAGCGCGCGGAGGCGATGGGCGCGCACGCCGTGGTCGGCGTGGACATCGACTATGAAGTGCTCGGTGCCGACAACGGTATGCTGATGGTCACCGCGTCCGGCACCGCCGTGCAGATCGCGCGTACGGCCTGAGCTCATCGAGCACAGGCCAAACCTGGGCCAGAACTCGTCCATCAAGCCGCACTCTGTCGGTTATCGTGACGCATTACACTGGCGCTCATGACCATACGAATCGAAGCATACGACCGGCTGCCCGACGCGGCCCGCGCCATCCGCGAGCAGGTGTTCATCTGCGAACGCGACTGGCGGCCGGAATTCGATGAATGGGATGCCGTGTCCGTGCATCTGCTGGCGTTCGATTCGGTCGATTCGTCCGATCGCCCCGGCCTGTCCGCGCAATCGGCCTCGTCTATTCAGTCCGGCCAGCCCGACCAGAATCGCCCCGTGGCGACTTGCCGGTTCTATGCGGACCCCGACCATCCCGACCAGCCCGGGCGATACGTCATCGCGCGGCTCGCGGTGCTGACCGAAGCGCAAGGCAGGCACATCGGCTCCCA
>OAWV01001214.1_pt1 | contig 13248 bp, 8 predicted proteins | sample 1495551 | NCBI WGS metagenome assembly OAWV01 (sample SAMEA2580245, study PRJEB22360) | human gut metagenome | biome: human gut; feature: human-associated habitat; material: faeces | place: Denmark | collected 2008/2010 | reverse complement strand
CGGCAATCAGCTTGACGCCGACGGTGTATCAATGGGTTTCGTTTTTAGGAATCAGCAGCCAGCGGCAGCCGCAGGTTTTGATTGGCCAGGCTGCCCGCGAAGCCTATCGTCAACAGCAGATCCAGCGCTGCCAGCAAGTCCTGGATGAGATTGAAGCATGGTTGCTTGAAGACCAGCAGGAAGTCGAAAAAGCCCTGCAGAATCTGGCGGATCTGGAAGTGGAATTGCAGCGGATTCCGAAGGAAGATGACCTGAGTGAAGCCCTGCATCAGGTGCAGGAAGCAGAACAGGCAATGATGCAGCAGCAGGAACGGATTGTTCGGGCACAGCAGCGCTGGGATCAGATTCGCATGCAGATCGGCGAAATCGATCAGCGGATCCGCCAGGTCGCAGAACAACTGGCAATTGCGGCGGATGAGCATGTTTTCCTGAATAAAAAAGAAGGTTATGAGGAATATCAGAAGCAGCTGCATCAGCTGCAGCTGATCCAGCATCAGCTGGAAACGACTTCAGAACAACAGCGTGACGCCCAACGGCAGCAGGAAGAACTGCAGTGGGACCTCGATGAAATGCAGGCCGACTGCGATCAGCTTCGCTCGCAAATCCATGCCCGCCAACAACTGTTGGAACAAATTGAAAAACAGCTGCAGGAAAGTCATGCCGATCAGCTGCGCGAGCGGTTAACTCTGATTTTAAATCAATTGGAACAGCTGCCGGAGATCATCACCGCACTAAGCCATGATCTCGGTTCAATGCAGAAGGATATCCAAAACAAAACCGCAGGTCTAGTGGAATTGGAAAGCGAGCTGAGCGTGCAGCAGGAGCGCTGCCGGCAATATGATCAGGTTGTCGTGCGTGAATTGACCAGCGGGTATCTCAGTCGGGAGCTTGATCCGCAGACACCGTGGAAAACCATGCTGAGACAGCTGGAGAAAACAGAAGGCTTTGGCCGGCGGATGGATGATCTGCAGCTGGACTTACAGACCCAATTTCTCAATCACCGAATTATTCTGCAGGATTATTCACCAAGCTACCGTTCAGTACTGCAGGAAGAAGAACTGCCAGATATTTCTGGTCGGTTGGAACTGTTGGCTCGCATTCAGGGGCGACGCGCGGGTTTTGTGGAGCTAGTGGAACATATCGCCGCGGCGATCGCGGAGATTGAACAGCTGATTCAGGATCAGGAGCGGCAGCTGTTTGAAGAGATTATGATCAATACGATTGCAAAGAACATCCGCCGGCATATTCGGACGAGCCGAGAGTGGGTGCAGCGAATGAACACCGCGATGAGTGCGATGAATACCAGCTCTGCCTTGCGGCTGTCACTGCAGTGGAAAGGCCGGAAAGCAGAAACTGAGCAGGAACTCGACAGTCGGGAATTGATTGCATTATTGGAAACCGATGCGCAGATTTTAAAGCCGCAGGATTTTGAGCGGTTGTCCAGTCATTTCCGCGCCCGCTTAGCCGCCGCTTGCAAAGAAGCGGAAAAGGCGGAGAATCAACAGAGCTTCCATCAGATCATGCAGGAGATTATGGATTATCGGCGCTGGTTTGAGTTTGCGATTCTCTATCAAAAAGCCGATGAAAAGAAGAAAGAGCTGACCAATGCCGCGTTTTACTCCTTCAGCGGCGGCGAAAAGGCGATTGCGATGTATGTGCCGTTATTCTCGGCGGTCTCGGCCAAGTATTCGATGGCACGTTCCGATGCACCGCAGATCATTGCCTTGGATGAGGCGTTTGCGGGTGTGGATGAAAATAACATCGACGGTCTGTTTGGCTTAATTGAAAACTTCCGTTTTGACTACATCATGAATTCGCAAGTTCTGTGGGGCGATTATCCATCCGTGAAAAATTTAAGGATTGCTGAGCTGTACCGGCCGGATGGCGCTCATTATGTCACAGTGATGAACTATCAATGGAACGGAAGCGTACGAAACTGGGTGAGTGAATGAGTGCGGAACAGGGATTTGCGGATTATCTGCGAAGTAAACCTGCCTTGGAGCCATTTTTGCAGGCATTGAAACACCGTTTTGAACAGGCGGGTGTCTGGCGTGGAAAAATTGTGTTGGAAGACTGCAGTCCCGCACTGCAGGAAGCGATGGCTGAATTGTTGGGCGGTTCGTATTGGGGACAATCCACGATCACCGTCACTGCTGGGCAATGGCGAAAGGCTTTATCCAAAACGCGCTTTGAGGATTGTGATCTGGGACAGACTTTGAACTTGGTCTTCGGGCAGAAGATCGAAAGCCGAAAAATGCTGCGTCAGCTGCAGCTTCATCAAAATCAGGCGCGCTTTCAACAGATTTTGGAAAGTGAAGGAGAAAGTCCGGCGGGGCTTTGGCTGCGCTGGCTGAAACAGGAACAAGGCGCATTGTATACATCTTGCTGCAATGAAACAACGGAAACGTTATGCAAATTTGCAGAGGCATTTAATGCCTTGCCCATGCGCCGACATCAAGTTGAATTGACCTCTGTTTTTGCCGGACGGGTACTGCAGGATCCCCATGCGTTGGATCAAGGACGGGTGAAGCGCCTTTTGGTTCAGGCGCTGCGCTGGCAGCTGCTGCAGGAAGGAAATCGGGATGTATCCAAAGCGGATAGCTGGATTCTGGAACAGGGCGGACTCTTGCGCGATCAGGTTTCCAATCGTTGTCTGACGTATGGTTTAACCGGCATATTATCGGAGGGCACGGAACATCCAGGCTGGGCAGGGTTTGTGAAACAGGGTGAACCTTTCAGTGCTACACTGATCAATATCTTGGAAGTGAAACAAATTCGCAGTGAAGCACGTCTGGTCATCCTTGAGAATCCTTCTGTGTTTGAACATCTGGCCAGTGTGTTGAAGGGGGATTCAAGTCATGCGGTCAGTCTATTGTGCAGTGAAGGGCAGCCGGCGCAGTGTGTTTGGCAGCTGCTTCAACGCTTGGATAGGCGGACCGTCCAGATCTGGTACTGCGGTGATTTTGATCCGGAAGGGTTACAGATGGCTCAGCGAATGCTCGATCAGGTGCCTGGGCTTAAGCTCTGGCATTACACCGTACAAGATTATGACAAAGCGATCAGTGAGAAACACTTTGATGAGCGCCGGCGGCGGATTTTGGAAAGCTGTACACATGAAGGACTTGCGCAGATCCGAGATCGCATGATGGAATCGCTGCGGTGCGGATATCAAGAAAAACTATTGGAAGATTATTTACAATGGGATTTAGAATAAAAGCGTTTGCGTAGGATAGCTTCCAATAAGACAGTATGAGAAAAATACTGGCATAGGGTAACGGCAGTAAAAGAGTGCAACAAGAAAAATTGGCGATGTTTGGTTTTAGCAACTAGGTATCGCCTTTTTCTTATCTCTATCTGAAGTGTTGGAACTTTACTGGAGGTACATACGATGTAAGAACTGAACTATATTCATTGCGGCGATGACTATATTTCCGATACCCGCTTACCAGAGGAAAACAGATTCATTGATGGTAGAAGCCATGCAATAAGAATTTTCACATCGTTTACTTCCTTTACGGAATTGAATCAAACTCTCTTCACCTCGAACTTACGACGCAAATGTAGCAAGTTCGAGATGAAACCTCTGATTAAACAAAATTTTTATCTGAATCGTATTGTCCACAATCTGTGGAATAGCAAGCTGCTTCTGCCGATTCTTGGTGCTTTGTGCAATCGACTCTTTTTGTGTGGAGATATAAAACACTCCAATAGTTTTATTTCATGTTTGTTACATGAAATAATGAAACAAAAACTGAAATAATACTGAAAATTGCGTTGCGAGCATAAACCAGTAGTGCTAGAATGAGAAGTATTAGAAAAGAGGATGGAGTTATGACAAGAGTACTTAATTTCAGCGCTGGTCCAAGCCAGCTGCCTTTGACGGTCGTTCAGAAAGCGGCAGCTCAATATTGGAGTATGGAACTTCCGGACAGTCTGTTATGGAGATGAGTCATCGATCCTCCACCTTTTTGGAAATCGTCCGCGAAACTGAGCGGCGGCTGCGCTCATTGCTGCAGATTCCGCAAAATTATCAAGTTCTGTTTCTGCAGGGCGGAGCTTCGCTGCAATTTTCGATGGTACCGATGAATTTACTGAAACCTAAAGGGAAAGCAGGAATAATTCATACTGGAACATGGACGAAAAAAGCGATTGAGGAATGCCGCAAGTTCGGCGAATGTGTTGAGCTGGCCAGCGGCGAAGCTGATCATTTTCATTCTATTCCAAAAGATGTGATAGTACCGCAGGATTTAGACTATGTTTATCTCTGTGAAAACAACACGATCATTGGAACCAAGTATAAAACTTTACCGGAATGTGGTCATGTTCCGTTAGTTGCGGATTGTTCCAGCTGTATTTTAAGCGAGCCCATGGACGTTTCCCACTATGGTTTGATTTTTGCGGGAGCGCAGAAAAATATGGGGATTGCTGGATTGACCGTGGTGATTGTGCGTGATGATTTAATCGAAGAACGGCCGGAGCTGCCTTCAATGATGAGCTATGCCGTTCAGGTAAAACATGAATCGATGTTCAATACACCGCCGACGTTTGCGATCTATATGTTAGGTCTGGTGCTGGAATGGATTGAAACGGAATTTCAGGATCTTAAAGCGCTGCAGAGCTATAATCAACGCAAGGCCGCGCTGCTTTATGATTATCTTGATAGTTCAGCCTTGTTTAAGAATGAAGTCAAAAAAGAAGATCGTTCGATGATGAACGTACCGTTTATGACGGATGATCCACAGCTGGACGCCAAGTTTATTGCCTATGCCCAAGCTGAAGGGTTAGTGAATCTGAAAGGTCATCGTTCAGTCGGTGGAATGCGTGCTTCGATTTATAATGGCATGCCGATAGAGGGTGTTGAAAAACTTGTTGAAGTCATGAAACGGTTTGAGGAGGCTCAGGCGATATGTTAAATATTCAATGTTTGAATAAAATTGCGGAGTCTGGGTTAGTTCAGCTTCCATCGGATCGTTATCAGCTGACAGATCAAACTGCGGATGCCGATGCGATTTTAGTCCGCAGCGCTGATTTAAAAGAATTGGTTTTTCCTGCTAATTTAAAAGCGATCGCGCGAGCGGGTGCGGGGACGAATAACATCCCGATTTCCCGATGCAGTGAAGCGGGGATTGTTGTTTTCAATACCCCAGGTGCTAATGCGAATGCGGTTAAAGAACTTGTATTGGGTGCGTTGGTATTGTCGTGTCGACCGGTTATTCCTGCGGTCAATTGGATTGCTTCGCTTGGCATAGATCCGCAGATCACTCAGCGGACAGAGAAAGAAAAAAGTCGATTTGTCGGAACCGAGCTGAAAGGGAAGACACTGGGCGTTATTGGTTTAGGCGCAATCGGTATTCAAATCGCCAATCTGGCAGTGGCTTTGGAGATGCGGGTCATCGGCTATGATCCTTATATTTCTGTGGATGCCGCTTGGAAACTGTCGCGTGAAGTCCAACATGAAGAAAAGTTGGAATCAGTATTGAAAAAGGCAGACTTTGTCACTTTGCATGTACCGCTGAATGCGAAGACGCAGAATTTGATCAATGCTGAAGCATTGGCTTTGATGAAGAACAATGCTGTGTTGTTGAATTTCGCAAGAGGTGGATTGGTTGAGGAATCCGCAGTTGTAACCGCTTTGGCAGAAAAACAGCTGCGGGGATATATTACAGACTTCCCAAGTCCGCAGCTGGCGGGTCAATCAGGGGTGACCATCATTCCACATCTGGGGGCTTCAACGGAAGAAGCGGAAGAAAATTGCGCAGTGATGGCGGTCCAAGAGCTGATCGATTATTTGGAAAATGGAAATATCCGTCATTCTGTCAATCTACCGGATGTCGTTATGGAACGCAGTGGTCAGGCACGAATTTGTTGCTTTCACCGCAATGTTCCCAACATGTTGGCGCATATCTCAGGGATGTTTTCCAAAAAGGGCATCAATATCGAGAATCTGGTGAATCGTTCTCAAGGTGATTATGCCTATACATTGTTGGATGTGGATACTGCTGAGGTGGAAAGGATTGCAGCAGAGTTACAGGAGCAGGAGGATATTCTGCGCGTACGTCCACTTTTTTGAAGGTTCGCATGAAAAAAAGGAACATTTTGAATCAAAGCTTGCAAAAAAATTTTCATCTGGCTATAATAACAACTAGAAAGCGGTTTAACTAAAGGACTAGTAACAGAAGAACCTGGGAAAAGAGAGGGATGGTGACCCGCTGAGAGCCATTCTGCCCGGAAGGTTTCTGCGAATTCACCTTTATAGTGGGAGTAATGATCCCCGTCTTTCCTCACGTTACGGGAAAATTAAGGTGTATCTTTAGAGTGTCTTTATGAAGACAAGAAGATAAATCAGGATGGTACCGCGAGCCGTCGTTCCTGAATTAGGGACGACGTTTTTTTGTTGAATGATGAAGGAGAACAAGTTTATGGAAAAAGTTCAGCAAGTCCAGGCTCAGGCGCTGGAAGACATTCAAGCCTGCCAGGATCTGCAGCAGCTGCAGCAGATCCGGATTACAACCTTAGGAAAGAAAGGACCAATTCAGTCATTGATGACGATGATGAAGGATCTTTCGCCAGAAGAAAAACCAACCTTTGGCCAGGAAGTCAACGAATGCAAGAAAGCAGTCGCAGCTGCGATTGAAGAAAAAATGGCAGTCCTGGAAAAAATCGCAATGAATCAAAAGCTGCAGGAAGAAAAAATTGATATCACGCTGCCAGGTGTGTCCTTTCGCACGGGTACGCTGCATCCGCTGACGCTCATCAGTCAGGAAATTGAAGATCTGTTCATCGGGATGGGCTATACGGTTGCTGAAGGGCCGGAAGTCGAGCTGGATTTCTATAACTTTGAACGCGCCAATATTCCAGCCGATCATCCGGCCCGTGATATGCAGGATACATTCTACATCAATCCGAAGGAATTACTGCGCACGCATACGACAGCAATTCAGATGCGTGAATTGGAAAAGGCACAGGGTCAGCTGCCAATTAAGGTCATCTGCCCTGGCAAAGTTTACCGTCGTGACGATGATGATGCGACCCATTCTCATCAGTTCATGCAGGCCGAAGGATTAGTTGTTGATAAGAATATCACGCTGACAGACTTAAAGGGAACGCTGCAGTTTCTGGCTGACCGGATGTTTGGCAAAGGCCGCCAGATCCGTTTCCGCCCTTCTTATTTCCAGTTCACCGAGCCGAGCGTAGAAGTGGATGTCAGCTGCCATATCTGCGGCGGCAAGGGTTGTCCTGTCTGCAAGGGAACTGGCTGGATTGAAGTGCTGGGCGCGGGAATGGTGCATCCTAACGTTCTGGAAATGGCTGGCTTTGATTCTACCCAATGCTCCGGTTTCGCTTTCGGCGTGGGGATTGAACGGGTAGCGATGCTGAAATATGGCGTTGACGATATTCGTAATTTCTACATCAACGATACCCGATTCCTCAAAATGTTCGATCGTTTTGATTAATCGCAAAAGGAGGAAAAAAGAAAATGAGAATGAGTATGAATTGGCTGAAGGAGTACGTCAATTTAGATGGCGTCACACCGGAGGTCTTAGCTGAAAAATTAACGATTGCCGGACTTGAGGTAGAAGGCATTGAAAAGATGGCCGAGGGCACAAATTTGGTCATCGGCAAGGTTTTAACCTGTGAGAATCATCCAGACAGTGATCATCTGCATGTAACAACTGTAGATGTCGGTGATGAAGTGTTGAACATTGTCTGCGGTGCTCCGAATGTCAAGGCCGGTCAAAAAGTCATCGTTTCTAAAGTCGGTGCTGTGTTGGCAGGTGGGTTTCAGATTAAGCCAGCCAAGGTACGCGGCGTCGAATCCAATGGAATGATCTGCAGTCTTTCAGAGCTGGGCGTGGATAAAAAAGCCCAGACTGAAGAACAGCTGAGCGGTATTTATGTATTTGATGAGGAAGCCCCGGTTGGGGAAACTCGGGTTCTGGAATATCTGGGGCTGGATGATACGATCCTTGATATCGGCTTAACGCCGAACCGTGCGGATTGCAACGCGATGTGGAATCTGGCTAAGGAAGTTGGTGCAGTATTGCACCGTAAGGTGACCTGGCCTTCTTGCCAAGCTGCAAGTAAGATCGGAACGGCCGGCAGCTTCAAAATTGCAAGTAAGACTGAGAAATGCCCAATCTTTGTCGGCAAGGTTGTCAATCATGTTAAGGTTGGGCCATCACCAAAATGGCTGGCAAACTATCTGCACGCTTATGGAATTAAATCGATTAACAATGTGGTTGATATTTCCAACTTTGTCATGGTGGAAACTGGTCAGCCGCTGCATTACTATGATCTGAGCAAGCTGCCGCATCATGAAATTACCGTTGTTGATGATGTGGCAATGACGATGCAGGCCCTGGATGGTCAGGACTATGAAATCAAAAAAGGCGATCTGTTGATCACGACGGGCGGACAGCCGACAGGGATTGCCGGAATTATGGGCGGTGAGGAAAGCAAGATCGACGAGTCTACGACGAGTATCTTTATTGAAGCTGCGGTCTTCAACGCGGTTTCGATCCGGAATACAGCCCGTCGGTTGGGACTGAGCACAGAAGCAGCCATGCACTTCACCAAAGGCATTGAGCCGATGGCGCCGATTAAGGCTGTGGATCGCTCCGTTCAGTTATTAAAAGAACTGGCGGAAGCGGAGGACTTTGAGGAAAACGTCATGGTCGGTACGATTGAGGACTCCGTGAAAACCGTAACGGAAACGTTGATCCACTGCAACACGCTGTTAGGTACGGCATTCACAATGGATCAAGTCGTCGGTGTCTTGCAGGATTTGGATCTCAATCCAATTGTTGAGGGTGACAGCTTCACCTGCACCATTCCTTCTTATCGGACAGATTTGAATATTCGCGAGGATATTGATGAGGAAATTATCCGGCTTTTGGGCTATGAAGATCTGAAGACAACGCTGCCAACCATGGAAGCCACGGTCGGTGAGCTGACGGATCGTCAGCAAATGCGCCGCAGTCTTCGCACATCGCTGACGGGTTTGGGTCTGTCTGAAGTCGTCACTTATACTTTGGTATCCCAGAAATTTATTGATAACGCGCTGATGCCGCTGGGCGAAGCCGTGGCCTTGGCGGCCCCAATGAGTGAAGAGCGCAAATATGTCCGGACGTCGCTGATGATGAGTCTGCTGGAGTGTCTGGCTTACAATCAAAATCACAAGAATGAACATGTCAATCTATTTGAAATTTCCAGTGTCTATGCCGTTGATCAGCAGCAGGAACGCTTTGCGATGGTTCTGTCTGATTCTCTGCAGAATTCCAAATTGAACCGAATTGATATCCGCAGTGATTACTTCACGGCGAAAGGTGTGCTTACGGAAACTCTGCGCAAATTGGGCTTTGCGGCAGAACGCATCAGCTTTCAGGAGAACAACATAGATCCGGAGCATTTCCATCCGTACCGCAGCGCCTGTGTTATGCTGGGCAACCAGTGCTTGGGTATATTGGGTGAGATTCATCCAGTGCTGGCGAAAGAGCTGGGAATTGGCAAAGCCGTTTATGGCGAATTTAAGCTGGATTTACTGCTGGATAGTAAAGCCAGCAAGGTGAAGTTCTCAGCGATTAATCGATTCCCGGCCGTCCATCGGGATATTGCCCTGGTGGTAGAGGAAAACATCAAAGCTGAGCAGCTGATGAAAACGATTAAAGCGGCGGGTAAGCGGATGGTGAAACAGGTTGAAGTCTTCGATGTCTATCAGGGGGAACATGTGGAAAGTGGGAAAAAATCGATCGCGCTGTCCATTGTCTATCAGTCTGAAGACCACACCTTAACCGATCAGGAAATTCAGGAAGTTCATCAGACAGTCTTAGCACGTTTGGGAAAAGACTGCCAGGCTGTTCTGCGTGGTTGATTTCCATTTTGATTAAGGATGAAGGCTCGAAGAAATTCGGGTCTTTATTTTTGTAAAAAGAAGCGAAAAAGAGGCAAAAGAATTCCTGAATAACGGGTAAGTTCAACATTTTTTCCGTTCTTTGATCTATTTTTTTCTGAACTCTGAATTCTCCTCTTGTCTTTAATTCAAGAGTGCGGTAAGATGAGGAAGTTCACGTTTTTGAGTGAAAGAGAGGGAATATTGTGGTTGAATTTAACAATGAAGAAATGCAAGGCGAAAGACGTGAGACCTTCGTTGTCCTGGAAGATCGTTTAAGCGAAGACAGTGCTTTAAAAGCGATTCAGGAAAAACTGAGGCCATTATTAAAAAGAGGGTTTGCCGGTATTGCGGAGAAGCGGATGGCAGAATGCGGTCTGTCCAATCCTTATGTATATCGGGCATCCTTGGCTCGGGCAAAAGCGATCTTAGGCGGCTATTTAGTTTGGAATAATGGTGAAGACTGGCTGGTCAATGGCGATCAGCGGGTACTGTTAAACGAAACTTCATTAGAAGGTATTGCCTGGTTGGTTACTTTGTTATATTATATGACCGTGTTTGAAACTGGGGCGAAGTTAATCATCGAAGAGCCTCAGCAAGGTCTCAATCTCAATCAGCAGAAAATGCTGAGCGAAATGATGGTTTTGTATGAAGCGGTGGATGGAATCGTGGCGATTACAAAATCAGATTCACCTTACTTTCAAATCAATCAACAGGAAAGTCTACCGTCAGCGAATCCTTGCAGATAATTTGATTTTGGTTAGAAACGCTGACATCCAAGAGTAAAAAAGATCAGATTCCCTTAAAGTGATGGGAACTCTGATCTTTTTTCATAGTGATACAAGTCTGAAATCAGTTGGCTTTTTCGATCGCACTGATCAAGGCGACGAGCGGCGAATTCCAATAAATCGCAACTTCATTGGTTGAATAGCTTTCAGCATCATCGACATAACATTTGGCCGGAGCCGTTTCGCCATTGAACATGGACTGCGTAATCGGATCCTCCAGCGCAGAATCCGGTCCGCCGACCAAAGCGCCGGGGAGCAGCGCTTTCGCTGCCGAGGCTGGACGATGATGCAGATGCTGTGGGGAAAGTGTTCCGGTATTGGTGACGAAGGAAATATTCAGACTGTTGCGGCCTAATAAATAATGCAGGTGATCGGCTGAACTGTTGGCGTAATTGATATTTGCTCGGATATCGTTGGCCAGCGCTAAAAGCATGCCGTTATTGGCGATATCCGCATTGCTGCCCCAGGCATAGGCGGAGTATAACGAAACAAAGTAGCCATCATTGGAAGTCGCATTGAGAACATGTTCTGCGTCTGAAATCAGTTTGGAAAGCAGCTGCTGATAAAATGCAGCATCTGTATTCTGAACATCCGACAGCTTCAGCATCAGATAGGTGCCGTAAGAGCCCATGGTCTTCCATTGAACGCCAGTCAGCTGATCGGCGCTGGCCTGGAAGATTGATTTTACAGCGTCAAGATATTTCTGTTCGTCCGTCGCAGCATACAAGGCAGCAGAGGCAAGGTAACGCTCATCCGTATCGTTGTCGTCACTGTATTGCCCGGCAGAGAAGCCTTCAGGGTTGGTGTAGACGGAAAGTGTGGCTGATTGCAAATAATCCCAGGAAAGCTTGGCTGCATCCAGACAACTCTGTGCAAAATCCGCATCCACATCTTTGAATACTGAATAGGCTAAAGCCATAGCTCCGACGAAATCCCCGGCGGATGTGGTCATTTCCTGCATGACATAAAGGGGGGCCGCGTCCTGATCGGGTTTGATGAAATCGGGGAACTGGGCAGTGACGACCTTGTCATAAACGCCGCCCCAGCCATTCTGCATTTTAAGCAGCCATTCCAATTCGACACGAGCTTCATCCAGAATATCTGCGACGCCATTGCCGCTTTCTGGAATGCCGATGGAATCAGTAAATAAATCAGGATTGATCTGATAGGCGAGCATCAGATCAATGGCAGCTTTGGCACCGGTTGGGACATAGCGTCCATAGTCGCCGGCATCATGCCAGCCCCCGCTGACGTCGAGTTCTTGATCGGTACCGTAGAGAGTTGCCGACTGCGTATGGCATTGGGCATGGGCGAAGGCGCCTGCCCAGTCTTCTGTCAACTCCGCCCCACAGCGCTGCAAAGAGAGCATTTTTACGGTCTGATCCAACAAGCTATGGTACAGATTTTCCTGAATTTCAAATTCAAAGGAAGTTCCGTTAAGCTGAGACTGCAGGCGGTAACGGCCCGGTGTTGTAAAATCGCTGAAGTCGCCGTAGAAGGTTGTTTCCTTGGTGCTTTCATTATAGAGCTTGCGTAAGATCGGTGCGGTATAGACAACGGTGTTGGTATTCACATCGATAACCTGGAAGCAATCTCCCTGATCGAAGGGGAAGACCACCTTTTTTTGACTGCTCGGCAGGTAACCAGTCTGATTGATTTTGATATTGGGCTCTGTTGGGCCGTTAGAAGCCTCCTGGAAGATTAAATTGGAAATGGTGACTTCATGGTAGTCGTAGGTTGTTTCAGCTGTTGGTGCGCCTGTATTGAAAGCCAGTCGGCCATTCCATGATGTATTGCCTTGGATTTGAATGTCAAATTCATAATGTGTACTGTTTTCACTGGCAGACAACATTTGATTGAATTCAATTGCACTGTTGTCCACGTTCATGATAAACACTTCAACCGGACGCTCAATTGTTGAACTGAGATCAAAGCTGAGGTGATAGGTAACTCCGTGGATTAAGGGTAATCCTTCGTGATATGTTTGAACACCGAATATTTCAGTGCCGGGTGAATTCATAATAATTTTGATTTTGGAAAACGTACTTTTGAGTACGCCATAGCCGTCGGTTGAAGTCAAAGCCCAGGTAGTTTCAAATTCCGGCTGGGCAATTGGCGCCTGAGTTTCCGGCAGATCGACAACACTGATCACGGGATTGGAACTGAGTTCAGGTGTTGTTTTATTTTCAGCCTGCGTGCAGGCGGTCATGACACACATTAAGGCTAGCAAAGATATTAACTGTTTTTTCATGAGATTCCTCCTTGAAGAATAGTACTATGATACAACAAAATGAAAAAAAACGGGGTGGAAAATTCTGAACGTCTGAAAATTGTAAGAAGTTGGATTTTAAAATAATATACTTCTAATAGAATATTGAATTAAAGTCAAATCAATGAAAAATAGCTAAATTGAACTTCATATCTTTGAATTTATCTTGGCCTTATGTTTATTTGCTCAATTGAAAAGTTAAGTTCCACTTCTGAAAGGCGAAAATAAAAAGTTGAATTTAGTCTTGCAAATGCGATAAAATAAGGCGAAAATTGTGGAATTAGGTCTTTGTATCTATGATG
>OAWV01001190.1_pt1 | contig 13572 bp, 10 predicted proteins | sample 1495551 | NCBI WGS metagenome assembly OAWV01 (sample SAMEA2580245, study PRJEB22360) | human gut metagenome | biome: human gut; feature: human-associated habitat; material: faeces | place: Denmark | collected 2008/2010 | reverse complement strand
ACTAAATAATTCGCATTTTATGTTTAAAAATTGAGATATTCCTTATTACCTGAAGCTGTTTTTTATTGCTTATACATGATCAAATACTTCTTACATAATTAAGGAGAACAAAATGGAACTTAAAAAATTGATGGAACATATTTCTATTATCCCCGATTACAGACAAGCCTGGAAAGTGGAACATAAATTATCGGATATTCTACTGTTGACTATTTGTGCCGTTATTTCTGGTGCAGAAGGTTGGGAAGATATAGAGGATTTTGGGGAAACACATCTCGATTTTTTGAAGCAATATGGTGATTTTGAAAATGGTATTCCTGTTCACGATACCATTGCCAGAGTTGTATCCTGTATCTGTCCTGCGAAATTTCATGAGAGCTTTATTAACTGGATGCTTGACTACCATTCTTCAGATGATAAAGACGTCATCGCAATTGATGGAAAAATACACCGGCATTCTTATGACAAGAGTCGCCGTAAGGGAGCGATTCATGTCATTAGTGCGTTCTCAACAATGCACAGTCTGGTCATCGGACAGATCAAGACGGATAAGAAATCCAATGAGATCACAGCTATCCCTGAACTTCTTAACATGCTGGATATTAAAGGAAAAATCATCAAAACCGATGCGATGGGTTGCCAGAAAGATATTGCAGAGAAGATACAAAAACAGGGAGGTGATTATTTATTCGCTGTAAAAGGAAACCAGGGGCGGCTTAATAAAGCCTTTGAGGAAAAATTTCCGCTGAAAGAATTAAATAATCCAGAGCATGACAGTTACGCAATGAGTGAAAAGAGTCACGGCAGAGAAGAAATCCGTCTTCATATTGTTTGCGATGTCCCTGATGAACTTATTGATTTCACGTTTGAATGGAAAGGGCTGAAGAAATTATGCGTGGCAGTCTCCTTTCGGTCCATAATAGCAGAACAAAAGAAAGAGCCAGAAATGACGGTCAGATATTATATCAGTTCTGCTGATTTAACCGCAGAAAAGTTCGCCACAGCAATCCGAAACCACTGGCACGTGGAGAATAAGCTGCACTGGCGTCTGGACGTGGTAATGAATGAAGACGACTGCAAAATAAGAAGAGGAAATGCAGCAGAATTATTTTCAGGGATACGGCACATCGCTATTAATATTTTGACTAATGATAAGGTATTCAAGGCAGGGTTAAGACGTAAGATGCAAAAAGCAGCCATGGAGAGAAACTATCTGGCGTCAGTCCTTGCGGGGAACGGGCTTTCGTAATCTTGCCCTGCCTGCTCACCTCCTCCAGGCACTTCCACTACATGATGACCTGCTCGGTGCCACCGCTCCTTTTCACTATGACGTTAACCTCCCCGTCCCAGGACACCATGCTTTTGTCTACATTCTACGCAAACGGCAACTTTTATAACCAGTGTAAAAATAACGTGCCGCAATAGTCATACCTATTAATGGTAAAAAGCTGTCACAATTCATAAAAAACCTTAATATACGCCACCCTAAACATAACCAGCGTTAATGTAAGGTTTTTGTGTGGACTGGCTTCTTGATGTTTTTGCTACCTGGCTCTACGGCTTAAAAGTAATCGCGATAACGTTAGCGGTCATCATGTTCATCAGCGGGCTGGACGATTTTTTTATTGATGTCGTCTACTGGGTACGCCGCATTAAACGCAAGTTGAGTGTTTATCGCCGCTACCCGCGAATGAGTTACCGCGAACTGTATAAACCAGATGAAAAACCGTTAGCGATTATGGTTCCGGCATGGAATGAAACGGGCGTCATCGGCAATATGGCCGAGCTGGCGGCGACCACGCTCGACTACGAAAACTATCATATCTTTGTTGGCACCTACCCCAACGACCCCGATACTCAGCGTGATGTTGACGAAGTGTGCGCTCGCTTCCCGAATGTGCATAAGGTAGTCTGCGCGCGTCCTGGCCCCACCAGCAAAGCCGACTGTCTGAACAACGTGCTGGACGCCATCACCCAATTTGAGCGTAGCGCCAATTTCGCTTTTGCTGGTTTTATTCTGCATGACGCCGAAGATGTGATTTCACCGATGGAATTGCGTCTGTTCAACTATCTGGTCGAGCGTAAAGATCTGATTCAGATCCCGGTGTATCCGTTCGAACGCGAATGGACGCACTTCACCAGCATGACTTACATTGATGAGTTTTCAGAGCTGCATGGCAAAGATGTTCCGGTGCGTGAAGCCCTCGCCGGACAAGTGCCCAGCGCAGGCGTCGGCACCTGTTTCAGCCGCCGCGCCGTGACCGCTCTGTTAGCTGACGGTGACGGTATTGCTTTCGACGTGCAGAGTCTGACTGAAGATTACGACATTGGTTTCCGCCTGAAAGAGAAAGGTATGACGGAAATTTTTGTCCGTTTTCCGGTGGTGGACGAAGCCAAAGAACGCGAGCAGCGTAAATTTTTACAGCACGCACGGACGTCAAACATGATCTGCGTGCGCGAATATTTCCCCGATACCTTTTCGACTGCAGTTCGACAAAAATCTCGCTGGATCATCGGCATTGTTTTCCAGGGCTTTAAAACCCACAAATGGACCTCCAGCCTGACGCTGAACTACTTTCTCTGGCGCGACCGCAAAGGGGCAATCAGTAACTTTGTCAGCTTCCTCGCGATGCTGGTGATGCTCCAGCTTTTGCTGTTGCTGGCGTATGAAAGTTTGTGGCCCGATGCCTGGCATTTCCTTTCTATTTTTAGCGGCAGCGCATGGTTAATGACCCTGCTGTGGCTAAACTTTGGCTTGATGGTTAACCGCATCGTGCAGCGGGTGATTTTCGTCACTGGCTACTACGGTCTGACGCAGGGGCTGCTATCTGTCCTGCGTCTTTTCTGGGGCAACCTGATTAACTTTATGGCCAACTGGCGCGCGCTAAAACAGGTACTTCAACACGGCGATCCACGTCGCGTCGCGTGGGATAAAACAACGCATGACTTCCCCAGCGTCACTGGCGATACCCGCTCGTTGCGCCCGTTAGGTCAAATTCTGCTGGAAAATCAGGTCATCACTGAAGAACAACTCGATACAGCACTGCGTAATCGCGTCGAAGGTCTACGCCTGGGCGGTCAATGCTGATGCAGGGGCTGATTAGCGCCGAGCAGCTGGCACAGGCGCTGGCAGAGCAAAACGGCGTGGCGTGGGAATCCATCGATGCCTGGCAGATCCCTTCCTCGCTGATTGCCGAAATGCCGGCCTCCGTGGCGCTGCATTAAGCAGTACTGCCGCTGCGTCTGGAAAATGATGAGTTAATTGTCGGCAGTGAAGATGGTATTGACCCTGTTTCGCTGGCGGCCCTGACGCGTAAAGTCGGACGCAAAGTGCGTTACGTCATTGTTCTGCGGGGACAAATTGTCACGGGGTTACGTCACTGGTATGCACGCCGACGCGGTCACGATCCGCGGGCAATGTTGTACAATGCGGTTCAGCATCAGTGGCTCACGGAACAGCAGACCGGTGAAATCTGGCGGCAATATGTGCCGCATCAGTTCCTGTTCGCCGAAATACTGACCACGCTCGGTCATATTAATCGTTCAGCAATTAACGTGTTGTTATTGCGCCATGAACGCAGTTCTCTGCCGCTCGGCAAGTTTTTGGTCACCGAAGGCGTTATCAGCCAGGAAACGTTGGATCGCGTCCTGACAATTCAACGCGAATTACAAGTTTCGATGCAATCACTATTACTCAAAGCAGGTTTAAACACAGAACAGGTTGCGCAACTGGAGTCCGAAAATGAAGGAGAATAACCTTAATCGCGTCATCGGATGGTCTGGTTTACTGCTGACGTCTTTATTGAGTACCAGCGCACTCGCAGACAATATCGGCACCAGCGCAGAAGAGCTGGGGCTGAGCGATTATCGCCATTTTGTTATTTATCCCCGTCTCGATAAGGCGCTGAAGGCACAGAAAAATAACGACGAAGCAACCGCCATCCGCGAATTTGAATATATACACCAGCAGGTGCCGGATAATATTCCGCTGACTTTATACCTTGCGGAAGCCTATCGCCATTTTGGTCATGATGACCGGGCGCGGCTGTTGCTGGAGGATCAACTGAAACGTCACCCAGGAGATGCCCGACTTGAGCGCAGTCTGGCGGCTATTCCAGTTGAAGTGAAAAGCGTTACGACTGTTGAAGAACTGCTTGCCCAGCAAAAAGCGTGCGATGCTGCGCCGACCCTGCGTTGTCGCAGTGAAGTCGGGCAGAATGCCCTGCGGCTGGCACAGTTACCTGTCGCCAGAGCGCAACTGAACGATGCGACGTTTGCTGCATCGCCGGAAGGAAAAACGCTGCGAACCGATCTGCTGCAACGGGCAATCTACCTGAAACAATGGTCCCAGGCAGATACGCTATACAATGAAGCACGCCAGCAGAACACATTAAGCGCGGCAGAACGCCGTCAGTGGTTTGACGTGCTTCTTGCCGGGCAGCTGGACGATCGGATCCTGGCACTGCAATCACAGGGGATCTTCACCGATCCTCAGTCATATATTACTTACGCGACCGCGCTGGCTTATCGTGGCGAAAAAGCACGCCTCCAGCATTATCTCATTGAAAATAAGCCGCTGTTTACCACGGACGCACAAGAGAAAAGTTGGCTCTATCTGTTATCTAAATACAGCGCCAACCCCGTTCAGGCATTGGCGAATTATACGGTGCAGTTTGCCGATAACCGCCAGTATGTTGTTGGCGCGACGCTACCGGTGCTGTTAAAAGAAGGTCAGTACGACGCAGCGCAAAAACTGCTCGCCACCCTCCCCGCCAATGAAATGCTTGAGGAGCGTTATGCTGTCAGCGTGGCGACCCGTAACAAGGCTGAATCTCTGCGTCTGGCACGATTGCTGTATCAGCAAGAACCGGCAAATCTTACCCGCCTGGATCAACTGACCTGGCAACTGATGCAGAACGAGCAGTCACGCGAAGCTGCCGATTTATTGCTGCAACGCTATCCTTTCCAGGGCGATGCGCGTGTCAGCCAGACTTTAATGGCGCGACTGGCGTCTCTGCTGGAAAGTCATCCTTACCTGGCAACTCCAGCGAAGGTGGCGATTTTATCAAAACCCTTGCCGCTGGCGGCGCAACGTCAGTGGCAAAGCCAGTTGCCGGGTATTGCAGATAATTGCCCGGCAATAGTTCGCTTGCTGGGCGATATGTCGCCTTCCTACGATGCCGCCGCCTGGAACCGTCTGGCAAAGTGTTATCGGGACACGCTACCCGGTGTGGCGTTGTATGCATGGCTTCAGGCCGAACAACGACAACCGAACGCCTGGCAACATCGTGCGGTAGCCTATCAGGCGTATCAGGTTGAGGACTACGCCACCGCACTGGCGGCCTGGCAGAAAATCAGTCTTCACGACATGAGCAATGAGGATCTGCTTGCTGCTGCCAATACCGCCCAGGCGGCAGGAAATGGTGCGGCTCGCGATCGCTGGCTACAACAGGCAGAAAAACGTGGACTGGGAAGCAATGCGCTCTACTGGTGGCTGCATGCGCAACGTTACATTCCTGGTCAGCCGGAACTCGCACTGAACGATCTCACGCGCTCAATCAATATTGCGCCTTCTGCCAACGCTTACGTTGCGCGGGCGACAATTTATCGCCAACGTCATAATGTCCCGGCCGCGGTGAGTGATTTGCGCGCCGCGCTGGAACTGGAACCGAATAATAGCAACACCCAGGCAGCGCTTGGTTACGCCTTGTGGGATAGCGGTGATATCGCACAGTCGCGGGAAATGCTCGAACAGGCGCATAAAGGGCTACCGGACGATCCGGCACTGATCCGACAACTGGCCTATGTGAACCAGCGTCTGGATGACATGCCTGCGACGCAGCACTACGCCCGGCTGGTGATTGATGACATTGATAATCAGGCGCTGATAACCCCACTGACCCCAGAGCAAAATCAGCAACGCTTCAATTTCCGCCGTTTGCATGAGGAGGTCGGTCGCCGCTGGACGTTCAGTTTCGATTCTTCTATCGGCTTGCGTTCCGGGGCAATGAGCACCGCTAACAATAATGTCGGCGGCGCAGCGCCAGGGAAAAGCTATCGTAGCTACGGGCAACTGGAAGCCGAGTACCGCATCGGACGCAATATGCTGCTGGAAGGCGACCTGCTCTCAGTTTATAGCCGCGTCTTTGCCGATACCGGAGAAAACGGGGTGATGATGCCGGTGAAAAATCCGATGTCCGGCACCGGTCTGCGCTGGAAGCCGCTGCGCGATCAGATCTTTTTCCTCGCCGTCGAACAGCAGTTGCCGCTGAACGGGCAAAATGGCGCATCCGATACCATGCTGCGCGCCAGCGCCTCATTCTTTAATGGCGGCAAATACAGCGACGAATGGCACCCGAACGGTTCAGGCTGGTTTGCCCAAAACCTGTACCTCGATGCGGCGCAATATATCCGCCAGGATATTCAGGCGTGGACGGCAGATTATCGCGTCAGCTGGCATCAGAAGGTAGCTAACGGACAGACTATTGAGCCTTACGCTCACGTTCAGGACAACGGCTATCGTGATAAAGGCACTCAGGGCGCGCAGCTTGGCGGAGTCGGGGTCCGCTGGAATATCTGGACCGGCGAGACGCACTACGACGCCTGGCCGCACAAAGTCAGTCTCGGCGTCGAGTATCAACATACCTTTAAGGCGATTAATCAACGTAACGGAGAGCGCAACAACGCGTTTCTCACCATTGGAGTGCACTGGTAAATGCGTAAGTTCATTTTCGTATTGCTGACACTGCTTTTGGTCAGCCCTTTTTCCTTTGCGATGAAAGGTATTATCTGGCAACCACAAAACCGAGATAGTCAGGTTACCGATACCCAGTGGCAGGGGCTGATGAGTCAGTTACGTTTGCAAGGCTTCGATACCCTGGTTTTGCAATGGACCCGTTACGGCGATGCATTTACCCAGCCAGAACAGCGCACGTTATTGTTTAAGCGTGCCGCAGCTGCGCAACAGGCTGGCCTGAAGCTGATTGTCGGGCTGAACGCCGATCCGGAATTTTTTATGCACCAGAAACAGTCGTCCGCAGCGCTGGAAAGCTATCTTAATCGCCTGCTGGCTGCCGATCTCCAGCAAGCCAGATTATGGAGCGCCGCGCCTGGCATAACGCCGGATGGCTGGTACATCAGCGCGGAAATTGACGACCTGAACTGGCGCAGCGAAGCCGCCCGTCAACCTTTGCTAACATGGTTAAACAACGCGCAGCGGCTGATTAGCGATGTTTCAGCAAAACCGGTTTATATCAGTAGTTTTTTCGCCGGAAACATGTCGCCCGATGGCTATCGCCAACTGCTGGAACAAGTTAAAGCAACCGGAGTTAATGTCTGGGTACAGGATGGCAGCGGCGTGGATAAACTTACCGCTGAACAGCGTGAACGTTATCTACAGGCCAGCGCCGATTGCCAAAGCTCCGCCCCAGCAAGCGGCATTGTTTATGAACTGTTTGTCGCCGGCAAAGGCAAAACCTTTACAGCGAAACCGAAACCGGACGCAGAAATTGCCTCGCTGTTAGCGAAACGTTCCTCTTGCGGTAAAGACATGCTCTATTTCTCTCTGCGCTATTTGCCCGTCGCGCACGGCATTCTCGAGTATTAAATCCCCTCCAGGTAAGTCGGGTACGACCTGGCTTACCTCTTTCGCTCTCGTCAGAATTCCATCAAGATTAATTGCTAAAAAGCATGCTAAAGAAAGAAGATCGTTATCGGCGAACGGGCCGATCACTCATGCAGGAAGCATAGATCCTTTGAGCGGAGTTTCTGATATCTGAGGAGTGCGAAATGCAATTGAGCAGCAGTAAACCTTGCGTGGTGATCCTGACCGAAAAAGAGGTAGAGGTAAGCGTCAATAACCATGCTACGTTTACCCTTCCGAAAAACTACCTGGCCGCCTTCGCGTGCAACAATAACGTCATTGAACTCTCAACGTTAAATCACGTATTAATCACCCACATCAACCGTAACATCATCAACGATTATCTGTTGTTTTTAAATAAGAACTTAACCTGTGTAAAGCCCTGGTCGCGGCTGGCTACCCCGGTTATCGCTTGTCATAGCCGTACACCGGAAGTGTTCCGGCTAGCCGCCAACCACAGCAAGCAGCAACCCAGCAAACCCTGCGAAGCGGAGTTGACGCGCGCATTGCTTTTTACCGTATTGTCTAACTTTCTTGAGCAATCGCGGTTTATTGCCCTACTGATGTATATCTTACGCAGCAGCGTCCGCGACAGCGTCTGCCGCATTATTCAAAGCGATATTCAGCACTACTGGAATCTGCGAATTGTCGCCAGTTCGCTATGTTTAAGCCCCTGCCTGCTCAAAAAGAAATTAAAAAACGAAAATACCAGCTATAGCCAGATTGTCACAGAGTGTCGTATGCGTTACGCCGTACAGATGTTATTGATGGATAACAAAAATATCACTCAGGTGGCGCAATTATGTGGCTATAGCAGCACGTCGTACTTTATCTCTGTTTTTAAGGCGTTTTACGGCCTGACACCGTTGAATTATCTCGCCAAACAGCGACAAAAAGTGATGTGGTGAAGGGCAAAGCGGAAACGGATAAGACGGGCATAAATGAAGAAGAAATGGCGCGCCCTGCAGGATTCGAACCTGCGGCCCACGACTTAGAAGGTCGTTGCTCTATCCAACTGAGCTAAGGGCGCGTTGATACCGCAATGCGGTGTAATCGCGTGAATTATACGGTCAACCCTTGCTGAGTCAATGGCTTTTGATCTGCTTGCTGAACAAGTGAACGACCGCGTCTGATTTTCTGATTTATTTCGCTATAGTGGCAAACAAACGCACACCGCTGCGCGTCTGAATCAAGAAAACCCGTATTTTCATGTATCAAAGTACAATTTACCGCCCTAACGGAAAATTGTCCGCTCCTATGAGACTGGTAACTATGAAACCAACGTCGGTGATCATTATGGATACTCATCCTATCATCAGAATGTCTATTGAAGTTCTGTTGCAAAAAAACAGTGAATTGCAGATTGTCCTGAAAACGGATGATTACCGCATAACCATCGATTATCTCCGAACCCGTCCTGTTGATTTAATCATTATGGATATAGACTTGCCCGGAACAGACGGTTTTACCTTCCTGAAAAGGATCAAACAAATCCAGAGCACAGTGAAAGTGTTATTTTTATCATCGAAATCAGAATGCTTTTATGCTGGCAGAGCGATACAAGCTGGTGCTAACGGTTTTGTCAGTAAATGCAATGATCAGAATGATATTTTTCATGCCGTTCAGATGATCCTCTCCGGATACACGTTTTTTCCTAGCGAAACGCTTAACTATATAAAAAGCAATAAATGTAGTACGAATAGTTCAACGATCACTGTGCTATCTAATCGTGAAGTGACCATATTACGTTATCTGGTTAGCGGATTATCTAATAAAGAAATTGCCGATAAGTTATTACTTAGCAATAAAACAGTTAGTGCGCATAAATCTAATATTTATGGCAAGCTAGGTTTGCATTCAATTGTAGAGCTTATCGACTACGCCAAATTATACGAATTAATATAATATTAATTATAATTGATCATAAATATCGCATCCGCTTTCGCCACACCTGGCCGAACACCGCTGGCTAACGCTCGATAATTGGCAAAAAAGTTTAGTGTGACATTGCCATTTGCATCTACTTCCTCAGTCGGGCTCGCCTCCCCCAGTGCGAGCCGGGAGCGATCGCTATTACGTAATTCGATGGCGACGGTTTGTGCCATTGCGGGATCATCCAGAGCCAGCAGGTTGGTATCGGATGCCGGCGTTCCCGTAAATAAAATCGCAACTGAACCCGGAGGACATCCCTCCAGCCGCAGGCTAAAAGGGACGAGTGCCGTGGTATCGCCAGCGTTCAGTAATTGTGTCGTAGGCCATCTGCCTAAATCTACCGTCTTATCAATATCCGCTGTGTTTACGGTACAGGAGAAATCAACAACGTTACCGTGCAAATTGATATTAATCGTTCCTAAAGGGTCAGCTGCCCATCCAATGGAACTCCACAGTAACCCGCAGAAACAGCTAAAGAGTACTCTTCTCATTCTCCGTACCTCATTGATAATCGACGCGTAAATACCCCAGCGCGCTAAACGGCCCCTCGGTCGGTTTTTGACCGGTAATACTGATAGGCCAGGCGCGAAGTGTGACATTGGCTGCCGCAGCTGCATCCAGACGGAAAGGAATAACGCTATTGAGATCGTTAGGCGTAATCGGCGTATCGTTCTGATCGGCGACAATAAAACCTAAATCCTGATTGTCCGACACCATCGCCTGACCAGAAACGGCACTGGCTTCCAGACGCATTGTTAAATAAGCCTGCGCAGCAACATTCGTACATTTGACCGCAATGCTCTTGGTTTGCGGCATGACGCCAGCTGGTCGATTCCCCGGCCCTGCCGCACTAAATAACGATGCGCCGATATCACCAAAATCAAATTCAACAATCTGCCCGGCATTTAATTCGCAGTTTTGCGGCACTTCAACCCGGCCACCAAAACTAATGGTATAAACAGGTGTAACCAACGGATCGTAAGGCGTTGATGTCACATACACGGTAAACATCACCTGTCTGGGGATCTCCACCATGTTAATAAAGGGACGAATAACCTTTAAACGAAATATTAAACGAGAATCCATCACCCCGAATGGAAGGTTTTGCGAAACGTTAGGATCTGTTCCCATCCGAATATAATTTTGCGGGGGGAACTGAATATCCATCACACTATCAACCAGACTCATCGCACCTAATAGATAATCATGTAATTGCATATATTTATAATTATCGATAGTTTCCTGAACAATAAAGTTGGTGACATAACTACGGTATGTATAATTCACCAGCGTACCGGGTGGACAAATTGCTGAGACACCTACCCAGCCGGATTTTTCCGGTAAAACAACAATCTGCCCTGGCTGGTTATTGGTGCTATTAAAGATATTTGAGAGATCATAGTGTTCATCTTCTGCTACGCCAGTACTATTTGCACAAACAGTAGCCCAGGATATGTTTGCCAGACACAAACATGCCATCGCCAATAATAATCTGCAGATTATCTTATTGATAATTTCCTTTATGAGCCAGGATGTGTGCAAACTGCCGAAATAACAGTGACGGCTTGCTGTAAGCTTTGCTTCGGCAATACATAGTGCGCAATGCAGCGTGAGTTCGCGCCGTCTCCCCACTGAACCAGTAATTCACCAGACAATGGCGCACCACTTAAATAAACTTGCCCGTCATCACCCACCATACTGGTTATTCCGGTACTGTTTTCCCGTACCAGTGATCCAAACGGCACCGGTTTTCCGCCCTGGGTAACGGTAATGAGCGCCCGCACGCCTATGCGGGTATCAAAATTGGCACGAACCAACGCGCCTTGCGTCGGCACAACGCTGCTAATATTTTTTTCAACATCGATGGAATTCCCCATCGTATTGGTATCAAGCGCGATACGGTTATACCGATAAACCGTGGCATACGGCATCACCGCATAGCCGCGCCAGTCGGTTAAAATGCCAGTTTGATTTTCAATGCGTACACCGCCTGCGCCAGGCGCTTTAATCAAAACATTGGTATCCCCTAAAGGCTGGCTCAGCGTTATGCCATTTTCATGCCCGACCACACCGCCAGACAGCTGCCAGTTAACGTCATGTTGATCGCGGTCGTAGTTATACCCGACCCCCAGCGTACCGTAAGCGGCCTGCCAGTTTGCCGTGGCGCTGCCCGTGTACCCATTATTCGAGGTATCACCCTGGCTTACGTGATAACTCAGGTTGTGGCCTTCCAGTAAGGTCCCACCTACACCTGCCAGCCAGCTATTTTGCCCGTTGCTGTTACGGTTGGCGTTAAAGGAGGCATAAGCGCGGTCGAGCGCATTTTCCCGGGTGTAGCGACGTTTGGTCAAAACATTGAAAGGCACTGAAACATTAAGTCCGACAATACGTTCGTTATCGGGGATCCCTACAGATTCATTCCACGAAAATGAGAGCGAATAACTGATGCCAACCCAGCTGCTGGTATACCCCACCTGATACCACGTATCTGAATCCGAAGTATTCCAGTATTTTTGATGGGTACCAGAGATATAAAGCGAGCCAAAGTCATTAAGTGATTGTGAAATATTTAACTGCAAACGGTCTTTACGGCTAAAGCGTAAATTGTGGTAATTCACGATTATCGGTTCATCGCGATGCTCACCGTCGTAATCGTAATCATATTCGTACCCCTCCATTCGACGATACGCAACATCATCAAGGGTATAAAAACCTTGTGTCGAATAGCGGTAACCCATTAACTGAAAATTGGTGCCGAAGGTGTTCATTGATTTCGCATAGAGGAAGCGAATGGAATCCCCCTCATGACGACTGTCGTCGGCTAACTGACTGCGCGCATGCGTTACATCCAGCGACACTGCGCTCCAGTTCCCGAGGTTGCGCCCCAGCCCTAACAAAAAGGCGGTGTAATTGGCAGATAATTGCGTCCCGCCGTAGGCAGTAAATTCCTGTGGTAAACCACCGAGTGCCGTGCCCTGAAAAAAGAAAGGTGATGATTGCTGACTATTACCGCTACGAAAATCGCCCGCCGTCAGATCAAATTTGAAACGCCCTTCGCGTTGTAAAATTGGCACTGTTGAATACGGAATTGTGTAATTCTGCTGATTGCCATCGCGCTCGTCGATGGTGACGTCCAGATCGCCATTTGAAGATGTCGGGTGCAAATCTGTAATTTCAAAAGCGCCGGGGGAAACATAGCTTTGATAGATAATAAAACCATTTTGCCGAATCGTTAGCTGGGCCGCCGTACGGGCAATCCCACGTACCGTTGGGGCAAACCCTTGCTGGCTATCAGGATACATATTATCAGAAGAATAAAGCCGTACACCACGAAATCCAACGCCATCGAAAATATCACTTCCTGTATTGCCGTCTCCCATTACCAGTTCACTTTTCAGCGGAATAATGGCGCGCTGTACCCAGGTGCCAATATTATTCCACTGTTCTGAATGATATCCATTTCCGCGAAAATAGTTCCAGGAACCATTGTTGCGTAAACGCCACGGGCCAATATTAATCCCGCTGAGCTCACTAAAAAAATAGCTATCGTTACCATTACCTCTGTTACCGGTGAAATTATAATTCAGGAGTAAAGCAGGAATACCTTCATCCCACTCTTCAGGCGGAATGTAACCGTGAGCGCTACTCAACAACGCTATCTGAGGAATAGTGATGTTCAGGCGCATCGCTGCAAAATCAAAGTTAATTGTGGCATCAGGTACAGCTTTCAGTAAATTGATGCATTTATTGTTTTGCTGCTGGGCTAACTCGGGAAATGCACTGCTATTAAGGCTAATTCGTTCAAGGAGTACCTGGTTAAAACAGGGCATTAACCCACCTGATTTATCACCTGTATTTTCTGTTGTCGATTCAAATACGATATCCTGTGAACCAATGAACTCATCATTACGCCAGAGATCTACCCGATACACGCCCGCAGGTTGGTAATGACTCCAACTTATTGATAGTGTTTTATGTTCAGATAATGCCCGATGACT
>OAWV01001184.1_pt1 | contig 13715 bp, 14 predicted proteins | sample 1495551 | NCBI WGS metagenome assembly OAWV01 (sample SAMEA2580245, study PRJEB22360) | human gut metagenome | biome: human gut; feature: human-associated habitat; material: faeces | place: Denmark | collected 2008/2010 | reverse complement strand
ATAAATGATTTCCATGCTTTTATCTTCAATAGCTTTAGGATTTTTAACGTAATCCATTAGTGTCCTCCCATAATTTAAAGAATTCATCATTTGATGATACCACGTGACTTTCAAGTTTAACACGCGGACGATCGATAACAATAACATGGATACCAAGATCCATAGCTGCTTGTAATTTTGTATCAGCACCACCTACAAGGCCAGAGTTTTTCATAACTACAACGCTTGCCTGTGTATCGTGGAACATGATGCGGTTCATATCATAAGAAAATGGACCTTGGACAGCAACAATGCGCTTAGGACTCACGTTGAGGTCTTCCATCATTTGTAACACCTCGGCGGTCGGCAAAATACGTGTCCATACTTCACAATCTTGTAAAGCATCAGATTTAGCAAAGATGTGCATTGTCTTACTACCTGTGGTCAAATACACATGTTTATTGTTTTCCTTTGCCAATTTGCCAGCTAAATTAGCGGCTTCTACCTCATCCACTACAATATGCAATTTATCATAGTCTGGCAATGGCACCTCTTTACGTTCAAAGCGAACAAAAGGAATACCTTCAGCTTTTGCTGCATCTTGAGCCGTAGCTGTAACAATAGCAGCATACGGATGGCTTGCATCGATTAATAAACGTACGTTGTGTTTCTTAATCAAATTTTGCATAGCCTCTTGATCAAGACGGCCCGTATGAACAGTAATGCCTTTATGGGCAGCAAGCTCTGCCCCATATTGACTCACAACAGTAACGAGAACCTCTTCACCTGTCCGTTCTTGGATGTCTACCGCTAAGGTACGACCATCCAAGGTACCAGCGATGACCCAAATCATAATTTATAGCCTCGAGGTGTAATCATGCGACCATTTTCAACATAGGTTTGACTATTGCCGATAATAACAAGTGTTTGCATATCCACTTCTTCGTTTGTGAAATTCTCAAGGTCAGAAATTACCATGTGTTGCCCTGGACGACCTGCTTTTTGCACGATACCAACAGGTGTTTTAGGATCGCGGTATTTAAGAACGATTTCACGAACTTCATCTAAATGAGTAACGCGTTTTTTACTGCGCGGGTTATACAAGGAGATAACCATGTCACCTTGTGCACAAAGGTCAGCACGTTTTTTAATTAAATCCCATGGAGTCATCAAGTCACTAAGAGAAATAACTGCAAAGTCATGCATCAACGGAGCGCCTAAAACAGAAGCCGCTACGTTTACAGCACTAAGGCCAGGTACGATATCTACGGAAGGACGTTTTTCTGCTGGTACTTTATTAGCAAGTTCCAACACAAGACCCGCCATGCCGTATACGCCAGAGTCACCAGATGATACAACTACGACTTGATGGCCTTCTACCGCTAAATCAACAGCTTGTTGGCAACGATCTACCTCTTGCATCATGGCAGTGCCTACAGTTTCTTTACCTTCGATAAGGTCTTTAATCAAGTCAAGATAAGTCAAATAACCTACAACACGGTCAGCCGCTAAGATGGCTTCGCGCGCTTGAGGTGTCATGAACTCTTCATCGCCAGGGCCAATGCCAATTACTTTGATGTTACCTGTGCAATGGCTACCGTTGTTTTGGGATAAATTGTTTTGTGCTGTATTAGTGTTCGGCTCTTGGCCGCTAGTAATGCTGTTGTCTCGCATACGTTTCCTACTCCTATAGTTCCTTTTACAAAATTAGATTCTTTTAATTTTTCTTCTTCAATAAGTGGTGCCATCTCGTCCTGTGTATAGAACACGATAGGCCACCCCATAATTTCCATAGCCTCCAAGAGGCCTACTTCATCTTGTTTAACAATTACCGATGCTGCCGTTACAAGGCTTTTAGGTGAAAGTTTATGCGCTGCTAGTGATTGTTGTATGGCGTCAAGAATCAATTCCTTTGGCGTATCTCGACGACAGCCAATGCCCATCGTATACGTACGAGGGCGCAAAATCAATTGATGACCATGCTCAGTAATCACCTTATCGGTAATTACAACCCGAGATGAACCCTCTTCAGCACTATCATTTTTACATGGGATAGACTCGAGTTGCTCCAGAGAAACAAGATGCGCCATGCCATATTCACCAAGATGAGCTTTCGCAGCTTGCTCTAAATGCGCTGCATTCGGTAAGCTTTCATCGATATAATAATCAATACGCTCTCCCCCAACGATGGCAGAGTTCACATTGATTAAGGTTTGAAAATCATCTACCAACAAATGCTCATGGCGCGCCAACACGTCAGGTGCAGGCAAGCCGTTTACATCCGTTGCGGTCGTAATAACAGGGTCCGCATCGATGGCCAGCGAAATGGACTGCGTCCATTCGTTGGCGCCCCCAAGGTGACCAGATAATAAACTGATTACATGGTGCCCCACTTCGTCCATTACGACTACCGCAGGATCCTTGGATTTATGCTCAATATATGGTGCAATCATGCGCACTACGATGCCAAGCGCCATAATACATAATACTTGGTCGTAATCCTTGAAAATCTGTCCAATATGATTTTTAAGGGAATCAAAATAAATAGCCTCTCCACCAGATGGACGGTTTTCTTTTTCAAAGCAATCCGCATGAGGTGCCACCAAAGACTTGATACGTTGACCTAGCTTTGCACCTCGTTCAGAAACAGAAAGAATAGCCGTTCTATTCTTCTTAGCTCCCGTCGTAGGTACAACCGTTTCTAGTTTTTTCATCTTACTAGTCCTTAGCACTGCGGTACATGTGAGCAAAGCCTTTATCATAGAGTTTAGACAATTCATATTCACTATCTAATACATGGCTTACTACGATCATAGCTTGGCGCAATACGCCTTCTTTAGCTACAATATCCGCAATGGTTTCCAATGTGCCACGGATAATGCGTTGGTCTGGCCAAGACGCTTTTACCACGATCGCCACTGGAGTTGTTTTGTCATAACCGCCCTCAATGAGTTCAGCTACAACCTTATCTAACATTTGAACACTGAGGAAAATACACATTGTCGCTTCGTGAGATGCTAACATGCGCAATTTTTCCTTTGGAGGCATCGGTGTACGGCCTTCCATGCGCGTAATAATGACTGTTTGAGATACATTTGGCAATGTATATTCTTGTTTCAATGCCGCAGCTGTGGCAAGGAAAGAGCTTACACCAGGCACTACTTCATAAGAAATACCCATACCAGCCAATGCATCCATTTGCTCTTGAATAGCACCGTAAATAGCAGGATCACCTGTGTGAAGGCGAACTACACGTTTACCAGCCTCAACGGCAGCTTTCATAACAGCTAAAACCTCATCAAGGTTCATCGTAGCACTGTTATGAATTTCACAACCTGGTTTACAAGCCTCTAAAATGGCAGGGTTTACCAAGGAACCCGCATAAATTACAACATCTGCCTCTTGCACTAAACGATACCCTTTGCGAGTAATTAACTCAGGATCCCCAGGGCCTGCACCTACGATATGTACGTCAACCATATTACTCTCCTTCTGCGATACGCGTTGCAGATACAATGAAAATTGGACTCAATGGGTCTAACAAATGATAAGGACCAGCCTTGCGATAACGACTGATAGACATTTGATAACCTTCATAGGTGAAAGGACGACCTTTCAACTCTTTCAAGATTGTATAACCAGTCTCCATCGTTACAGCAGTTACTACTAGACGGCCGCCTACTTTTAAAAGACGTTGCGCTTCGTCCATGATGCCTGTCATACCACCAGCGCTACCTCCGATGATAACCGCATCAAGCTCAGGCAATTCTTCCATGCCTTCAGGAGCTTTGGATTTGATTACGGTCATATTATTTACATTGAATTTCTTTATATTCTCATTGATAAGGTCGATACCTTTATCAAATCGCTCAATAGCATATACATGCCCTTTAGGAGCTGCTAAAGCTGCTTCAATAGAAATAGAGCCCGTACCAGCACCTACGTCAAGAACAATACTATCTTCCTCGATGCGTGCCTCGTTCATAACAGCTTTGCGAATCTCGCATTTCGTCATCGGCACATCACCGCGGATAAACTCCTCATCAGGAATTCCAAAAAAATGTCTCATCCTAGTACCACCATTACAGAATGACCAAAGCCTTCGAGCTCAGTTAACACCTCTAGCGTAGAGTCTACGATTTTTTCATCATCATAACTCAAGCGCTCAAGGGCTGCCGCTCTCGTTTCTTTTGGCCAACCTGCATCTATTAAAATACGCGCAATATGCGCTGGATTATATTCAGGATCCGTTAAGAATCCCATCTTTTTACCTGCTTCATATACGAGTTTCTCTGGTGCCGGTTGGCGACCGTGAAAGCTCATTAAATCCGCATCATGCCACACCTCATTGAGTCGAGCAAAGGCAAAGGTCATAGAACTAATACCTGGTACCACCTCAATAGGATTAGCAGTAAATTTCTTCTTTAAATAGGGCAATAAGCTATAATAGCCTGTATCGCCACTAACCATAACTACAACGTCATGGTCGTTGAGCTCACGCTCAATTTGCTCCGCTAATACGCTGAGCTTACCCGTTACAAGATATGTAATTTGGCCAGGCTCTTGAAAGTCCTCTAAAGAACGTTCACTGCCTACCAATACTGTAGCATGTTTAATTAAAGTAAGGCCTCTAGGCACCACATAATCAGGATTACCCGGACCAATGCCTACGATATACAAGGTATGTGCCAATGTTCAAGTTCTCCTATCTCTTTTGCATGCTTATCCATTGCCAAGATTTCGCCTTTTAAGGTCGTAATAATGATGCCCACCTCTGCTTCGTTAGCAATATAGCGCTCACTACGTAGAGAGGCACGATCTACAACACGTTGGTACACACCAGTCAATCCTTCTCGCTCCAAGATAGGGAATGTAGACTCTGTGGTTTGGCAATTAAATAACTCTTCACACACCTCTTGGGATGCTCCTTCTAAAGCAGCATAGGCCACGATACTTTCCATACGGCCATCACTCATGCGATTATGAGTATGGAAGCTACCACTAGCTAGTTTGATTAATTTACCGATATGACCGATGATTAAGATTCGCTTAAATCCAATCTGTACAGCCTTTTCAAGCATAAACCCGATAAAATTACTCGTTTCTGCCATTTGGTTCTTATGAATACCTAATACTTGCTCTGCAAGATCTTGACCGATACGCCCCGGTACGAGAACAGCTGTTTCACATCCGTTAGCCTTCATAACTTTCAACTGTGGCACTAACGAGTTCTTAAACCCTTCTTCACTCATAGGCTTAACAATACCGGTAGTACCAATAATGGAAATGCCACCTTCGATACCAAGTGTATGATTTAATGTTTTCTTAGCTAATACCTTACCATTAGGAACACTAACGGTTACCGTCACACCTTGACCATGGACACAATGTTCTTCAAAAACTATTTTCATCATTGCCCGGGGCCCTGGATTGATAGCCGGTTCTCCTGGTGGCATAGCAAGGCCTGGTTTCGTTACAGTACCTACACCAAAGCCGGCTCGGAATCGCAGTTCACCAGTATTATCAAGGGTCACTGTCGTTTCCACATCATTGCCATGAGTTACATCAGGATCGTCACCGCCGTCTTTCATGACGGTCACCTTCGCCTCTGTATCGGATATAATCTCTACCGCTTTAATAGGAACCTCAATGTACTGCCCTTGAGGGTTCTCAATGACCACTTGGTCCACAATATTCTTATCTAAGAGGGCCAATAAACCAGCTTTCATACCTGCCGTAGCACATGAACCTGTGGTATATCCACCCTTCATGTCCTCCACTTTCATAAGGCCTCCTACACTGATAGTATTAGAGACTCAAACGAGTCTAACTAACCTATCCTATGGACATATAGTATTAAGAACGGAAGTTAACGAATTGCAATTCTACAGGGATATCCAATTGTTTTAGCATTTGGATTACTGCTTGCAAATCATCTTTATCCTTACCAGATACGCGCACTTGATCCTCTTGGATAGATGCTTGTACCTTAATTTTCATGTTTTTAATTGCTTTTACTACTTCTTTAGCATTTTCTTTAGTAATGCCTTTTTTAATAGTAATGTTGCACCTGCTGCTGGTTCAACTTTACCGTAGTCAAGATTTTTAATTGCTACGTTACGTTTAACCATCTTGCCTTTTAAAACATCGATAATGGCATTCAATTTATATTCATCATCACCGATGATTTTGATAGTGTCGCCTTCAAGACTAATTTCTGCTTTAGAGCCACGGAAATCATAGCGCGTACCAATCTCTTTTTTCGCTTGGTTTACCGCATTATCCACTTCCTGCATATCCACTTCAGACACAACATCAAAGGAACAATCTTTAGCCATTTTATACCTCCTACACCTGAACCTGTTGGGCATAAGGTTCATAGCATTACTTTCATCATCCTCATATTCCAAGTGAAAGTGTAAAACTACACCAAATCGGAATACATCTCTATAATTATACCTTAAAATACGCTTATTTTCTAGGTAAATCGATTTTCTTAATTATAATTGTTAGCTATGTATTAATAAAGTTTTTATAAGTATAGTGAAAGTTCTCTAATACGGTTATGCAATACACAAGACAAATAATATAAAAAAACTAGCAACATACATAATACATGTACATCGCTAGTTTCTATATAACGCTATTACGTTGTATTTAGTTTATAGCTAAGAACTATAACTAAACAATACTAATTAAGCATAAATAAAGGCAATACAAATTCAAAGGAATTCTACAACCCATTATATTATAAAACGTTTACCGCATCATATGTAGGTTGTACAAGCCATTCGCCTTTGGAGTTCATAATTCCCCATTTGCCTTTAGACTTAACAGAACTGAAACCATGGTTAAAGGACTTAGCGTCTTCAATAATTTTGTTTGTATCTTTAAATAAAATATGACCATTATTATCTATGATTGTATAGCCCTCTTTACCAGTATGAACCCATGTTACAGTATCGTTGTTGAACGGTTCAATAGTTGTTTCTGTTTGAGCAGAATACAAGGATTTACCACTATTCATATCGATAAGGTTTTTAACATGATCTTTCACAACCACTAAACGATCAGTCCCTGCAAAGGAAATAGAATCATATTTGAAGGTTACTACTTGCTTACCTGTTGATACATCGAAAATGCCCCATTTCTCAGTCTTATTGTCTCTTAACGCTAATAGACCATTTAATTTATCCATTTCACCTGCATCGTAATCGCCTGGTTGAATAACAACTTCACCTTTACGGTTCACAAAGTATAAGTTACCAGCATCTTTGATTACCGTACCATAAGCTGTGATAGGCCATACTTTATCTTTTTTGCTGTCGATTACGATATTACCAGAACGATCGATATAGCCACGTTTTGCACCATCATAGGCAAAACCACCTACGTGATAATGTTGACCACCTAAAAGCGCACCTCCAAGGATACCGCCCACGATGAAGCCACCTACAAGACCACCTAAATTAAAGCCACTCACGGAGCGGCGGTATTCAGCCAGACCATTACGGTATCTATATACCTCTTTAGATGGAGCATTAAATAATTCTTTACCAGTACCATCAATCGCTACGATTTTACCTTTAGCATTTTTAACAAAAGCACGGTCTTCGCTAAATCCAGTCACGATTTGACGGAATTGTGGAGCAATCACTACTTTATCATCAGTAGTTTTAAAGCCATATTTACCTTTTTCTTTAAACTCTACATAAGAATCACTTGCATACTCTTGAGTTGCTTCTTGTTTTACACGTTCTTTTAAAGCTTCCTCTTCAGAGATTTCTAGACCCTTAGGGGTAACCCAAGTGTCTGTTTTCTTATCTACTTGAGCTAACACATTGCCCGTTTTATAATCAACATCTTTAATTTCTTTATACTTAGGCTCAATGGCAACGGTACCGTCTGGACGGATAACACCCCATTTACCACCTTGTTTCATAGCTGCCAATACACCATGTTCAAGGACTTCGTCATTTTTGAAAGTAGTGCCTTTACCAGATTTTAAAGATTTAGGTGCATTGCGATAAGGATTTAATGCGCTCGCCACATCAGCTGCGATATAGCCAGAAAGTGCACTACGCTCTTCAATTTTTTGAGGAGTCATAACGCCTACACTAGCTTTTGTACTTTTAGTGGAGCTAGAGCTCTCTGTACGAACAGTAGAAGTTGATGTAGTCGTTGTATGTTCCTCACGAGTTACACGTGTACTAGTAGATGTTGGTGTATCGTGGTTTGTTATCGTTGTGCTACTAGTAGATGTTGTAGTAGATGCCGCAAAAGTTGTTGTAGACATAGCCGCTAACACACATGCGACTAATACAGATTTCTTGTTAATATTCATAAACCTCTCCTTTTATAGAATAAGCTATAACCATACAGTCGTTAACATACATATATAGTTCATAAAATATACTGTTATAACTAAACACACAGTTTTACAGTAAAAAAAAGTTCACACATAAATAATGTATAAAATTTAATAATTCAAATTATACTATATGGACCTTCATAAAAACAACGAATTATGAAACATTCTTCATTTTTATTTTATTTGTTATAATAATACGTATGAAAATAGCAACAATAATCAACTTAATTGTAGATTCTGATGTACACACACAATCTATAAATCATATTATAAAACAACACAATATCTCTCATCGCATGAGACGACGTTTACGAAGTGATGCCATCATAACAGTTAATGGTAAACCTGCTACCTGGAATACGCTTATTCATGGTGGTGATCATCTCATTATGAAGTTAACACCAGAGCAAGAGTTTAGTTTAAGCCCTATGGAACTAGATATCATATATGAGGACGAATATATTTTAGTCATTAATAAGGCGGCTGGTATTCTTATGCACCCTACTTCTACCATACGAGATCATACGCTGGCAAATGGTGTACTTCATTACTACCAAGAAACAAATCAGTATTATGATTTCCATCCCGTACACCGATTAGATAAGGATACCTCAGGTATTGTCATCATTGCTAAAACATCAGTAGTCCAACATGCTTTCGATAAAAAGCACACTCATTTTTACAAATGCTATGATGCAATTGTAGAAGGACATCTCCCTTCTGTGCCTATAAGCATTAACTGGCCTATAGGTCGTAAACCAGGCAGTATCATTGAGCGTTGTTGTACAGGCCAAGGGAAGCAGGCTTGTACGGATATAACAGTAGTTAGTAAAAATATAAGCAAAATTAACTATAGTAAAAATATATCTGATGATATGATTAATAATAGTAATATTTGTCCAACCGACAACTCTCTAATAGCTTATAATTACTTTACCCATGTGCAATGCTTATTGCACACAGGGCGCACTCATCAGATTCGAGTTCATTTATCTCAACTAGGGTATCCACTAGCTGGTGATGACTTATACGGTGGTCATCTAGAATCTATCCAACGCCAAGCACTGCATGCAGCGCGCGTAAGCTTTTACCATCCCATAACAAATGAATGGCTCGAACTGCATGCAGAGATGCCAGAGGATATGAATGTATTGCTGAACGATTGAGCTGATATAACACCAATAAATAAATGCTAATACACAGAAATAACCCACATGGGTCACAAAACAAGACGAAATTTATGCATAAGTTATACAAAAAATATTGGCCCTTTATAGTGTTTCTTGATATACTTAACTTGAATTGATATATGATTGCAATAACAGAAATGCATCTAGTTCTTACAAGCTAGAAATATTAGCAGTCACGGTATTAATAACATGATATAACAGGCCCTATGGCCAAGGAGGACAACATGCCATTAGTTACTACTACAGAAATGTTCAAAAAAGCCTATGAAGGCGGCTATGCTGTTGGCGCTTTCAATGTAAACAACATGGAAATCGTACAAGGTATTGTAGATGCAGCAAAAGAGGAACAATCTCCTCTTATCTTGCAAGTATCTGCAGGCGCACGTAAATATGCTAAACATATTTACCTTGTAAAACTTGTGGAAGCCGCTCTTGAAGACAGCAATCTACCAATCGCTCTTCACCTTGACCACGGCGATTCCTTCGACATTTGTAAAGACTGTGTAGATGGTGGTTTTACATCTGTTATGATTGATGCATCTCATCATGATTTCGATGAAAACGTAAAAATCACAAAACAAGTTGTTGAATATGCTCACGCTCACGGCGTTGTAGTAGAAGCAGAATTGGGCCGTTTAGCAGGCGTTGAAGATGATGTAAACGTATCTGATGCAGATGCTCGCTTTACTGATCCAGAACAAGCTGCTGAGTTTGTCCATCTTACAGGTGTAGACTCCTTAGCAATCGCTATCGGTACCAGCCACGGTGCATACAAATTCAAAGGCGATCCTTACCTCGATTTCGATCGTTTGAAAAAAGTAGGCGAATTATTGCCTAACTTCCCAATCGTATTGCATGGAGCATCCTCCGTATTACCTGAATTCGTAGCAAAATGTAATGAATTTGGTGGCAACATTCCTGGTGCACAAGGCGTACCTGAAGAAATGCTTCGCAAAGCAGCTCAAATGGCAGTTTGTAAAATCAACATCGATACAGACCTTCGCCTTGCTATGACTGCATCTGTACGTGAATACTTGGCTCAAAACCCATCTGAGTTTGACCCACGTAAATATTTAGGACCTGCTCGTGATGCTATTAAAGGCATGGTAGCTCACAAAATCAAAAATGTATTAGGTTCTTCTAACAAACTATAATCAATGGCTAGTGGATTTTTAAAAGGAACCTTAATTTTAACAATTGCCGGTTTCGTAGTGAAAGCCATCGGTAGTATCAACTGGATTCTTCTATCCCGCATCTTGGGCGGTGAAGGCATCGGCATCTACCAGATGGCCTTTCCTATCTATTTGTTACTATTGCAAATTTCGAGCGCAGGTGTGCCGATTGCCATCTCTATTTTGACGGCAGAACGATTAGCCTTACACGACTTTGGTGGTGCTAAGAGAGTATTCAATATTTCTTTTACAATGTTGACTATAACAGGTTTTATCGCCAGTCTTGCCATGTACTTTGGTGCAGATTGGTTAATCTCTAGTGGTCTCATTGCTGAAAGCCGTGCCTACTACTCTATCATCGCGCTCGCTCCGGCAGTATTCTTTGTAACATGGATTTCCTGTTTCCGCGGATATATCCAAGGCTATGAAATGATGACGCCCACGGCGATTAGCCAAATTGTAGAACAATTACTACGGGTTATCGTTATGCTTGGTGCTGCTGCTATTTTATTGCCTTATGGCTTACCAGCCGCAGCAGGTGGCGCTAGTTTGGGTGCAGGTATAGGTGCTTTTGGGGCCTTCCTGGTGCTGTTGTATTACTACTACAAATTACCTAAGGCTAGTAGTACTGGTGAAAGCTACGATGGTCCCCGTGAATCAGCTAAAGAAATTTTGTCACGACTCTTAACATTGTCCATACCCATTTCCTTAGCAAGTATCATGCTACCGTTGACAGCGAATCTCGATTTGCTCATCGTACCACGTCGATTATTGGATGCTGGGTTCCCGATGAACGAAGTAACAGAACTGTTCGGTTACCTTACTGGGATGGCGGTGCCGCTCATCAATTTGGCTACCATCATTACTGCGGCCCTTGCGACAAGTATTGTACCTACTATCTCTCATGCCTTTGCCAAACACGACCATCAAGGTATATATGATCGCACTGCAGGATCTATGCGTTTAACATTTATGGCAACCGTACCATTTACAGTGCTATTATATGTACTTGCTGCGCCCACCGTTACACTGATTTACAATGCGCCTAAGGCAGAACTAGCAACGCAAATTACGGCGTTCTCTATATTCTTCCTAGGTGTACATCAAGTAACAACAGGTATCCTACAAGGTCTCAACAGACCACGTATTCCAGTCATAAATATGGGGATTTCCCTCATAATCAAGGTCATCCTTAACTGGACACTGACTGCTATTCCTTGGCTGGGCATCGGCGGTGCCGCCTGGGCAACCGTTGCTGATATTGGCTTTGCGGCGTTACTCAACTTAATTTATATCAAAAAATACACAGGCTACTTCCTTGATATTTCTCTACTTTGGAAAAACGTGGTCAGTGCTGGTGTTATGGGTATACTTATTTTCATGAGTTACCATTACTTAATAGACATCCTGCCTATGTGGGCTAATTTTATACTCACTGGTATTGAAGGGTTACTACTGTACGTAATTATCATGGTTCTTTTAAAAGGCCTTAATAAAAACGATGGTGCAAGCATGCCACTCGTTGGTAGATTCTTTAGATAAGCTGTATATACTTACATAAAAATAGGTTCCTAATAGTCACCTATATGACTATTAGGAACCTATTTTTTATTTACTTATTTTAATCTTCTCCTTATTTTAAGCCTGTATACCTATCATTGTTAAAATTTCCATTATGATTGGAATTACTACAACAAATAGGATGGTACTAATCATGACTAGACCTGTAGCAAATGGCAAATCAGCTTTTGATTCATTAGCTACAATTGGCAATACTGCAATAACAGGTCCTGCTGATTGTACAACAAAGGTAATGATTGCAATTGGTTCTAGAACAATGCCTGCTCCATATTGTAAAACCATAATCAAACAGAACATGATAATCGGGGAAATGACAAATCGTCCTACAATCCCACCGATGGAGTCTTTATTTAAACGCATGCTTTTTAAGCCCGCATCATGAAGTACAATACCTATATAAATCAAGGATAATGGGGTTACCATATCGCCTAAGTAATTCAAGGTAGTATGCAAAATTGGAAGTAAAGGAATTTCAAAGAATAAGAAGATTAATGCCACAAAAAAACCTATCAAAGGTGGTGGTAATAACTTCTTCCAATCAAATTTAGGCTTCTTGCTTTTACCTTCAGTAGATACTGAACTATTATTTATACTATCAATCTTATGGGAGCGATTATTAAAATCTACTTCAAAATTTGGCAGTGGATCTAGTTCTATAAGGAATACCCCTACCATCCATACGGAAATAGTGTTACCGATGTAATATAACAGAAAATACGGCAGCGCCTCTTGCCCAAAGAGTGCAATTTGCACTGGTAACCCAATAAACAAGCAGTTATCATTTACTACCATATTGATGAAAATACCACGTCGTCCTTTAGGAACTTTCAACATTTTCATCATAATGAACGCTACGATATATGCAATAACATATGTTAGGACAACTACTAACATGCCATATCGTAAATTCCATATATCTGAAGTATGTAGGTGATGTAATACAGATACAAATACTCCCGCTGGTAATGCAACCAACATGATAAATCGCGATAAATTACCACTAAAGGTGGGGTTAAACATGCCCCGCCCTTTTAATATATATCCTAACAAAATAAGTAGCACAATAGGTATGATACTTTGCAAAGATGTTAGAAAAACCATAGTAAACCTCCCGTACAGTTCATTCGTAGTTTATCATATCATGTTTCGCAATAAACTTATACAACTATATCTTGAAAGAAAATATAGTAAAATGTATCAACTTTAACATATTTTCTCTATTATAAGTCTTATAATTATAGCTATTAGTAGTGTTTTTATCCATAAAAATCTGATACACTAACATCAGGTTGTACAGATTTTTACACATATGAGGTGATATTATGACGAAACCATTTATTGGCATATCTGGCAATATCTTACGAGATAATGGTGGTCCTTACGTAGATTTATTGCGTTCTTACGTAAACCAAGACTATCCTC
>OAWV01001180.1_pt1 | contig 13736 bp, 8 predicted proteins | sample 1495551 | NCBI WGS metagenome assembly OAWV01 (sample SAMEA2580245, study PRJEB22360) | human gut metagenome | biome: human gut; feature: human-associated habitat; material: faeces | place: Denmark | collected 2008/2010 | reverse complement strand
TCTCATTGATCTTAGATAAAGATACAACAGGTACGATATGAATTAATCCAAATGTAACACAAAGAAACATCAAAAGAATAGTAATTCTTTTCCTTCCTTTGCATACAGCACCTCCAATTAATGCGCAAATTGGTATTGCTATAATTAATAATCGACAGCTAAATTGTATAAAATTAGGTCTAGGCATAATTCTCCAGGGAAATATATTTGATGTCATCAAAATTATCAGAATGACGCTAAAAGAACAAATAAGAACTTTAGGATTCTTTTTCATTAAAAATAGAGATATAATGACTACTAAAATTTGGATGATACCAATGCTCATATTAATTGCATTGTTTTTTTCACCCCAAATTAAACCTGTTCCTGAACGAATATCTATAATTTGCGATAAAGAAAGTAGACTATTAATGAAACTATCATCAAAAAAATATGTGGAAACTCTATATATTCCTAACTGTAATTGCTCTATCATTGGAAAGAGGAAAAAAGCCGTCAATCCTAAAGCCAATACTATAGCTTTAAATAAGCTTTTCCACTTTTCTACATTCATTTTTTTTAGATTTAGCATTATATAGATTCCAAAAGCTATACAAATTAAGAAAAAACTTATATTATGAGTCAAGAGCAAAAGAGAAAAACCAATGCTGAGCAATAGCCACGGATTATCATTTTTTTCTATTAAATAGTAAGCACCCAGTATAATAATTGGAACTATTGCAAAAGCGAACACTTCACCTAAGGCCCCTCTATAAAAAACATCTGTTATATAGTAACCGGAAAAAATATATAAAGTGCTAGAAATTGCACCACTCAATAAACTATTAAATATTTTATAAGAGCACATAAACATAAAAAGCGCAGAAATCATCACACATAAAAGCAGTAACACTTTATAACTAATAGTTATATTTAATCCTAGCACATTCAAGAAGGATGGTATATATATTAAAAAATTTGAATAAAACAAAGGTGAAGCATAGCCATAACCATAACATTGATTGTAAAATAACGAAGGAAAATAATCGTGATATCTAATTGCCTGTGCCAGAGAATAGATTCTTGCTATATGATAATCTGTATCATGTCCAGTATACAGTGAAACAGAAGTAAATAGAGGCAAACAAAATATCAATGTTATGAACAAGATAAATAATAATATTAGCATTTTTTTCTTCATGATGTTTTTTTCACACTTTTCAGTTTAAACTTTGATGTCGTCACTTCTGTTATCGAGCAAGCCTCCGTTGCTTCATCGAACTCAGGGTTTTCCCAATACTGAACAATTAGATAATCAACATCATAATAATCTAAATAGCCACAAGATCGAGCATAATCTTCCGTAGCCGGATCTTCCCAATCATAATGCCTGCGAGCGAGATCATAGAAAATCCAATCAACACGATTCCAGATATAATAATAATCTCTTGCTGTAAAAATCTGATATACATTAGGCAGGAAAGTTCTTACTCCCTCTGCATGAGAAATAATTGTTGGCTGGTGTGCTTCATTAAATCGATCCTGATCCCGCTCAATTAATTTCTCAAGAATATGAATCGCCTCAATCTCTTCATCACTGATTTTAACAATTGGATTGACTGTTTTCCCGCCATTAACATGGAAAGTGTACAATCCCCAGTCAGAATTTAAATAGGATGCAATATGGCCCACAAGAATCTCAGCGCAAAGGATTAATAGTAAGCCTTGTTTTAACCATTCACGCTGTTCCAGCCATTGTATAACAGCCAAAATAATCAACATCTCTGTAAATGGATTAAATAAAACTTCAACAGTTCGATAAAAAACATTAGATGCTATCAAATAGGCCACAGCTGTCGTTGCTAAAGGATTTAAGAAAAGAATAAGCATCATAACAAACAATGATTTTATATACTTTTGCTCTTCAGAATGTGCTTTCCAAAGAATCAATATTACTCCGAACCAGCGTATTACATTCAAAATGTTATCAAAAGCATGGGAATAAATAAAATAATAATCTTTAACCATATCATAATCTTGATGGTTATTAAAATAATACGCGTAGTCATATAAGTAATCAGGCTTAAAGAAATTAACATATGCTGAAAATAACATCATGAGTATTGGAATAAGAACAAAGAAAATAAATTTGCCATATCTAAAAAAGAATTCCTCAATTTTCTCAATGATTCTCTTCATCAGCTTAGTAAATCGCAAACTATAATAGGCGATGAAAACAATTGCTATTGTCGGAGCAATCCAGGGTACTTCTTTATTCCGACTAAACATCGCTACGGCATAAACAGCCATAGGCAGGACAATAATGGACATATCAACAAATGCATTTGTTTTCTGACTCACAAAAAGGTAAGCTGCCAGGCTGAATAAAATCGCAAAGGAAATAAACAGATATGAAGAAGAACAAGCCAATCCAGCACCAACAATGAACATCATAACATACTTCAAAGGTTCTTCTTTATCCCGCAGCCAACAATAGGCCGTATAAATTAAATACGCTGCAAGTAAAGTGCGGTATGTGTTGCCATAAAACGCAAAAGCAACACGCCAATAATAGAAATTACTGAAAAACAAAGTAAAAGCGATCAGTACATATTTTACACTTTTTTGTTTGATCTTTAATCCTTCCGCAAAATTAGCAATCAACATCGAGGATATTAGAGAGTAAATCATTCCTAATCCCCATGTTGAAATTACAATATTATCAATTTGACCACCAATCCCCAACAACGTCGAAGGAACATTAATCGCATGACATAAGAATGTGCCAAAATGATAATATCCTTGAAACAAATATAATGCATCCCATTCTACCCCAATTTGTCCTGAATACAAGTTAAACAAATTCAAATGCTGATTATCAATATTCTGGGCAATATAATTCAGGTACATTGGCGAATCAGAAAAACCGATATCAATAAACAAGTGATAGAACACAGCTACAAAGACAAGAAACGACACAAGAATCCAACATAGATTCCAGTGCCAATAGCGTTTAAATAATTCTCGAATATGAAATAAAGAATAAACGATCAAGCAGCCTAAAATAAGATAGCTGCTCGCATAGATCCAATAAACAGAGCCGTTAAAGAACTGAACAGGATAGTAACACAACTGCAGCGTACATAGTAAGAGAACAAAGCCCAGCGGGGCAGTAAAGCCTGAAGGCTTCAGTTTTAACATTTTTTCTGCCAACAAGCCATAGCCCGCACTGCAGAATATAACTAGCATCACCGCTAATAGTATTTTAATCATATTCCAATCACCTTGTAAATCATATCATAGATTAATGGTACTTTCTATAAAAGCCGGCCCAGAAAACACTGGAACCGGCCTGATTTTGCTCATTTTTTATCTTTGTTGGATGTTAATTTTACAATCAACGACATCGTTAAATAATTAATTGGAATGGTCAGCGGCAAGGCAAAGGCTTTGGCAAACAGCTTGTCAACGCCTAACCAATTTACGAAAATCACTGTCATCACCATATTAATTATGATTCCTGGAAGATAACTGATTGGAAAAGAAATAAAGCTTTTCCAATTTGGCTTTTCATGATAAGTAAAGCGCATATTCAAAAAGTACGAAAAGAACATTGGAACGACATCCCCAAGCAAGCTTGAAGTAGATACTGCAATACTGAAGCTAACGAAAATCATATATAATATTTGCGATAAAATAGTATTGAACGCCCCGATAAACGCAAATGACAAAAAACTCTTACTTAGAAATTTATCTTTAATTTTTTCAATCATATTGAACTCCTTAACTCATTAACCTTATCTAGTTTATCATATTTTAGCTTAGAAAGCTCTCTTAAAATTCAAATAAAAAGGCTTGAATGCGATAAGCAAACAAGTCCTTAGTAATTATTCAGTTTTAATTCAGTAAGATCACGATAGACTTTCTTGTAATCAGCCTCTAAGTCATGAATCACAAACATCAATTCTTCTGGGACCTGTTTATGCTTGTCCGTAAAATCATGACAAGCTTTTAATCCCATATCCATAGCTTTGATTGACTGATTCAAAATTTCTTCATCACTATCTGCCATCATGGTTTTAATTTTTTCCGCCATTTCAGACATCATTGCCATAATTCCAGTAGAATCTGCCGCATTTTCTCCATAGGAATTAATCCGACTCGTCAGTTCTGTTTCATGCTTTTGAAAGACATCTAATGAATGCTTCAGGGTTTCTCTTAGTTTCTCCGATTGTGCTTCAACTAGATATTCCTTAAAAGTAGAAGCGCCCATATGACATCCTCTTAATAATTCGTTTAAATCTTTTACGATTTCACTATCCATAGAATTCATTTTCACTCACCTCTGGAAATAGTATTACCCATTTTGAAATGATTCTATCCTTTTTCCTATCGGTAATTGCTTAAATATCCACAAACAGCAGGTTAACAACGAAATCAGGGCTGAAACTTTTTGAATTCCTGTTCCGGAATAAATGACAACAATTTTCCCAGAGGTTACATTGTTATTGTTGACTTCAATCAGTCCAAGATCTTTATTTTTCGTTAAAATGAGATGAACTTTATTTCCGCTGTTATCTATGGCATATGCCGAATACCCTTTATAATAAGTCATAGGAACTAACAATTTGGCATTCGCTTGAACATTGGTGATTTCAAAGCTTGTTTGGATACCCTTTTTTTCCAGCAAACAGGCAATTTCCTGGTGATCAACAGTCACACAGCGCGAGGCCGTTCTATAATCCGTCTGCGCTGCAGGCAGATAATCCGCTCCCGCAATTTCCGGCCTAACGTAAAAGGAATCACCATAATAAGGATCCAGTAAAGTACCATCAATTAACGACTCATACGGCATATCAATGCCGAATACAATTGGCCGCTCAATCACTGGCAAGATTCGGATCAGACCGAGCCCTGCTCCAGCAATCATCAAAACAGAGATCACCGCTGAACTTCTTTTATTAAAGAAACGAACAGTGATTACCGCAGCAACAGGACATAAAAATAAATCCGCAAGGCTCATCAAACGCCATGGGAATTGAATGATCCTCATCCATGCAAAATATTCCCAGGGAAATAATCGACTGCATAGAAAATAGCAAAAATAGCCTAAACCGCAAAGCAAACAGAGGAACTTCCTTTCTTCCGTTTTCTTCTGGTCAAACAGAAAAATTCCAAGCAAGGGCAGTACGGGAATTAAAAGCCCTAAATTCGTGCTTAATGCCTGACCCGGCTCATTGAAAACACTGGAAACCGCAAAATTCATTGTCATTTCAGTATACTGCCAAGCATTCAGGGCTGTAGCTGCTAAGTCGGAGCTTCCTGCATAATAATGCAAATATAATTCCTGACTGGTTATTTGTTCCAACATGGGCCAAAGATAAAAAGAACACAAACCAAGCGACCACAATACTGCTTTGACAATTGCAACAATTCTGTGCTTTTGCTGACTTAGTTCATGATGACGAAAGAGAATAAACACGCCAAAGCTCAAAACCATTAAATAAAAGGAAATAGTATGGGAGAGCAACAGCCCCGAATATCCTGCTGCCAGCCACGGCCACTTTTTATTATCAGCCCAAAGGACTTCATAGATACCGATTAAAGCCACTGGCATAAAGACAAAGGCCAATACTTCCCCCAATGCTCCACGTACGTAAATATCCGTCAATCGATAAAGCGAGAAAATATAAAGAAAGGAAGAAAAGTATGCTGCCAATTGTCGCTTACTAATCTTCATTGTCAAAATTCCCATAAATCCTGCTGAAAAGAAACCGCAAAGCAACAACAGGAATTGATAACTGCGCGCCAGACTTAAGCCGGCATTATAGAGCAAAGCAGGTAGTACCAGGAAAAAATCACTATAAAAGAGTGGGCTGGCATAGCCAAAATTGTTATTCTTGTAGGGATAAATCCTCGGCAAAAAAACGCCTTCTTTAAAACTCTGTGCCAAGCCTTCAATTCGGCTTAAATGAAAACATGTGTCATGTTCTAAATTTACGCCATGAAACCAATAAGGGGCCAACGAGATCAGGGCTATGCCAAAACAGAACAGGGCAAAAAGCAACCATTGTTTTCGCTTCATCATATATCCCCCTTACCCAAAATACCAGCTCGGAAACCAGCGCATAAATCCATCAATATAGGTCTGCGTTGTTCCAAACCCCGCCGTTGCTGGCAGGAATAAAACAAAAAGCAAAATACAAACAAGCGTAAAAATCCTTATGCGCTTTTCATATCGGACATCCTTCTCCACTAAACATTTCAAACCATATACAAGTGCAATGATCAAAAAAGGGACAGATGGATAATAGTGATAAATGAATACACAGCGGGTAACCAACATCCAAGGAATGAGCTGAGCCAGGTAGCATACTAAGATCATTCCTGCCATCTTCGACTTATTCTTAATTAACTGATAAGCGCAAAAGAAGATCGCCACCAATCCCGACCACCAGAGGAGCGGATGACCAAAAGCGGATATTGTATAAACAACGTTTTGACTGATGTGATGATAATACCAAATTGGACGGGCATCCAGGATCCATTGCCACCATACCGATTGGAATGGGTGAGTCGCATCCAGATTCGCGTGGTAATTATACATCCCCATTGTCTGCTTGAAAACTCCGCTTAGACTCCAGCCTTCTCCACGATAAAGTATACAAGGCAAATAGGATAGCGCATAAATTATTAACGGAACAAGCACAAACCACAAACAGCACCAAAGTAGAGTAATCCAGCAATATCGTGGAAAGACTTCTATTCTGTGCTTTTCCTCTATAGTTGGCTCCTTGCTTTTCTTCGCTCGCTGATATTCACAATACCGCTGAATCAAGCTGCTGAAAAAAAGAACGGCCAATCCAATTCCTGCATATACACCAGTCCATTTAACCGCGATTCCAATTCCCATACTGATTCCAGCAGCAGCCAATAAACCCAATGTTTTTTTGAAATCATCTTCATAAAAACTCATCCTCCAATAACGGATCATGAAATAAGTCATCAGCAAAATAAAGAACACAGAGAAAGGTTCTAAGGTTGCAATTCGCGCTGTCGTTAGATGCATAAAATCGCAAGCCAGGAAAATTGCACCTAACGCAGCATAAAATGTTTTCTTAAACAATCTTCGGCAAAGATCATAGATTAGTGGAATCATCGCGGCACTGAATAAAACTCCGCCGATCCGCCATGCAAACGGATTGTTGCCAAGCAGTTTGATAAAGAACGCTATCACTTGGGTTCCCAAAAGCGGATGGACAAAAGCATATAAAACTTGTCCTTCCGCAATTTCCTGAGCGTTTCTTACATGATAAATCTCGTCAAAGTAAGTTTCATTTAAATATAACGGATCAATTTTTAGCATCGACTGCTCGTCAATAACCCATTGTGGATCATAAGTACTTTCAAGATCACTGGAATAAACTGCTAAGGGTAAAAATTCATCAAATCCTGCACGTTTTAAACCAATTTCATTAATTACGTTATTTTTTTCTCCCGCAGTTATGCGAAGATAACGGTAATTCCACTGGCCCTCTATTTTTTTCCATTGCAAATAACTGCTGTTATCAATTTGTGTGATCTTATCCCAGGAAGATAAATCATTCGATCCTTCGATTAACACATTCTTTAAACCAAGCTGATATCCGCTGCTTAACGCGTTATTATTCCCTTCTCCAGATAGTAAATAGATCGTATCAAAAGCACTGCTGCCATCCGTCACTTCCAAAATGAAAGAGTCATTGGCTTGATCCGGCTGCCAGCGTGTCTGGGGTAATTGCCAATCACCTAACTGCCACAAGGCAACGACGAGGAACAGGACTGTGATCGTGCCGCAAATTAAACTGTCAAGTTTCGTCCAATGCAGATCCTTAAACTTTTTATCGCTCGAATCGCTTACGATCTTATTACTAGGTTTCAATTTCTTGTATAGCACATAAGAACCAAACAGAATAATGCTTTCAACCAAAAGTAAACTAATTAATTCTTGATTATGAAAAAGTGATAAACTTATCTCTTTAAACATGACAGAGGACTCCTTTTGATTAATAGTATAGCAGATTCATCTCATGCTTTCTACTCAGTACCTTATTACAATTATTTTACAACTTCACACTTGGTATAGAATTTCTGCAATAAATTGTGTATTATTTTTTTAGTATTACTTTGGGGATTTATTTATACAGGGGAGAAGAAAATGAAGAAGAAATTTTACCCTTATTTCATTTTTTTACTAGCATGTTTAGCAATTGAAATTATTATATGTAATGGACGAACCTGGGAATCACTAATTTTTCCTCAGGCCAAACCGGGTTATCAAATTACCATTCTTGGAAATACCACCTCTGATAATAACGTATTTCCTGATCAAAGCCTACAAACAATACGATTTCAATATTTAAACCAAAATGTTCAAAATATCAAACTCGATCTGCATTGTGAAGGAACCGGATGTCCGACGCCCCTTCAGCTTAATGTCAGCTTCAGTGATGAAGGCCGAGCTCAAATGACTTATAAAGGCCAACATTCCTACGTAGCATCGCTTGAACAGACACACATTCTCCGCCTTCATCCTTATGGCGACATGAGTAATCTTCAAATCTCTTTTTCTAATCCGGATGACGCTCAATTCAAGCTTATAACTGCGGAAGTGAATGTCCGTGTTCCATTAATAATACAACCGCTTAGAATGCTAAGTCTGTTCCTGCTCCTTACAACAGCCTATCAAGTTTACAAGCATCGGGAGTTCTTTCTTCTCCCTTATCGAGGAAGCGAGAAAAGACGGCAACATTGGATCATCTTTGCTGCATCGCTTCACATCTTATTATTTGTACTTGTTCTTTTTTCGAACCCTTTTTTCTGGAAAAACACTGCTTATCCCCATCCTCAGGAATATCATTATTTAGCGGAGGCGCTGGCTCAGGGACAAACATCATTGTTGGTCGAACCAACAGAAGAACTGAAGCAGCTTTCAAATCCTTATGACAGTTCGCTTCGAATCCAGGAAGATGTCTATTATTTCTGGGATTTTGCTTACTACGAAGGAAAATATTATGTCTATTTAGGCATCGGTCCTGAGCTTGTTTTCTATTTACCTTATTTTCTGATGACTGGTAATCATCTGCCTAATCCTATCCCAATAATGATTTCAGAGATCTTTTTTATCCTGGGAATCTTTTTGTTTATAGAAGAAATCGTGAGCCGGTATTATCAAAGAAAAGTCCCATTCGGTTTAAGTCTATTACTGAGCTCAGTCGCGGTTTTAGGCTGTGGAGCGTTCTTTATCGCCCGGCGCCCAGACATTTATTCTGTTCCTATTATGATGGCTTTAGCGCTTACCCTATGGGGATGGCTGTTCTGGAACCGTGCACGACGTTCTGATCACACACTGAAGATTAAAAATTTATTGATCGGATCCAGCTGCATGGCTTTCGTTGCTGCATGCAGACCACAATTAATATTGGGTTCATTTTTAGCACTTCTATTCTTTTCCCCAGAATTAAAAAATCTCAAAAAAAGGCAAAATCAAAAATATCTTATCCTTGCTTTACTTCCATTTTTTGTCGTTGCAGCAGGATTGATGTTTTATAATTGGACACGCTTTGATTCTCCATTTGATTTTGGCTCCAATTATAACCTGACTACCAATGACATGACTCGCCGCGGATTCGTTTTTGATCGGTTCTTTACCGGAATCTTCACTTATCTATTCCAACTACCGAATATACAGACAACCTTTCCTTACCTCCAATATGTGTCATTCGAAACAAACTATATCGGAGAGATCACCCGTGAATCAACGACAGGCGGTTTATTATCGTGTAATCCTGTTCTTTATTTTGCATTCCTTTTGCCCCTTCTAAAGAAAAATAAAAATCAAAACTTTATTTATTTACCAATCGCATTTCTGATTACGGGTATCCTTATTATGTTTATTGATATCCAAGGTGCTGGCCTGCTGCAGCGATATATCTCTGACTTTGCACTCTTTATTTTTATAGGAATGATCCTCATTCTCTTTTCTCTTTACACGCAAACTAAAAGACTTGAGGTAAAGAAAATCCTGTTTTACTCAACATTAGTTCTCTGTTTAATCAGTCTTCTTTATAACTTATCGCTATTCTTACTTCCGGACGCCGATAATATTGCATTGACAAATCCTCAGCTTTATTCACAAATTTTCAGCTTATTCCATTAAAGAAAGGGGAAGAACCATGCAGCCAATGTCTTTAGCCTTCTTAGCTTTCTTTTTATTCAGTTTGTTTCTATATTATGTCATCCCACACCGAATCCAACGATACGTACTTGCGCTTATCAATTTATTCTATGTTAGTACCTTTGGAGTTTTGAGTCTAATTTATTTACTGATTGCAAGCTTCGCTGTCTATATTTTTGGGATGCGACTAAGCAAAACAAGAAGGAGAAATTCAGGTTCTGATTTAAGCTTCGCTATCTGTTTGTTTGTAGCAGGTCTTGCTATTTTTAAGTATTCCCGGCTTTTATTTCCAATTCTTCATTTTTCATGGCTTGCCCCTGTCGGCATTTCATTTTATACCTTTAAAGCGATCAGTTACTGTGTAGACGTTGCAAAAGGAAGATTAGAAGCAGAGTCCAGTTACTTAAATTGTTGGCTTTATCTCTCTTTCTTTCCTGTTTTTACTGCTGGCCCGATTAATCGTCCGAAATCATTTTTCGCACAGCTCAAAAAAAGACGTACTTGGAAACCACAACGTGTCGAAGCAGGCTTAATTCGAGCCGCCTTCGGATGCTTTGAAAAGGTAGTGATTGCTGATAATCTCTTAATTTTAATCGATTCAATTTATTTACAGTGGCAAAGCGCTTCTGGTGGATTACTATGGATCGCTATGCTTTTATATTCATTTCAAATTTATTTAGACTTTGATGCTTATTCCAATATCGCAATCGGACTCTCCCGTTGTTTGGGTTTTAAGATTGAAGAAAACTTTAAAACTCCCTACCTTGCTGAAAATATCTCAGAATTCTGGAGACGTTGGCATATTTCCTTAAGTTCCTGGCTGCGTGATTATATCTATATTCCTCTAGGCGGAAATCGAAAAGGGACCTCGAAAAAATACAGAAACTTAATCATTGTTTTCTTGATCAGCGGATTATGGCACGGCGCCTCTTGGTCCTTTGTTTTCTGGGGGCTCTTTCATGGGCTGCTGCAAATTGTTGAACAGCTTATACATTTATCAAAGGAAACTTCAAATTCTTGGGTTCGTTGCTTAAAGATCCTATTGAATTTTATTTTAGTCACTATTTCTTGGGTCTTCTTTAAAGTTACTGACATTCATCAAGCATTGGCAATGCTGCAAAAAGCTTTGTTTTTTCCATCTTTTAAGCTTGATCTAAATGTACTTAAAATCTCGCCTACAGAATTAATGATTGCTTTATTCTTTATATCCGTCATCATTATCTTAGATATTCTGCGAAACCGCGCAGACATGATTAAATGGTTTAGAAAAAGAAATTTGATTATCCGCTTCTTCGTTTATATTATATTATTTTCCACGTTCTTAATACTTGGCGTCTATGGAACTGGCTATGATGCAAATCAGTTCATTTATATTCAATTTTAACAGAAGAAGGTGATGAATATGAAAAAAACAATTCAATTCTTGATTAAATGTCTATTGCTTATCTTAATCGCTTGTATGTTGATGACCTATTTTTCCATTGTCCTGCGTCCTAAATACTACGAAGCGCCGGATGATACGACAAACAAAACGGAAGGCTTCTATGCGCTTGAAAAGAATTCGTTGGACGCTCTTTTTCTTGGCTCTAGTCATTCTTACTACGCCTTTAACCCCGCCGTTCTCTGGAAAAAAACAGGGGCTTACAGTTACGTCTTCGCAGGAGAATGTCAGCCGTTCTCTCAGACCTATTACTATCTCAAGCAAGCATTAAACACGCAGACCCCACAAGTCATTGTGCTCGATGTTTTCGGCCTTCTAGACAGTGCAAAAGCCTGTCAGACAGATGGAATTTATAAAAAGAATTCCGAAGGTCTGCGTAATGAAATCTATCGTGCACAGTCTTTAAAAGAGATCAGTGATCAGTCCTTGAAATTAGATTACTTGTTTGATTTAAGACTCTATCACTCACGATGGAATGAAATGACCCTAGATGATTTTAAGTTTCCCTTCGAAAAACATTTTAATCCCTTCTTCGGCTGGACCCTGGGTTATCCAGAATCTGATAAAAAAATAGAACGAGACATTTATCAACAAACTGAAACTGTAAAACCTGATAAAACAAATTTACAGTACTTAGACAAAATAATTGAGCTGTGTAAGAAAAATGATTTACCACTTTTATTAGTTAAAACCCCATTTTATGTGACTCAGCACGAATACAATATGCTTCAATCTATAAAACAATATGTTCAAGGCAAAGGCCTTCAGTTTATTGACTTCAATGATCTGTATGAAGAAATGAATTTTCATTTCGATCAAGATGGAGATATCTGGCATACTAACATTCGTGGATCCACTAAATTAATGAATAAATTAATTGGCATTCTAGAGCAGGAGTATCATTTAGGTACAGCAAAAACAAATAAAATCGAGTCTTATGAAACAGCTTTAGACCAGCTTTATAACGATACGATGGAGAAGCTGTTACAAAGTGTCGATGATATTTACAATTATTTCGATTATATTCAGAAATCCGGTTTTACTTTTGCCATCAGTTATCAAGGGACGGAAGAACGCTCCTTTATCGGCGAATATGAAAATCAAATGTTGAATGAGACTGGTATCCAATTTGACTTTATCGAGAACAAAGATAAAGATTTCATTATGGTTACACAAAATGATCAAGTTTTGTTTTATAATGACGACGATCAGTCAAATCAAGAATACAAGACTGATAAAAACATTATAGAATTTAAAGACAATTGCATCCTTGTTGATAATAAGCAAGAAGCTTCAGAAGAACCTGGACTTAAAATAGTAATTATAGATACCCAGGGAAGAGTTCTTGATTCTTTATATATTGACTATTCGATGGTATTTTGGTTGAAAAATCGTTGACTTAACCTAGTTCGAGTTAATGTAATTAATAAGCTCTTCAACGCATTTTTCATTCTCAAATTGATTAATATCATAAGACAACTTCTCATATTCTCCACTTATTAAATTTTTAAGTTGATTCTTAATTTCGCTTACTTCATAAGGAGTACACGTATAATTTAATTCAGAAAAGATTCTAAAAGTTGGGCTATTTTTCATCGCTAAAATAAATAATGGTTTTTTAAGAAGAATGTATTCTAAACTTTTTGAAGGAAAATAAGGCTGCAATGAATCTGTTTCCAAAATTGTATCAAACAATAGTAATACATCTGAAGATATCATTTCCTGCATAGCTTCTGCATAAGGAATTTTATCATATACTTTTATTATTGAAGTCAATTTAAAAGTTTCTATTTGTTTCTTATACCTCTCTATTAACTCCCCATAAAAAGTAATCTGCAATTTATCTTTTAAATTAGGGATTTCATCTTTCAACTGATTCAAAGCAATCAGAAATTTATCAATTTTTCTAAGCCCATAGATTCTGCCAAAGTGAGCAAGCTTCAATTTATTATCACTTTTTTCTATATTTGAACTTGAAGCTATAATCAGATCTTCATAAAGCTTCCAGCCTTCTATATAATTTAATGGAATTATAATTGATTTCTTTCTTAATTCATCTTTGTTTTTGTAATGCGAAATCATAAAATCACGCTGTTCTTC
>OAWV01001172.1_pt1 | contig 13836 bp, 9 predicted proteins | sample 1495551 | NCBI WGS metagenome assembly OAWV01 (sample SAMEA2580245, study PRJEB22360) | human gut metagenome | biome: human gut; feature: human-associated habitat; material: faeces | place: Denmark | collected 2008/2010 | reverse complement strand
GCGGAAAAGGGCTGGCGGCCGGAGATATACCGGTTCGACAGGGTTGCGGCGGCGACCAGCGCATCGTCGCCGATCGTCACCTTGTGGTGCGCCTCGTAACGTTGCTTCAGACCACGCAGGATCGCAATCGTGTCTTCCACGCTCGGTTCGCCGACGAAGACCTGTTGGAAGCGGCGTTCCAGTGCCGGATCCTTTTCGACGTTCTCTCGATATTCGTCGAGCGTGGTCGCACCGATCAGGCGTAGTTCGCCGCGGGCCAGCATGGGCTTGAGCATGTTGCCTGCGTCCATGGAGCCTTCGGCGGCGCCCGCACCGACGATGGTGTGGATTTCGTCGATGAAGGTGATGATCTGCCCGTCAGACTTCTTGATCTCCTCGAGCACGCTCTTCAGCCGTTCCTCGAATTCGCCGCGATACTTGGAGCCCGCGACCATGGAGCCGAGGTCGAGCGAGATCAGCTTCTTGTTCTGCAGGGTGGTCGGCACGTCACCGGCGACGATGCGCTGCGCCAGACCTTCCACGACGGCGGTTTTGCCGACGCCCGGCTCGCCGATGAGCACCGGATTGTTCTTGGTGCGCCGGCTCAGGATCTGGATGACGCGGCGGATCTCTTGATCGCGGCCGATCACGGGGTCGAGCTTGCCGTCTTTCGCGGCGGCCGTCAGGTCGGTGGAATACTTTTCGAGCGCCTTGTATGATCCTTCCGCGTCGGGGCTGGTCACTTTCGCGCCGCCGCGCACGCCCGGCACCGCCTTGCGCAGCGCTTCGGCGGTCACGCCGTTCTTTTCAAGGATTTCCGCGGATTGGTTCGGCTTGCTTGCCGCGATGCCGATGAGCAGGTGTTCGGTGGAGACGTATTCATCGCCCATCGCCTGCATTTCCTTTTCGGCCTGCGCGATCGCGGCGGTCAGCTGACGGCTTGCCTGCGGCTGCGATGTGGTCGAACCGCTGGCAGCCGGCAACGCGACCAAGGCGTTGCGCACCGCAGCGCCGATGGCTTGCACGTCGCCGCCGGCAGCCTGGATGAGGCCGCGGATCACACCGTTTTCCTGGCGCAGCAACGCATCCATCACATGCAGCGTGTCGACTTGCGCGTTACCTGCCGCGGACGCGCTTTGAATGGCGTCTCCGATGGCTTCCTGCGCCATCGTGGTGAACTTTTGTTCCATATCATCCTCCATGATTCGCGCCGCTCGCGTATCGTCTTCGCAGCTCACTTGCCACGAATCGACCGCAATCCGGCGCATATGTCGTTGTCTGATATGCTCAACCGACTTCACCACCATTCTATTCCCAAAACTTGAGTCAGCAACACTCAACTTTTGTTTTTCTTTTCCAGCGAATAGTGATCCAGATACACAAAAACCGGCTGATTCATGACGGAAAGATGTCATGAATCAGCCGGTTTTTATGGAAATAAGCTCCTTAGCAGTCAGCAATCAGCCACGCAACACCACATTGCGCAACGAACCGATGCCCTCGACGTGCACGACGGCCTCATCACCCGGATCAAGATGTCCGGAAGCGTTCGGCGTGCCGGTCATGATCACATCGCCCGGCAGCAGCGTGGTAAAGCTCGAAATCGCGGCGATCTGCTCCGGAATGCCATGAATCAGGTTCGCCGTGGTACCCGACGCCATCTCAACATCCTCACCGTTGAGCGTGAACGAGATCTTCGCATCCTTCCAGTCCAGGTCATCACGCGTCACAATCCACGGACCGAGCGGACAGGCGGTATCGAAACCCTTCGCACGTGTCCACGTCGGATCGAGTCCCTGCAGGTCACGCAGCGTCACGTCGTTCACGCAGGTGAAGCCGAGCACATAATCCATGGCCTGCTCCACCGGCACGTTCTTGGCGATGCGCCCCATCACCACGGCGACCTCCGGCTCGAAATTCATGTCGTTGGAGCACGGCGGAATCACAATCGGATCGTCCGGGCCAATCACGGAAGTGCTCGGCTTGGTAAAGATCACCATATCCTCCGGCGCATGCTTGATTTCGGAGTGACCGACCTCATGCATGAACTGCGCATGCGCCTCGTAGTTTTTGGCCAGACCATACACCTTCGACGGAATCACCGGCGCAAGCAGGCGGATGCCGTCACCGTCGACCGGAAAGCGCTCGCCGGTCGGCTGGACGGCGGCGCCGGACAGTGGATAACCGTCCAATGCCACCAGATAATCCTTGCCGTCGCTTTCGTCGGTCTGCACGAAAGCGTACTGCGGTACATCATTATGCGAAAAACGTGCGATTCTCATGCCCTTTAGTCTACGCCGGTTCAGACGGCCCGCTCGACTTCGGTGCGCGCCTGGAGATTGAGTCGCATACGCAGGGTACCGACCTCCTGCTCCAATTCGTCGATTCGCCGCACCCGCTGGTAGATCATCAGGTCACGTACATCGACGCTGCCGTCACGCGGGGCAGCCGGAAAGGTGATTGCGCGAAGAGGCGCCTGCGATTGCGAAGAAGACCTGTCCGAAGTCACGGTCTGCATCGACGCGAGCACGTGCGCACTGGCGGCATCCAATCGATCATCATATTGCGGACCGGCCATTGCATCGCTCGAGCTCTTACGCCACCTCGCAAAGCAACGCTCGATGCGCTTGTAACCGATCAGCGCCGGGTCGAGTCCCGCCTCACGGAACAGTTTGACCGGTGATTCGCCGGCATGATACCGCCGCATGCACGATTGCTTGAACGCCTCGGAATAGGTGATTCTTCTCGCCGTGGCCTCGGCCACCGCAGGCAATGTCTTCAGATAGGCGACCTCTTCAGGACTGAACATTCCTCCGCCGTTAGACATGACGACCCTCCTCCGTGCTACATGTGTTCACACCCGGGATCAACGTCGAAAACCGCCTCCGTCTTACCGCCTCGATTATTACCCGATGGAGTTTATGGTAGATGAAAACAAGTCTCATCTCAAGTGCAATTAACTTATACCCCTAACTCCCTCCTTATTGCTACCAATTCACCTTATTTTTGTTGATTTTTCAACGACTCACCCACCCTAGTCATCAGCATGTATAAAACACCCTAATTCATCACCCTTTCTTAAGATATTTATGTAAATCAATTGATTTATTTACCGTATTCCATATCACTGTGGAACCTAACGGGAAAAACCTTCCCGCACCTTGCCGAACGACATGCAAAGGTGCCGCCCGCGGTTTTCGCAAGCGGCACCTGATCCGGATTTTCGCCCGGCGTTTTCCGGTCAAGGCATTCCGGCAATACCCCCTTCAGTCACATCGTTCGGACGTCAGGACTCGACCAGCGTGTTCCGGGACTTGAGCGCCACGGCCGCGCCGGCACCGGCCAGCAGCAACGCCACGATGGTGAACAGCACGGTTCCCGCGGCACCGGTAAGCGGCAGCTGGGTGATGGACTTCACGTTCTTCACCGTAATCGCACCGTCAGCACCGGAGGTGGCCAGTCCCAGCACGTTGCTGCCGCCAGCCAACGCGAAGGTCGCCTTCTTGGCGTTCTGGTTGATGGAGACCTTGATGTTGAATTCCGCCAGGAACTGCTTGGAATAGTTCAGATCTTCGCGGGTCGCGGTTTCCTTGACGGTGTAGGTGCCTTCCGGCAGGGCGAACACCTTGACCTTGCCGTTTGCGCCGGACTTGATGTCGGCTGAGGCGGTGGCGGCGGTGCTCAGCATGTAGCCGTTGGCGGGGGCGGCGGGGCTCAGCATGTAGCCGTTGTCGGTAGGCACGAACGTAAGGGTGTTGCCTCGCGCGTCCTTCACATTGAAGGTCACGCCTTCCAGAGCGTTCTCTTCATCGCCGACGCCGATCTTGGTGAATTCGAACTTACCGGTGATGAGTTCGACCTCATCGCCGTCCGTCGAGGTGTTCGGGTCGGTGGCCACGGTTGGCGTATTGGTCACCGTCTCGCTTTCCTTGACTTCTTCGTTGATTACGCCGGTGTACTGCACGTAGATGGTCTTACCCGCATTCGCGAGGCCGGCCTCGCTGGCCGCATAGTTGCTCAGATCGACCGTGAACTGGTCCGTGCCGTTGCCCTTGAGCTCGTTAGCGGTGAAACCACTGACCACGTAGTTGTTGTCAGCCGGGATCTCGGTTACGTTAACCGTCTCGCCATCGACGGTGATTGTGGAGGAACCGCCTTCGACGTATACCTTGATGTCATTATTGACGGTCAGGCCCACGCCCGGCTTATCCATGATCTTGAACATCGGATCGGTCTTACCCAGCATGTTCGGCAGCTTGACCTGGATAGTGTAGTTCGCGACACTGCCGACGCCCATGGCCTGGGCCTTCTCTTCGGCGGTCTTTCCCGGGGTCGGCGGCGTGTTCGACTTCGCCACGACGGTACCGAGGGTCAGCGGATCACCAGACTTGCGGACGAACTTGGTGTAGGTTGCGCCATTGGCGGTCACCTGCGTGGCCACGACCGTAGGCACGCCGTTCGTGTCGGTAATCAGATACCAGCCTTCGGTCACGTTCAAGGTAACCGTCGACGCTTCAAGCGCAGCGGTCTTCGTATCGGTCGGGGTCAGGCCGGAAACGTCCAAGGCGTCAGCGAATGCGCGCAGTTGTGCGTCAGTGAATGTCGCCACGTACGCGGCCGGATTGTCCTTGTACGGGTCCGGAATCTCACTCACGCCGCCCGCACTCTTCGCCGCAGCCTCAACGGCGGTCTTCGCCGCATCGACGGTGTTGACCTGCACCTTGCTCATGGTCGGCGCGGTACCCTGCGGATCGGCGAATTCGGCGAACTTGTATGCCTTGAACTCGGAACCCGCGGCCGCGTTCGTCACGGTGATTTCGGCTGCGGTCGTCGGATCGGCCTGTGCGCTCGCAGCGCCTAGGGCCATGCCGGCCAGCAGCGTCGCCGCGGCGGCCACGCTTGCAAAAAGCTTCCTCGCGTTCATGATGAGAAACCTCTCTTCCTTGTAATTGTTGCTTGTGTGTTCACCATTGATTCGAATGTTGTGCGTTATCAGGATTCGTGTCCGGCCGGGGCACCATCGGCTCGGCCGGATGCGTCCGTTCAGTCATTGGTTGCTGCCATCACCCCCATCAGTACAACCGTTTCTTGCTGCTCCAGATGGAGACGATGATTCCCGCCACGACGGCGATCAGACCGAAACCGCCGCCAATGAGCAGCCACTGTCGACCGGTGAGGTCACCTGCCGCAGGGAGCGTCGCAACCGAGATATAGCGATTGACGAACGCAGCCGTCAGATCGTCGGCCGGCTGTTGTTTGTCGGCTGCGATGTCCCGGCCATCGCAATCCTTGACCTGCACGACCTGCGTCACCTTCGCCTCGTATTGGCCGGCCGCATTCTTGGCGACGGTGACGGTGACGTGATATTCGGACTTGTCAAAACGCCAACCATGCCTGGCCGCAGGCTGTACCTCCACCACCTTGAAGGTGTAGGTGTCGGCACCGTCGTTCAGCGGAGTCGAGAATGTCAACGGATCACCTGCGGAATCGACGGTGAATGCACCCGGCTTGGAGATATTCGCTTGCAGGTTGCCGATCGAAGTCGTCTGCTTGCCGCCTTCGAGACCTTTCAGCATGGCACCGGTGTTCTGCGCCTTCTGCGTATCCGACGTGATGTCGGTCAGTTCGAAGTCGAAGGATTCCGCATAGTCGTTGCCCTGGGTCTTCTTGCTGAGCTTCACGCCGTCTTGCAGCGTAACCGTGTTGCGTTGATTCCGTACCGTGCATTCGTAGGTTTTCAGCGGCTTCTGCAGGTCGGCGTTCTTGTCGGCGAGCGCCCACAGCTCATTCTTATCGATCGTCACCGTGACGTTCGCGTCGCCGACTTGGGTGTAGCCGTCGACCGCGTCTTCGGTAAGCGTGTATTCGCCTGGCGCAAGTTTGACGAAACCGTCGTTCCATTGATTGTCGGCGTTCAACGTCACTGTGAGGTCGACCGCATCGTCGTAGCCTTTGAAGTGCATCTGCACTTCCGTACCGTCGACAGGTTGCACATCGGGCCATTCCTTGGTCACTGCGACGTTGGCGACCGGTATCTGCAGTACCGGATGCCGGTAATTCGCGCAACTCGACCTGTCGTCGGTGGTGTAGCAGACTTGGGCCGTCTTGTTGGACCTGAAGCCGGCCTTGCCCGCCGAAGTGGCTCCGGTATTGGCATCGCCCGTCGCGTCATAGCCGGTCTTCGCATATGTCTGATAGGCGAAGTCGGTCGGTTCCACGTTGTACGACAGCGTATATGTCATGCCGTCCTTGAGCTCGTACGATTCGTTGAATTCGGCCCTGACGATGCCGTTGCCGTCTTCGCTGTACCACAACGCGTAATCCGTATTGAGTACCGGAGCGGTTTCGCCGGCCTTGCCACCGGTGACGTTCAGCGTAACGCCGCTCGTTACCTTGTAGAACGTCTTGCCATCGAACGTTCTCGCAGTGGATTTGTCGTAGGCGATGCCGCTCTGCTTGGCATACTCCGACAGTTCGTCGGTGATGGAGACGCCCGTATACACGTGCTTTTCGGTGATGGTCTTCTGGATATCGTTGAAGATCTGTGCCAGCTGCGTGGCACTGGAGGCCGAATAATAGTAGTCGCCGGAGGCTCGGTCGCCCAGACTCCGATACCCGGTGGCATTCGGATAATTGCTCGAGATGCCGTGCATGAACTTATTGGCGTTGCTGGCGGACGATACATTCGCCGACGGATTTGCGCCATCGAAAATGCCGATGGAGTACACCGTGGTGCCGGCATTCTTCAGTTCCTGGGATTTTTTGATGGCGGCATTCGCAACGTCGTCATCAAAACCACTCCAATGATTAGGCTCGCCATCAGTGAAGAAAATCACGTATTTCTTCGCTCCGGCACGGCCGCCGGCAAGCGCCTGTTGTGCAACCTCCATTGCAGCATCGGCATACGTTGCGCCAGCCGCCTGCAAACCATTGACGCTTGTCTTCAGCAAGCCAGCATCCGTCGTAAGCTCCTGTACAATCTGCGTACAGTTACCCGTGTCAGATTGCCTGGAATTGCTTATTCGACAACCATCAGCGCCTGTCGCGGTCCCGATTTGGTTGGCATATTTCACTAGGGCAACTTTTACTTTATCGTTATCGTCCTCAATCGTGTCGTTGGTCTTGGCCGTCTCATCCAGAAAAGAATTCACAGCCGTCTTCAAAGCGCTAATCTTCGATGGAGAGCCTCTACCGCCAAAATCATCATTCATGGAACCGGACACATCCAGCACCAAGGCGATGTCTATCGGGGTGGTGTCCGTGGTGGAGGTGGAGGCGTCCTTGCCGGTTACGTCAAGTTTGAGTGTGTAGGCGCCATTGCCTTGGTATTCGATGCTCTTGGTATGCTCCGGCGTCGACAATCCTGCGGAGGCGGACTTCAGCATGCCCCGGTACGACGCAATACCAAGACGTACCGTCTTATCGGCATTATCCTTAATTTTGTCGTCTTTCGCTTCGTTCTGATTCGCCACGGTATCGGCATCATCGTCATCCGATTGAACCGACCGCTCAACGGTCGTAGGGTTCTCGGTTCCCGTTGGTTTCTGGGTTGGCGTTGCGGATGTCGTCGCGGGTTGCGCTTCCGACGGAGTGGCAAGTTCCATAACAGGCTCGTCGGCTGATCCGGCCTTCTGCTCTTCAGATTGTTTCACGAGCTGTTCCACAGACTGTTCCGTGGATTGCTCCGTGGGCGCGCTCTCAGCCGCAGGATTCCCTGACCCTTCGGATACATTCTCGGACGGGGTGGATTCCGCTGCCGGAGTAGCCTCGGATACATCGTTCGATGCACTGCTCGCGGAAGCCGTCGCGACTTGTTCGGCCGCCGCCGCATCGGCGTCATCGGCCAATGCCATCGTACTTGCACCGGCCATGCCACCCAGCATTGCGAGGGTAGCCGCCATGGCCATGAGCTTCTTTCCAAGATCCTTGCGATGTCGGTCGCTCAAGCCGGCAAGCAGATCCTTGATTCTCTTCATAGCATGTCCATCTCTTCGTCTCGACGCGTAAGGCCGGCTCCGTCACGTGCCTTATGAAACGGACTGTAGGGAAGAAAGCCCTGCGGCGCATACACCCTCCTAGGGGGAGCATCCAACCACTTGCATCATCGAAAATCGTTGAAATTCCAACAAGACCATACCCTCTTCGGCAACCTCTTCAAGACGTGAAAACATCCTCTTTCAAGGAGGCGCGCAAAAGCCCCATGCCGGTTGCGACGCATCGAAACCACCATGGTCGCGACATGATGATCACCCGCCGCTCAACCACGAGACGGCCAGCATTCGGCATGACGCATGACCCTACGCTTCGGGCGAATCAGTCTGAGCACGATGAAGCACAACACCATGCCGCCAACCAGAACGCCGACACCCACCCACAGTCCGATGCTGCGCGCATCATGCAGGTCGGTCGGGTCGGGTGCGGGCATGGGAATCGACACACGATGCCCCGAAACCAGCAGCCGCTGGGTATTGATGCCATACGGCGTGCAAGTCATCAAGGTCAGACGATCCTCCCCCGGCTCGATTGTGAGACGTGATGTGTCATTCGGATCAATCACGCCGATGCGATCCACCTGGTAGCCAAGGGTTTCACCCATCACCTCGACATACATGAAATCACCCTGCTTCATCTCGTCAAGACGGGTGAACATCATCGCCTCGACCAGACCACGATGCCCGGTGATCACCGCATGCGTGTTCGTGCCACCGACCGGCAGGCTCGTACCATACAAATGCCCGGCACCCTTGGCGAGCGCCTGCTCCGACGTACCATGATAAATCGGCAGTTTCACGCTGATTTTGGGAATCGACACGGTTCCCATAATGCCGGAGCCGGAATCAAGCAGGCCCTGGTACTCCTCATCCTGACTGGAGACGGAATCCCCGTTACCGGAACTCTGCGAAACGCCCGCGGCCGATGCGAAAGGATCCACGGCCTCACCAAGAATCGGCTGCCCCTCCTTGGCAAGACGTGCGTTATAGGCGCGGGCATCGGCAAGCCGGTCCTCAGCCCGCGGGTACGGCCAGCCCGCAACCGTTTTCGCCACCGCATCGGAAGTATTCGACAGACTCCGCGCCGACCGCACCTGCATGACCACCGGAAACAAGCCTACGCATAAGGCCGATGCGATCAACAGCGCCGCAAGCGCACGCATCACCACGAACTGCACGAGACGCATGCGACGCCGACGCACCACATCCGATACGTCAACCACCTCAGCAAACGCCACAGGCTCCCACCGGAGGGCAACGGCCCGAGACGCCTCCCGCCGCACGCTGACTCTGCGAAGCATCATGCATCTCCTTCGAACGCAACAATCTTCGCATCACCACCCCTGCAATCCATGCCCCCTATTGGAGGGGTCCATGATCATTCCCGCAGGCAGGAACGTATGGGCCGACGCTAGATGAACGCGCGCTCGCCGAAGATGGCGGTGCCGACGCGCACAATGGTAGAGCCTTCGGCGATGGCGAGCTCCATATCGCCAGTCATGCCCATCGACAGTTCCAGGCAGCGTTCGGTTCCCGGCGTCTTGGACGCAAGGATCAGATCGCGCGTCTTGCGCAGATGCGCGAAGCATTTGCGAATCGCGGTCTCATCGTCGACATGCGCGCCAATCGTCATCAGGCCCTGCAGTTCGAGGCCATCCAACGTGCCTATCTTCTGTGCGATGCGGATGGCGTGCGCCGGATCGCAACCTGACTTCGACGCCTCTCCGGACTCATTCACCTCCAGCAGCACGCCGACCGTAATGCCGCGCGCGACGGCCCTGCGCGAAATCTTCTCCGCCAAATCGACCGAATCCACCGACTCGATCGTGTTGACCACCGGTAACACTTTGCCGATCTTGTTGCTTTGCAGTTGACCGATCAGATGGAACGGAATATACGTACCGTCCGCATCGCCGGCAACCGCGCCACCGGCAACCGCCTCGGCAGTGGCCGCCCCCAACGTAAAGCCGCGTTGCGCGCACTGCTTCAGCAATCCTTCGGCCTTCGCCGTCACTTCCTGCGGACGATTCTCTCCGATCATGCGCACCCCGGCGTCGATCGCGGTCATGATTTCGCCGACGTCACGCGTCTTCGTGGCTGCCAGCAGTTTCACCGAACCGACTTCGCGACCGGCTTGGGCTTCGGCGGTGGCGACACGGTCCAGCACACGATGCACGCCGTCCGTAATCTCCTGTGTGCGCGCCGCATCGATCACCTCATTGGCAAGGTTTTTGTGGTCCATATAAGCAGTCATCTCATCGCCCCTTAACGTCGGATTCCCGATCCCTTTCCCTAGGGTATGAAGAAGCCCGTACGAGCCGGCCTGAAGTGAAGCGATAAAGCGGTCGGCAATAGTCGTACGGGCTAACATCAGACGACAGTAGAAGGGGGACTTCAAGACTCCGTCTGTAGTTTCTTTATGACTCAAGATGCCTTGATTGTTATGGCATATTCCATAATTTGAGACATTTCGAGAAAAATTTCGAGGGGTTAACCCCCTTGAGTTCCTGATTGTCTAGTAGGCACTCAGTCCTTGTCAGCATGTTGCCGCATTGCACGAACGTTTCCACGACTCAGGATTCGATGGTTTCGAACCGCTGCTCAAGCTCCCCGACACGCTGCTTCAACGCGATTACCTGGCAGGTCAGCGACTGGATCTGCCCCATTTGCATGGTGATGAGGCGGTTACGCGCATCGGTCAGCATCACGGCCATCGCACCCAGCTGTTTGGCCTCGTTCATGATCTCATCATCATGCTTCCAACGCGCGATATTGCGTTCCACACGCTTATGCCCGACGATCATGGGGCTCAGGCCGGCCGACGTAAAAATCACGCTCGGTCGCTCACCCTGTAGATAACGACTCATGCAACTGACTTGGAAATCATGCGAATACGTGATGCGATTTTCCGTAACCGCCTCGACCGCCGGCAGCGACCGTAGGTATTCGACTTCCGTCTGACTGAATCGTCTTCTCGTCATGTTCCACCCACTTTCACATTGTCATTACCGTTGACTCCGCTTACGCGCCGCGCAACATGGATACGGCTTACGTGCTCTGGACGGTTCACCCTATCATCAGAAACTCGAAAATGACGGGGGCAAAACCACCCGTATCGCTACGCGCTAAACCTTGTGTAAGCTATGTCACACAATCGATTCAACGCTTTATCATACAATTCACCCCATCTCACCCCTTATGCGAGTCGCTTCCTTTCCGGAGGAGAAGGTAGAGTCCTATATGACCAACCACTCAAGGAGGTACGATGCCAAGCCGTTTCGCTCCGACGCCGTCAGGCCGCATGCACATCGGCAACATCTACGCGATGCTGGGTGCATGGCTTTCCGCACGCAGCAGCAACGACGCGATCTACCTGCGCATCGAAGACATCGACGAACCACGCGTCGTCCCCGGAGCGGCCGACCTCATCATGGACGACCTGCAATGGCTCGGCCTTGACTGGGACGGCGCGCCCGTATATCAATCCGCCCGACACCATCTGTATGAAGATGCCCTGCGCGCCTTGCAGCGTCTCACCATCGACGATTCGGGAGCCGTCACCGCAGACGCCACCGGAAACGCAACGCCGTTGATCTACCCCTGCTTCTGCTCACGCGCGGACATTCGCGCGGCTTCAGCACCGCAGGAAGGCGACCGTTTCATGATCTACCCCGGCACCTGCCGCAGGCTCGCCGAGACGAATCCGGACGAGGTACGCGCACGGCTTGCGCAGGGCAGGCGGCATTCCCTACGCATCGCCATGCCCGCTTCGAATTCGACGATTGCGTTTGAAGACCGTGTATTCGGCCATCAGGAATTCAATGTGACCCGCGAGATCGGCGACTCGGTCGTTCGCCGGGCCGACGGCCCGTTCTCCTACCAGCTGGTGGTCGTCGTAGACGATCTTGCCATGGGCGTCGACGACATCGTTCGTGGACGTGATCTGCTACGCTCCAACGCCCTGCAGATATGGATTCGGCAAGCCCTCACCGGCTCCACCGACTACTCCTACGCCCATCTCCCCCTCATCGACAATGCGAGCGGGCAACGACTTGCCAAGCGCGAGAAATCACTGGACATGGGCATTCTTCGCAAGCATGGCGCCACACCCGAACGAATCATCGGATACTGCGCCTGGCTGCTCGGACTCCAAGGCGATCCGCATTCCACGCATCCGCAACCCATGAGCGCCCAAGAGGCCCTGACCGAATTCAGCTGGACCAAGGTCAGAACCGACACCGCCGACCGTTCCCTTGACCCGCAGGCATTCAACACCTATTTCGGTCTCTAACGGCACGATGGTCGCTATCTGATCCACAGCTCATTATCGAGCGGATATTCGTTGGTCGTACATCCGTCCAGATGCATGGACTGTTCCTGCATCAGCGGCGCAGACTGCCCGGCACCGGCGCACGGCGTCTCATTATCGGTATGACCAAGTCGATGCCCCACTTCATGATTGATCACCATTACGCGGTATCTCGCCATGTTCCCGCCTGCGGAAAGCCAGGCATCCGTGCCGCCATTCCAGCGATCGTCGTTGATGATCACGTTCTCGCCCACACGGCAACTGTATTCGGTGGAGCAACCCGACGAAAACGTGGTCATATATTGCGCTTCGGAAAGCACGATATTGAAGTCACAGTTTCCTTCCGCGCCCTGCACGAACGTAGCACCGGCACGCGGCCATCCGCGCTCATCGTTGAGAATACGGTAGACGGCATTGGAGAAGTCATCGAGCGAACCGACATCACCCTTCTCCGCTACGCAATAGGTGTACTGCGTGGGTTCATGGCCGTTATCCCGTACCGTCTGCTGGGCCTTGTCGAGAATCTCGTTCCTCTGGTCATCGGTCAGCAGTGCCGATTGATGCTGCAACTCAGCCTGTACCGGATCCTCAGCATCGTCATCGTCTTGCGATTCGTTCGACCGCTCGGCAGCCGCATCGTTCTTGGAATGCTGCCGTTTCGCCGTCGTCTTGCCGGTCGTCGCCGACTGCGAGGCCTGCGCAGCCCGTTGCGCATGCGCCTTCATCCCGTGCACACTGCAGGACACCATCGCAATGACCAGAATCGCAAGCACGCAGGCCACCGTCCAGCGGCGAATGCGAAACACCTGCCGCGAATCCATCGTCACGGCCGTCTTCGGATTCAGCGCACGTAGCACATACCGTATGAATCGCACCATGGCTCCCTCCCACAATATGCGAAGGTCCGCGGAAAATATCCACGGACCTCAAGCATAGCTGTACATCAGGCGAACAGCGACTTAAAGAGGAATGCGCCTACGATCGCACCGGCAATCGGAGCCACAACCGGAATCCAGGCCTCACCCCAACGGGAGGATCCCTTGTGCGGAATCGGCAGAATGGCGTGCAGCAGTCGAGGCATAAGATCGCGGGCCGGGTTCAGACCAGGGCCGGTCGGGCCACCCATGGAGGTCACAAGGCCCCACACGATGAAGCCGACCACGATGGCTGCGGCGGCGTGATCTTCCGTGCCCCACGGCATTTCGAGGCAGCACAGTGCGCCAAGCACCAGCATGAGGGTGCCGAAGAACTCGTTGACGAAGTAGTTGACGCGGTCGTTGTGAGCATCGGTGGTGCAGAAGGTGCCGAGAATGGCGTTGGCATCTTCAGTATCCTTGTAATGCGGCCAGTAGGTGATGTACACGATGAGCTGACCGACAACGGCACCCAGCAGCTGGGCGATGATGTACGGCAGCACCTGACCCCACGGGAACATGCCGTTGATGGCCTGGGCGAGGGTCATGGCCGGGTTGATGTGCGCGCCGGAAACGCCGCCGAACATCAGCACCGGGAACATGACGCCGAAGCCGTAGCCCATGGCGATGTTCAGCCAGCCGG
>OAWV01001166.1_pt1 | contig 13901 bp, 24 predicted proteins | sample 1495551 | NCBI WGS metagenome assembly OAWV01 (sample SAMEA2580245, study PRJEB22360) | human gut metagenome | biome: human gut; feature: human-associated habitat; material: faeces | place: Denmark | collected 2008/2010 | reverse complement strand
CGGTACTGGGATGTATCGTTGTTCTTTATACCCTGCAACCTTTAAAAAAGGGTATAAAAAGAACACCTACCATTTCTGATAGATGCTCCTGTTTCCCTCTCTTGCCAATTACTTACTCATCTCCCCAAAATTCATCATCTAACTCTTCGGAATCTTCGTCAAGAATAATCTCTATATCTTCCGGTAACGATTCAATATCTAGGTCATCTGGCATTTCGCTGATTTTTACTTTTTTACTCTTCAATATTTTCTTCATATAATTCGAATCCATAATCAATCCCATACCTTTCCGCAAATGTCTTATTTACTTCGTCCTTGAACATTACATGTCTTTCGACTTTTGTGATTTTACCCTCATTATACATTTTTTGATGTTTTTTCCGCAAGTCCTTTTTTATCTGCTCGTATATCTCTTTCATTTTTTCTGATGATTTTATTTCCTCAGGCCATTCTTTTGGTTTTCTGATGTAGTACGAACCATTTATTGTTGATACTCGTAGTTCAGAAATCGGCATTCTCTTTAAAAATTTCAAATCTGTAAACGAAAATGAACCTGCCGAAGGGTGATTATGTGTTACAACCGCATTCTTCAATTTGAAATAGTCTAGTGGAGAAATGCTTACGCTGTCCACTTTTCCTCGTTTTGAAGACAGAAATTTCCCTTTTGAATCATATATTTCCATTGTTTCATAGTCTCTTTCGCATATTGTCTGTTCTGATTTCAGCAATTCTTTCTTTGCTTCTTTTGACCATTTATCAGTGGAATCTTCCAGCCTTCCTTCGTTCATTTTCTGTTTTTCAATCTCCTTATCGTCTGTAACCGGAAGCACTGTACATCTGCAGTTTGCATGCAATGGAATATGAGGACATTTATCAATCGGATATATTTTCCCATGATAACTACCGCACGTGTCACAGGTCCTTTCATCAACTGCTGCCCATATCTGCACATAATCAATACCTGTATCTTTATATCTTTGTAAAGTTGCATCATTTAGGTAGTGCATGGTTTCTGTCCGTACGAGCCTGTGGCACTCATTAAATCCTTGCCCCATGCGATTATGTAGCATAACTGCTATTTCTGTGACAGTTTTTCCCTGTTGCAATCCGATAAGTAATAAATCATTCAAACTTACAACAAGTTTCTTTTGATTCTTCCATAAGCGTCCTGAAAAGGTATCGCCTCTCCACGGAGTATTTAGCAATTTCTCCATCAGTTTCTTGTTTGATATTGCGAAATCCACCGTCCCCATGTTTTCAGCCGTATTCCTATATACCTGGCGAAATCCTTCTTCCATATTTTTCTTGGTAGATTCCTCTGCAGCGTTTCCAAGCTTTTCTATAATTTTTTCAAACTTTCGGTTTAACTCCGCTAGTCTGTTCTGCTTATGCATTTCAGATAGAGAAAGAACTCCATATTTACTGTGCTTTTCTGCCAGTCGATAGAGTTCGTCTTTCACATTTTCGCTTGCATCTATGTAAAATTCCAATAAAGCCCTATTCTTTTCTTCCAAGGAATTATATATCTTCCACGTTTCCGATGCTATTCGTTTTTCCCAGTATTCACTATTCTTCGTCATTTCCATCATCCTTTATTCGAGGAACTGCGTCCCATTCAGGTGCCGATGCTTCTCTTTGCTCTTCAATCGCTTTCATTTCTTCTTCTACGTTCGTCACAAATGGATGATGTGCAATAATTGTCTTATCCGATATCACATTCTTGGAATTATTGCAATTCTGAACCTGTTCAGATTCATTTACAGTCATATCTCTATTAAACACAAGCTCAATCCCTATGTTTTCAAAACTTCCTTGCCCGGTAAGCTGTAGATATACATCCACAAAATACATAAGCATCTCAAAACCATTTTTAAATTCCGCCTCTAAAAGATTGCATTTTAAATCCAATCCCGAATACATGAATTTTAAAGCTACGCCCGACGGAGCAGAGCCAAACTTGTCCAAGTCCTTATTAACTGATTGCCCACTCTCCACAATATCGCGATTTAATTGTTCATAATGTTCTCTCAACGCTGTGATATCCATCTGAGGCGTAATGGTGTCAACACCTCCTTCTTCTACATCGTCAATTGGTATTGCTCTGTCTTCGTTTATAGATTTCATAAATTCCGACAAATCTTGCCCTCCATAGCCCTTTAAAACGAATATTAAATTTTTAACTTCTTCCACGTAGTTTGCGGCTTCGCTTCTTCCTATGTCATACCCATCTATAAGACTCTTTACAAATTTAATATCCGGCAATTCGATCTGATTGTTTTTGAATGGTATAAACGGTACTTTCCCCCATACCTTCCACTCATTTCCTTGTTTGTAATGCGCAATCGGTCCGCCCATGTCTTCGCTCTTCTCGTAATCGTAAATCAACAGGCTTCCTTCAAGCCTGTAATAAGCAACGCTGTCAGCTTTCCAAACTTCTACATTCTGAACAACTTTTTCTTGGTTATACTGCCATACAGTTGTGTCGTAAACACGAATCATTGCTTCCAGTTCCGTATGGCTCCTATCTTTCCAATAAGGGATACATTGCTCAGATGGAATCAGCATGGTTTTAAAATCGCCATTCTCATCTACATATACTTGCAGCCATCCGACACCTTTGTTCGATGCTTCGTACCCTAACTGCGTAAGTTGGTACTGAAATCTCTTTCCGAGAACATCCTTAATTTTTTTTGAGTATATTTCTTCATTCTCTCCAGTTTCCGTTTTGAATGTTACTGGCTTTGTTAGCAGATAAGCCACTTTCTCATCAACCTGTGTCTTGTATTTCCCATGCGCTAGCTTATTGTTCGCTTTCCATGTCTCCTCCTCTTCATGTCCGTTCACTTTCTTAGTGATTTTTCTATCCATGATATCATTGTCAACTTGATAGTATCGTTCACCCTCCATCATAAGTTTTCGTTTTTTAGATGACATGAAATTTTCAATCAAATATATGACTCTGCCATCTGTCAGCGTATTGCTTTCTGTTACCGCTGCCATTCCAGCTTTCACTCCCTTTCTGATTCGATTAAATATCTCTTTTACTTTCATGTGTTCAGCTCCTTAAAAAGTTCTAAGTCCACCTTTTTCCATATTTTCTGCAACACCTGTAGTTGCATCCGGCGCATCATCATGTTCGTTCTTTCCTTCCCTTTGATATTTCACCATTGCATCATGGTACTCTGGCCAACGGTCTTTCCAGTTCTTCGGATAATACACATGATCCATTACCCATGTTGCATTGGACAAAATTCTTGCAATCTTATTTTCTGATTGGTGAAACCATTTTACATGAGTTCTATTGCTGTGATGCTTCTCTCCTAAAATTCTTCTTACTGCCCTTGCGAATCCCTTACCACCGTTATTAGACTCTATCCTCGCCTTATTTACCCCGTATTCGTATAACATTTTTGCAACTGCAGGCTCTGTTTCTTCCATTGGTTTCTGAGTGTAAATAATCTCCAGTATGTATGCTTCTTTGTTGTAAACGCCATAAGTAATGCTACAAAGATAATCCGCCCCTTCATCAGCTGTATCCGTGTAATTCCGAATAGAAGTAAATAACACATGCCCTTTATCATCACGAGGAATATCATCATAGGTTTTAAATGATGAATACAGTTTTCCTTTTAAATCAATCGGCTCTTGCTGATAATTCGCTAAAGCAATATCTTCTCCCATTGCCTTTATCTTTGCTTCATAAGATTTTCTTGATAACACTTCCTCACACAGCATTGTTTCATCTTCTTGCAAAGCCTTCATGCATACATGCCGAATCTTTGTTCCCTGACTTCCGAAAAAATCCAACGCTTTTCCTGCTAAATCATTCGTTGCCCATCTCGTCATAATAATGATGATTTTTCCGCCCTCTTCAAGACGTGATAGCATTGTATTCGTAAACCATTCCCAATGCCCTTCCTTTACCGTCTCGTTATACGCTTCTTTTGAACTTTTGATTAAATCATCGATAATCAAAATATCCGCACCGAATCCAGTCGCAGTACCAGTCGGAGAAGTAGCAAGGTAATTGTTATACCCGCCCTCTAAGCTCCATAAGTTCATCGCTCCGTCTCCTCGCTTTATCCTTACTCCCGGAAATACATCAGAAAAAACAATTTTATTTTCATCTGCTTTTTCTTCCTGAATACTGTTTCTAACATTTTTCGAGAACATTGTTGATAATGTCTCGTTATATGAACCAGTCATCACTTTCTTTGTCTTGTCCTTTCCAAGAATCCACTCCACTAAATTCCCGGCAGTTCTACTTTTCCCATGTCTCGGAGGTTCGTTTACAATCATAACCTCTTCATCGGACTCAAGGAATGTTTGAAACTCATTGCAAAGATGTACAAGATATTCTCTTTCCGGCTTATAAAAGTCAGGAGCTTTCAGATTGCAATAAAAAAAGAACTCGCGCCTTGCAAGCTCTATCTTAGCACCTTGTATGATCTGCTGCTTTCTATCCATCTCGAACCAGCTTCTTTAATTCTTCCGTGGTAAGTCCTTCAAACGGATTGTTTGTGTTAAGTTCTCCTGCAAGGTCCACATCTTTCTTATCCCTCCATGCATCCGGCTTTCTATTCTTCAACCAAAAGATTTGTGCGGTTGTGTCTGGTACTACTTCTTTGGTCACTCTCTTAGTTTCAACACCACCTTCAATCGTCACTTCGTCATACTTGTATCCAAGTGCTCTCTTAAGCAAAGCGTTTTCCACTTGACGATCAATAACTTCTTTTCCCTTTTTTAGGGTGTCTTGAATGTCTTGATACTTCGTTTTCCACGTTTGCAGTGTTGAATATCCTATTCCCATGTTCGAAGCAATCTGTTCATCTGTCAATCCATCTCTCGCCCATCCTTCTAGCTTTAGCAAGCCTTCCAGCTCTAGCCATTCTTGATATTTTCCTTTTGCCATCCGGCTCACCACCTTCCAATCTATGACATATTTACGCAAAAAGACACCCTGCCATTCTTGGTAAGGTGTCTGTGTCTTTTTTTGATGATATCATAATATCACATCTATAACTGCAGTGGACTGCACTCTTTAAGAAATTTTCATTTTTTTCAATGCTCGTCCATGTAATTCATATATCCATCTTTCGCTAAATCCCATCGTCTTTGCTATTTCCCACCATTCTTTATCTTTTATGTATCTGTAATACAATACTTCTCTTTCGTCTTCATCTTCCAGCTCATCTATCTTACAAGTTATGTCTTTATATGTTTTAACCTCCGCAACACCTTCGTTGTACAGTTCGTCTTCAAGCGTATCTAATTGTGCTGCATAATCTGATAAATCGCTTTGATTAGATCCACGTGGCATCCCATCATTTCTTACTGATGGGTTTCTCTTTAATCTTTGCAATTCTTCAATCTTTGCATTAATTAATTCTATTTTTCTGCCATGTTTCTTATATCCCCTAAGGTATTTCTTTTTCTCTTCATTCTCCTTTTTGATTTGTTCCTTGTCCACCTGCACCACCTCCCTTATGTATTTTCCTGATGTAGTCCATTACCTCGATGCTTTGATATGCTTCGTGCTGCATCTGACGTTTTACACTCTCCGACGGTCCTTGCTTTATAATATCATCAAAGGTCTTTTCTTCATCCAGCTTTGCTTGCTTCCTTGTTCTTCCATAGCTCAAATTATCACCTCTTTCTTTTGAGTATTTAAGACCGTGCTTCGCTGTCCTCTATAAAAAGTCTTCTATACTCATTTGTCCTGGAATCATATCTGTCGGAAGGTCTTCCCACCCAACTCCTATGTAATCTAAGACGCGCCCCCATCCAAATGATGTTGTATAAATAAAGTTGACACCCTATTCTCAAGGATTTTGATATATAATCAAAAGAGAATAAGGAGTGAAATATTATGTCAACAAAACGCACACAAAAATCTTATGACAGCGAATTTAAAGCACAGGCTGTAAATCTTGCCTTTTTCTTTCTCTTTTCTTCTTTCCACTGTTCTCTTTCTAATTGCTCTTTATCCATTTTTCTCTAAAGGAATCCGACATGTCTTTCCCGGCCGGGGATTCGGTCTCCTTTCTAAAATTTCCTACTCTACTGTCATAAATCTGCTCATAATATGTTCTGTTGCCGGAATGTCTTTGCTCGGCTTGTACGGTTCCGGAAGAGGTTGCCAAGCGATTACTTTGCGAATTTCATTATCAATATCTGCATAGAGTAATAACGACTTGTCATCTTTCCAACTTTGCCACAATACATCTGCTGTTCCATCATCAAAACAGCACAACACGTAAATTCCTCTATCCGGCAATCTCTCTTCTACCGGAACCCAATCATCATTTTCTAACATGTGGGAACGGATGATTTCTTTTATCCAACCAACACTTACATAATCATCGCACATTCCAAATGATTCAAACTCTATTGCATGATTTTCTATCTCTTCCAAAATCTTCTCTAGTACGTTCATAATAATCTCCTACCTGTTCATATTTGCTTTCAATAACATCATATCTTCTGCTGCTATTTCTAAATCTTCTTTCCCGAGTCCATATTTTAAAACTTCGCATTTTTCCACTGTGCAAGCACAGTGTTTCAAGCAACAATAATTACCACGCTCTGTTGTTTCTACGAAATCGCAATCTGAGTTTTCCATCACTCCACCTCCTCATATGTTTTCTCGAAAATATCCGGCTTGCACGGATATAATTCTCCGTTTACACCACGAATAATATAATCTCCAGCCTTTGCAATCATTGTTCCTTCGAGTGTTTCGATTTTAACGCCATTGTTTTTCCATACGATTTGCATATACTTATCAAAAGGCTGTTCTATTCCGATTCCTCTATATGTTTTTACTTGCTGTCCCATAAATCCAAGACATTCTTTTACTGTTTTATAGCTTAAATCTTTGAGATGATACGCATTTATTACCACTGGTTTCTTTCTATACTTCGCCATTTATTCCACCCCCTTCTCCACTTCATTATCGTATTTCACACATCTTCCATCTTTATACGCTACACACTTAGATTTCAAGCAAGCGTGTAATACTGGTCTTGTAAAATCTCAAGTTCCTATTACCATTGCTTTTACTTCTTCTTTGCATGTTAAATCTGGACAAAATAAAACCATCACTCCACCTCCAACAGCTCCGGATTATCGAAAATATTTCCAACTACTTCAACGCAGTTTCTTTCACAGACGTAAAAACCAAGATTGCAAGCATCAGAATGTATTTCTTTTTCAAATACATAGCTGTAATCCAACTGCCAGTCTCCTTCGTTAAATACTACAATTTCTGGATATTTTTCCTTTCTGTCGCAAATATCATTCTCCCAAATCTTCTTGCCGTTCTTGTCGGTAAGTCCTGTGTACTGGCAGATGGTATCGAAATCTACTTTCATCCATCCCCATTCTTCATTTCTGCTTACTTTGAATGGAACAAAAATCAAATCACTAGGTCTTACATCATTGCCGATTGTTGTTTTGCAATAATACCCTTCCACCCATTTGCCATTATCTTTTCTTTTTGCTTTAAAAAGTATTTCTCTATTCATGCTATTCTTCCCTTTCCAAAATGTACTCCAAATCATTTCCTATTTTGTTGCACATCACAACTTTATACCCTTGCTCTAAAAGTTCTTCTAGGTATTGCATTCTTTCTTTTGTATACCAATATCCCGATTGCGTTGGTGCTGTTCTTACTACTTTCTGCATATCTTTCCTCCTACATCTTTCTCTCTAAAAACTCCGCTGCGTCTTCAAATCCATGTTCTTTCAATTCTGCTAAAACATGGCTCATATCCGCCATTTTGTACTTTGCATTCCCTTTGTCATGCGATTCTTGACAAACTGCAATCCTCGCAACGTCTAAACCTAAATCGTATCTTTCGTTGAGCTCTACCGCATAGTCTTCCAGTGTCACATAATGCTCGCCAAGCCAATCCAAATCGATTGTCTTATTTGTCGCATCCAGGAACTCTTCTCGGAATTTCTGTAATCTCTGCTTACCAAATCCGAATGCACTGTGCAGAACCATTCCTGTCACACAGGTCATTGTGGCGTACAGGTTAGCGGATAACTGCTCCCAAAACTCGTCAATCTGCTTGTCCGTATATGCAAGTGGGCTTTTAATAATTCCACGCTTTTTAATCTCTTTCTCTAAATAGTCAACCCCATGCTCTTTCACCATATTTAACGCATAGAGCATACCTTGCATTCGTGCCTCATATTCCTTATCTCGTTTTGCCATGATTTCCTCTCCTCTTCCGTATCTCTACAATCTTTCTAAATCTCTCCATGTCAGTCATATTCCTGCTGTTCTGATTTACCATGCAACATATCTCTGTCCATTCCGCTGCAAATTTCTCATAGTCTTCGAGGGAGTCGAATCTGTTTTTAATCAATTCTGTATGTATCATCCTAATCTCCCAAGCATTTCCGCTTTCTTCTGCTCTGCCAGTAACTCTCTTACAGATTCCTCCGGGAATTCCACTTCGTAACAATTCTCTTTCAGCCTGCTTATGATCCGCTCGTCATATTTGCTCTCACAGAGTTTCTCGTTGCTGGTAAAAATCGTCACTTTTTTACGGACATAACGCTCATTCAAAATTTGATAAAACTTCTCATTCACCCAGTCCGAAATTTTCTCAGCTCCGAAATCATCAACAACCAAAATTTCTGTAAGGCATAACTGGTCAATCAGTCTGCTCTCGGTGTATTCGTTCCCCTCATGCCACGTGTCCTTTATCTCTTTCAGGATTGCAGAAGATACAGCAAACTTTACCTGTTTCCCACGTGCAATCAATTCATTTGCAATCCCTGCCGCCATTCTCGTCTTTCCTGATCCTTTCGTGTGTGATACAAGATACAATCCCATTCCAGCAGCTTCCATTTCCTCAAAATTCGCAAGATACCGTTTGACGATATTGCAAGCGAGATTAATCTTTGTTATGCTCTCCGGCTCTCTGTAGATGTCTGCACGGAATGTTTTCAATGTCAGTTCCCGGAACAGTTCCGGTATATTTGCAAACCTCAGACGGCTCTCTGCAATTTCTTTCGCCCGACACTCGCACTCTTTTGTAAACAGCAAACCATCTTTCTTGTACGGTATCCACCCCATACCGCCACACTTCGGACACTTAGAATCCTGAGAACTCTTTCCCAAGTCCTGCTTCGATTCCAAGCTCTGTGAGGCTTTTTTCATCTCTTCTAACTTCTCCTCTAGCGTCATGCTTTTCTCCTTTCTCCACTTTGTCGTCATAATTTCCATCCAGTACCTTTGCCATGTTACCGTCCATGATCAGCCAATCGAATGTAGCGGACCAGTTCCGATTGTTCTGCCCTTTCAGAAATCTGCTCCCCTCCGCTTTTTCGAACAATGCCTGGAAATCATCAACTGTATATCCTGTATTCATCCTTGCACGGATAGCCTTTTTCCGTCTCTCAGACATGGTCTTCAATGTCGGGTAAGATACACAGATACTGTTGTACAAGTCGGAAATCGCCACAAAGTCGATTTTTTCTTTAGATACGTTAGTATCTTTCTTTTTATTTTTAGTTTCTGTTTTATATTTATCTATGTCTACGGTTTCTGCTACTTGTTGTACTACCGTTTCTACTTCGCTTTTTACTACTGGATTTACTACCGTTTCTACTTCGCTTTTTACTACGTTTCTGAAAGTGAAAGGTATTAATCTGTATTTGTTCGGGCTTCCTTTTTTGCCCTTTTGGTATTCGATTAAACCAGCTTTTAGGAGATCGTCTCGCACCTTTATAAAGGTTGCCTCACGACTCATTTGCATGGCTGCCATCAATCTCAGGTTATCTACTGTAACCCACTCAGGCCAGTTACACTTATTAGCCTGGTACATTAATCTGTACCACAGGAGTTGGGCATCTCTGGTCAAGTAGTTATTTTCGAGCCATCGTTCGAAGGCAATAATCTCAGCTAAGTAATTCAAGCCATCACCTACTTTTTATATATTTTTATAAAGTCATCTAATGTCATTGTTACCTTCCACTTTTCACCATTTTTTCTGTGCATTACAACAGGTATTTCTCCATCTTTACTGTCTGAAATCGACTGCTGCATTGCTTTTTCAATATTAAGCGCTTCTACCCGCTTGCACTCAATATGTATTCCTGGTATTCCTACAACGTCTGCATCTCCATTAGAACCGCAGTATTGCTGTCCTCTTCGCGCTTCATAGCCATATTCCCTAAGTTTCTTTGCGAGTTCACGTTCTCCAGATGCCCCTTTTCTTCTGCTATTCGTCATTGCATCACCCCTTTCTCCTCCAACTAAACCAATTGTGTAGCTGGAGGTATTTTGGCTTACGTTTTGTGATATACTATTCTGCCATGAACGGTTTACGGGTTACTCTATAGCAAAGGATTTTCCCTTACTAACTTCTGTAAAAAAATTCTTGCCGGAACTGTTCTTCTGTTCCGTAATGTTCTAAATAATACGCCTTACAGCGTTTCTTTAAATCCTTATCTATCTTTCCTGCATCTTTTCCTCTACGCACTCCATTCGGGTGTAAATCCGGTCTCAGTGGAGCAATAAAACCATAATCTTCACATAGATCTCTCTCATTTGATGTATGCGAGAAAATATGATGTCTTTCCACCCCGTACTGACCGGTATACATACAGTGATCCATATCGTCTGTAAAAATGCTCCATAGCCTTTTAGCCAAAATCCACACCGTACCTCTCTTTTAATATCCTCTTTTCGTCCGGTGATGCAATATCAGCATCCGGTATCCCTGCTTCTTTGCAACACTGCACCAATCCATCAATCAATCTAGCCATCTCTTCCGTGTTGTAGGTGTGCGACCCTCTTAGCAATTTGTATGTCCGGTACATAATGCCATCATTTCCCTCTCGGACCTGTGAAGTCGCTTGCAGATGGTAGTCTGTTGCGTTCTTGACCTTTTTCTCTGCCTCTTCCGTATCCGGAATCGTGATGTATACTGCTTTATCTCCGAAGAGCTCAACTTGTCCATATCCACAAAGGAGCATGTTATGCGTTTCTGGATTTGACAAGCCTATCTTTTTTGCTAATTTGGTAAGTAGCACCCAGTAGTATGCATTTGCATCAAGACTTCGCTTACGCCTGTATGGCTTTATTTCAAGGCTTAACTTCTCATAGTTCTTAAGTTCTTCGTATGCCTGCCGAAAATCCTCGACAGGCTCAAATAACAATGTCAGCTTTCCGGTTACAAAATCAATTACCGGCTGTTTTAACTTTCCTGTAAACTTCATTTTGTCACCTACTTAAACGGAACTTCTTCTTCGATTTCTGGTGGGATTGAATCCGGTTCTCCGTCGCTCTTTGGAATCTTACTATCAGCAACTGCAAGTGTGATCATCCATGAATGGTATGCTTTCAAGGTCACATCATCTATAGATTTTCCGCCTTTCTTTTTAACTGCCTCGTCCAAGTTCATTCCGGTTCTTTCTGATGCCTGTCTTAATAATTTTTTTTCGGATTCGTTAATCTTTCTGTTTTCACTGCTACTTACAGCTACATCAGAATCGTATTTCGTTTTGTCAGATTCGAAATAAACGTCAGCTCCAATGCCAAGCTGTTTGCATGCAACCGAGATCGCATCTGTTGTAGCCATCTTATAACATTCATCCGAAACGTAAATTCCTTTACTCTCGGAAGTTGCAAGCCTACTTCCTCCGGTTCCACATATTGGCATAGACCATTCCGAATCAACTTTTATGTAAAGTTCTATATCGACAAATGCAGCATATTCGTTTCCGACCTGCTCAATCCATTTTTTAACCGGCTTGTAATACCAGCCAACCCCACATGCTCCGAATTCCTCTGTAAGCTTCTTGATTCTCCACATCGGATTAATATCCGTGAACCCTTTTGTTCTTCCGGCTGTGATTTTCTTTTTTGCCTCTTCTGGAACGCTGCGCACACGATTGTATAATTCAAGATTATCCATGATCACACATCCTATCTGATTCTAAGGCTTTCCGTCTGCGTCAGATGTGCCCAGGAAACTTCATTTTCTTTTAAGTATGCCGCAAGCGACTTCTTGTCCAACTTCGGCTCTTGCTCAATCCAAAAATCCTTTGGAATCTGATTTTCATCGTCAATAGAAACGCTCACCGGATTTTTCTGAATGTTATATCCAAACAGAAGTGTTTTAAATTTCGTCTTTCCTGTTGTGATCATTGCGTTTTCGAGATTCTTCTTAATTCCGGAAATGTTGTTCTTGATTGTATTCTTTTTCTCTGTAAGGCGTTTGATTTCCTTGTCAATCGCCTCTACATCTCCCTCCAGCATCTTAACTACTTTTGCGTAACCATCTGCTTTTTCTTCAAACTCAAATTCAATGCCTTCCAAAGTATCAGAGATTAATTTCTGATCCATGTTTTCCTCGCTTGCCATTTCAAGCAATTCTTTAAATGCTCCAACGATTTCGTATAATTTTGCCATCTCTATATCCTCCTAAAATATCAATACTTGTTGTTCCCACATACCCTCAAACTCTGCAAGACGTTCCGCCTCTGCTTTTCGTTTTCTTAACTCATGTTCTCGATCCATGCAATCACATTTTTCACCTGGATCAAGGTAAGCACCACATTCCTCGCATATGTAATTATGCATTGCTAATCACTCCTAATCCAGTTGGAAAAACTCAACATCGTTGTACTTAAAAGCGACGCGCCCCAAATGGTTTATGTATAGATCGGCCCCTACCGCTATTGCCATATCTTCCAAGCCTTTGTACACATGTACGCCTCTTGTAATACCTGTGCATATCTTAATATTCTCATCGAAATTTTCGTACAGATTCATTTCTTTAAATAAAGAAGACTGTTTTAATACCCACTGTCTCAAATTCATTTGACTTTCCCTCTCTTCTATTTATGAGTTATCCGAAAATCTAAATTCCATCAGATCGGCAATCATTAAGTATTCCTTTGCCTTTTTCGTTTCCCCATGTGTCTCTACTACCTTTTTACGGAATTCTGATAAATTTCCATAAAAACAGCCACATCTTACACCTATGTTTCCATCTTTTAATCTGAAAAAGGTTGTTGTTCTATGTTCTGAGCCAAAGCCATGTACTGTTGCAAAATCATCATTGCCATACACCCGAGCATTGCCACACACCCAAGCATCTCCATACACCCAAGCATCTCCATACACCCGAGCATTGCCACACACCTCAGCATCGTCGCACACCCGAGCATTGCCACACACCCGAGCATTGCCATACACCCGAGCATCTTCACACACCTCAGCATCTCCATACACCCGAGCATTGCCACACACCCAAGCATTGCCATACACCCGAGCATCTTCACACACCTCAGCATCTCCATACACCCGAGCATTGCCACACACCCAAGCATCTCCATACACCCGAGCATTGCCACACACCTCAGCATCGTCGCACACCCGAGCATTGCCACACACCCGAGCATTGCCATACACCCGAGCATCTCCATACACCCGAGCATTGCCACACACCTCAGCATCTCCATACACCCGAGCATTGCCACACACCCAAGCATCTCCATACACCCGAGCATTGCCACACACCTCAGCATCGTCGCACACCCGAGCATTGCCACACACCCGAGCATTGCCATACACCCGAGCATCTCCATACACCCGAGCATTGCCACACACCCAAGCATCGTCGCACACCCAAGCATTACCATACTGACTTAGATTTTCCTCTTTTTCGATGTAACCGCCAAGTTCACCGGCTTTCACATTTCCAAATTCCACAAGTGCCTTGATGCGGAATAATTTTGTTCCGAAAATATTAGTGATAAACTCACTTGTTAACTCAAATTTTTTCATTTGACTTTCCCTCCAAAATCCTCTACAATTTAATTGTGTTTTTGGACTAGCGCCCGAAGGTTTGCCGACCTTTTAAGGGCGCTTTTTC
>OAWV01001164.1_pt1 | contig 13916 bp, 9 predicted proteins | sample 1495551 | NCBI WGS metagenome assembly OAWV01 (sample SAMEA2580245, study PRJEB22360) | human gut metagenome | biome: human gut; feature: human-associated habitat; material: faeces | place: Denmark | collected 2008/2010 | reverse complement strand
GCCTGTCTGGCCGCTATTTGACGGTGCCAGCGTTTCCGGTGTCACCCTGGAGGGCTTCTCATCTCCGTTCTCCGGTGACGGGGCCGTAGTGGGATATACCTTTCCCGATGCCTCCTCAATCACATAATCAGGCTCGTCCGCAGCGGACCAGCCCTTTCCGGAAGGATTTTCTGTTCCGCCCTTACCTGTAAACGCCATCAGGCCGTCCTTTATATTTCCTTCCGGCACCACGGACGCAATTACGCTTTCCATCTGGTGCATTTTCTGATAATTATTGAACATGGCCACGCCGCCTGCCAGTACCGTCACAGCCAGGACACTGCACAGGCCCGACAAAACTCCCACCGTGCTCCGGTGGCGTCCTGCCTCCACCCTTCGCTCGTCCATTTTCTGCTTAAAGTTCTGGATGACCTTATCATCCACTCCTGTTTCTGCCCTTGGCACATCCTTGCGCAGTATCATGTAATCCTGCATCATCTGGTTGCGCTCATAATATATGCTGTATCCTCTCAATTTGTAAAATCCATCTGAGGATGTTATGTAAACAGCTTCCTCGCCCTCCAGACCGCAGTTCAGATACATGAGCTGGTTCTTTCCCGTAAAATACTGGCTGTGCTGTTTCCAATAAGTCAGAGGGCTTAAGGTACAGCCGGGTCCTGCGCAGAGGAACCATCCCTGGACCGTGCGTTTGGGAAACATCTGCTCCACATCCTGGTAGGCCTTTTTCCAGGCATCCTCAGTGAAGGCCACCTTTCCGCCTTCCTCGGTGACTGAATCCATTTCCAGGGCTCCATCCACAAAAACAAAGGGGATGTCCTCATGGGTCTCCCTGCTTCCCAAAAGCAGACCCACACGCAAATCAGCCCCCTTTGCCGGCTGGAGGCGTTTTAAATAAGTATTTACATAATCTTCCAGATATAATTTTAAAACCTGGTCCCTCTCACCTATCTGCCGGAAATTCTTCGGCAGCTTAGGGAAGGGTTCATATAATTCTCCCATAGAATCACCCCGCTGTTTTTAATCCAAACAAGCATAGCAGATTCCCGGCGCAGAATTTGTCATATTATGGCAGCATTTTCCCATAATCGTTCGACAAGAAAAATGCTTTCGCAAATACAGTCCGCCATTTTCATCACCATGGACAGGCGTACGCTTTGGAGCATAACCGGATCCCGGCTGCCCACTCCGCCTACGATTCCGGTTATGGCTATGTCGCCCACGGCCTGCAGTTCCTTGGACACTCCCAATCCCGGCTGAAGCGCTCCCCGCCCCAGGGTCGCGTATCCCACATGGTCCAGGCTTCCCACCGAAGCATCAATGGCAACCACCACATAGTCAGGATAGTGAAGCCGTATATACCTGGCGTACAAATCCAGATTCATGGCATGGACCGGCTTGTCAAGTGTCCCGATGACCGCGGCTCCCTTAAGCCGCCGGCTGCGGAGCATATGTCCCACCAGAGGGCCCAGGCTGTCTCCGGTAGACCGGTCTGTGCCGATACACAGGAACATGATTCCGTCCTTTCCCTTGGCTGCCATCTCCTCTCTGATAAGCCGGTCCAGGTGCATGGCAAAGCCCTCTGTCTCAAAACCTTCTGATGTATTATAATAAGATATGTCTTCCCGTTTTTGTACGTTAAATGTTTTCCATAATTTCATAGCTAAGTTGTCCACCCAAACATGTTATAATCATCGCCCGGCTTAAGTGGGCTGTTTTTATAGTATAGGCTTGGGTATTTGAAATTATGCATGAAAAAAGGACACACGGATTGACAGTATCCGCATGTCCCTGTCTGCCTGTCAGCCATATCATGGCCGGGCCAGAACCTTTGGGGCGGTTCCGGCCGGGCAGTTTTTTATTATATACTGCTTATGTCTTCAGTCTGTAGTATCCTCTTATTAAAACAGCTTCTCCTTATATACCCCTGATTGGATCAGCCCTCTGATGGCGTCCGCCACGGCCTGTTTATCTTCCCTGTAGGTAACTCCAAACCATTTATCCGGGGTATCAAGGACGGTCACTCTCGCCTTCTTATTCTGTACCAGATTGTCTATGATTTTAGGAAGAAGGTATTCTGATTTAATATCACCCTCTTTCAGATTGTCCAAAAATACCGGGAATCCCTTCTCCAGCTCCTGGACAAAGCTGGCCGGAAGCCCCCACATATTCATGGAAACCGGCTGGGACGGGCTGATGGTTACAGGTGCGCCGCTCTCATCCGTGGCATGGAGACCATCTTCCTTCATCTGGATATTATAAGTCTCTGTCACATTTGTCAGATAACCATTCTCATCTACCTGGCACACGCCTCTGGTCACTGTACCGTTATCGCTGAGGGTGTTGGACAGCACAAAACCTCCCATGCAGATATCATAGATCTCAGACTGTGAGTCCATATGCTCTGCCATGTAATCGTGAATCCTGCGAAATCCTTCCCGTCCGTAATAATCATCTGCATTAATCACAAGGAAAGGTCCGTCTACCATACCCTTCACAGAAAGGACTGCCTGGCCTGTACCCCATGGTTTGGTCCTCCCGGGCGTCACTTCATAACCAGCCGGAAGGTCCTCCAGTTCCTGGTATGCGTACTCCACCGGAAGGAGTTTCTCTATTCTGTGTCCTATGATTTCCTTAAAATCTTTTTCCAGATCTCTCCTGATAATGAATATTACCTTATTAAATCCCGCTTCCATGGCATCGTGGATTGAATAATCCATGATAATCTCGCCGTTGGGTCCCACAGGCTCCAGCTGCTTGATGCCGCCTCCAAAGCGGCTTCCGATACCGGCGGCCATGATTACCAATGCAGTATTTTTCATCCTTAGCTTCTCCTTTAATTTAAACTGGTTACACTATAGCACATTTGACTTTAAAAGGCAAAGGGAAAGAATGTCTCCTGCCGTGCCAGCTCAGTCAGAACACGCCTGCAGCGGCACACATCCTCATAGGGCACATACTCATTGGGCTTATGGGCCAGTTCCAGACTGCCGGGCCCATAAGACATGCAGTTGCAGTTGCCCAGGGTTCCTGCGATAACCGCCGTATCCGTATAGCCGTTAAAAGAACCGACAGGTGTGTCCTCTCCCGTCACACGGTCGCAGACAGACTTAAGGCTGGCCAGAAGTCGGGAACTGCTGTCCTTTTCCACATAAGGACGGTCACCCGTAATGAGGTAACTGCCCCTGACCCCTGCAATCTCAGCTTCTGCCGCCTTTACAGCTTCCTCTACTATATTCTTCGCTGCTGCTGTATCCGTAGGCGGCACCAGTCGCATGTCAATCCATACCTTACAGGAATCCGGCACAACATAGGGACGGTATCCCCCTGTTATCTGCCCAAAGGTCACCGTAGACATGCCCAGATCCTCATGGGACGGACAGCTGCCGATGGCCTTCCGGATATGGCTGACTGCCTCTGCCATGGCGGCAATGGCGTCAGCGCCCTTCCATGGATTACTGGCATGGGCTGTGATTCCCTGTATGGTCAGTTCAAACCAGGTCCGTCCCTTATGGGCTACCTGAATCTGGCCGTCCGTTGGTTCCGTATCCAGTATCCAGTCTTCCCGGCCTACCCAGCCGTCGCGGATAGCGCTTTCCACTCCCCGCATAAAATCTTCCTCATCCACGGTTCCTATGAATACAAAGGGACGCGCCGGAAGCTCCCCTGTGCTTCCGGTCAATTCCACCATATCTGAAAATGCAGTCATGGCGCAGGCCAGGCCTGACTTCATGTCACAGGCACCTCTTCCGTACAGGCGGCCTTCCTTTACCACTGCTCCCAGGGCAGGAGTCTCTTCCTCCCATCCCTCCCCCAGCATCACCGTATCCATATGGCATATGTACACAAGGGCAGGCGCCGGAGCTTGTTCTCTTCCCGGTATGCGGACCATAAGATTAAAACGGCCCGGCATCACTTCTCTTTGGACCAGTTCAATTTGGTTCTTAAGCGCTCCTGCCTTTTCCTCTATTTCTTTTGTAAACCATTCATATATCCACTGTTCAATTTGGCCCTCATAGGCTCCCGGATCAGAACTGTCAATCTGTACCAGCTGTCCTGCCAGCTCCCAGGTCCTGCGGTCCCCCTCTTCTGCTGTCACGTTATCGCTCCTCCTGTCAATCATATAATCGGATACCAGGCGTCTGATCCTGCATCTGGTCCTGCGTCTGACACTGCATCTGACACTGCTTCCCATGCCGGTATCCCTGCCCCATTATACCCCCTTATCTATAAATCATCAACAATGGCAGCGCTTTTTGCATAAGCCGTGCTCTTTGCCTCAAAAAAGTCTGTTTTCACCATATTTGCATTGGAATACTGGTTCACCCATTTCATGGACTGCGGCTCCTCGTCATACCCCTCGTACAGGGTGCCGAAGCCCAGCCCGCTCCAGCGCAGGTTTCCCAGATACCGTATGTAGTCCGTAACCATTTCCCTGGTCAGACCCGGAACATCATCGCCAATCACATAGCATCCCCACTGGATTTCCTGGGCCACGCCCTCCTCCAGCATGGACCTGAGCATATCTACCATCTTAGGCGTGAATAACTGCGGCTCCTCTTTCCTGAGTTCGGCAATCATGCTGCGGAACAGCCACAAATGGGTATTCTCATCCCGGTTGATATACCGGATTTCCTGGACGCTTCCGGGCATCTTGCCGCCCCTTCCCAGGTTATAAAAAAACATGAACCCGCTGTAAAAATAAATGCCTTCCAGGATATAGTTGGCCATGATGACCCTGAGAAGGGTCACATCATCCTTCTTCTCCTGGAATTCATTATACAGATTTCCTATAAATGTATTGCGGCGCAGAAGGTGTTCATCCTCCTTCCACTGGTACAGTATTCTGTCCCGCTCCACCGGACTGCAGATGGAGTCCAGCATATAGCTGTAGCTCTGGCTGTGCACCGCCTCCTGAAATCCCTGTATGGTAAGGCACAGATTCACCTCATTGGCTGTGATATACTGGGCAATACAGGGCAGGTTTGCTGTCTGGATGGAATCTAAGAACACCAGAAAGCTCAGTATCTTATCATAGGCAGTCCGCTCCGCAGCCGTCAGGTTCTTATAATCCTTTAAGTCCGCGCTGAGGTTGATTTCCTCCGGAATCCAGAAATTATTCATGGCCTGGCGGTACCAGCTGCTGGCCCAGGTGTATTTCATATTATTAAAGTCGTTGAGATTGGTGGTATTTCCGCCTATCATCCTGCGGCTGTTCTTATCCGTATCGCCCTGAGGGTTAAACAGGGGCTTGACTGACAATATACTCATATCAAAAATCCTTTCTTACATGCCTTTCCATACCTTTCAACAGCAGCTTAACTGGAACAGCTCTCGCACTCCTCCACCTCCAAAGACTTGCTGCGCACATAGTAGAGGGTTTTTACGCCGCTCTCCCAGGCCAGTATATAGAGGTTCAGCAGCTGCCGCATGGTATAATCGTTGGTAATGTACAGGTTCACGCTCTGGGCCTGGTCAATATGCCTCTGGCGCACGCCTGCGGCCCGCACCGTCCAGGTCTGGTCCATGGTGTATCCGCTTTTATACAGCCAGAAGGTCCTGGGTGTCAGATCCGGGGCCACCCTGGGAAGAATGGCGTTCTTTTTCTCTTCCAGATAAAACCGCTTCATCACAGGATCCAGGCCTGCCGTTGTACCGGAGAGTATGCTGGTGCTGCTGGTAGGCGCCACAGCCAGAAGATAGGCGTTGCGCATTCCGTGCTCTGCCACCTGTCCTGCCAGCTCTTTCCATTTCCTGCTCACAAGCCCCCGCTTCTCAAAGTATGCCCCTGTCTGCCATTCGCTTCCCTCAAAATACCGGTAGCATCCCTTCTCAACCGCCAGATTGGCGCTGGCCCTGACAGCCGCGTAATGAATCCGCTCAAACACCCGGTCCGCAAAGGCCAGATGTTCCTCGCTCTCCCACCGTATACCGTGCTTTGCCAGCATATGATGGTAACCGCTGACTCCCAGACCGATTCCTCTGTAATTCTGATTGGTAATTCCGGCGTAGGCCAGGGGATAAAAATTCAGGTCAATTACATTATCCAGTGCCCTCACAGCACTGGCGGCAATATACTCCACTTCATCCGGATCATCCACATCAATCGCCCCCAGGCAGAGGCTGGCCAGATTACAGACAACAAAATCTCCCGGCCGTGTGGTCTGGACCACCGCGGTCTCCCCATTAACCTCCAGCACCTGAGTTGATACACTTTCTATGGGAGACATGTTCTGGGCAATCTCGGTGCACAGGTTGGAACAGTATATGATACCCCGGTGGCTGTTGGGGTTGGCCCGGTTTACCGTATCCCGGTTAAAGATAAATGGTGTGCCTGTCTCCACCGCGGACTTGATAATCAGGCGTACCACATCTTTTAACAGCACAGTGCGCTTGGATATCCTGTCATCACCCACGCAGTCCAGATACCGTTCCTCCCACAGCTCCCCATAGCAGTCCTCCAGGCAGTATCCCTTAACGGTCCGGATCTCATGAGGGCACATCAGATGCCAGTCCTGGTCAAGATTCTCCGCAGCCATTCTCCAGAATAAATCAGGAAAACACACAGCCGGGAAAATGTCGTGGGCCTTCATACGGTCATCCCCGTTATTAGTACGAAGCTGAAGAAACTCCGGCAGATCCTTGTGCCAGGCGTCCAGATAAACCGCGGCAGCGCCCTGGCGCATCCCCAGCTGGTCCACTGCCACAGCCGTATCGTTCACCAGCTTAATCCAGCGGATCACGCCTCCTGCAGCCCCCTCAAATCCCCGAATCCTGCTTCCCGTTGCCCTGACCTTTCCGAAATACAAGCCCATGCCTCCGCCAAATTTACTGACCTGTGCAAAGTTGTCCACACTTCTGTAAATTCCTTCCAGGCTATCTGGCACAGTGTCAATAAAACAGCTGGAAAGCTGATGGTACGGTTTTCTGGCATTGGACAGGGTTGGGGTGGCCATGGTAACCTGCATACGGCTGAGCATATCATAAAACCGGCGCACCCATTGCATCCTGCAATCCTTACTTTCCTTCATGGCCAGGTGCAGGGAAATGCCCAGATACATTTCCTGGGGCGTCTCTAACGGATGATGGCTGTGGTCCTGGATCACATACCGCTTAAGCAGCAAATCCAGTCCCGCATAGGTAAAGAGCTTATTTCTCTCCTCATCAAGAAATCCTTCCGCCTCTATTATCTCCTCCCGGCTGTAATGCTTCAGGATATAATCACCATATAACCCCTGCTCCGTCAGATATGAAATCTTTTCATACAGTCCCTTAATTCCCAGCCCCTTAAGCTGTTCCTCCACCTCACAGGCAAAACCGCAGTACCGCAGTCTGGCCGCTGCAAATTCCCACAGGGGCGTTTCCTTGGAAGTCAGTTCCGCCGCGGATCGAATCAGGGCTTCCATTCCCTCAGCCAGCTCCATTCCCGGCTTGCGGAAGGAACGGTATCTCTCAAGCAGACGCTCCAGTCCATATCCCTCCCCCTGAAAATCCCTTCCAATTTCTTCCAGACATTGTTCCAGCCCTTTATAGTCCAAATCTATCTCTATTTTCGTATCCGCCATGATGTCCTTTTGCTCTCCTTATCTCACCTTATCTCATTTTCTCCGGCTTCCTCTTACTTTTCTCCTGCCGTTTCCTGTCCTTATCTAATTCCTGACATCCATGCATACCATTTCCAGATGTCACGCCCACCATTATAAACCATATATATAGTGGTTACAAGCTGTTTTTGCACCACATATACCCCAAATACTGTATTCTCCTTTATTCACAACACTTTCCCGGCTACAGTTATATACTTGTGGCTGTTTCAACAAAAAATGTGATTGCACTTGTAGTAGTTTCATCCTATTATATGGTTGGAACAACAATGAATACGTGGCATTCATGCCGCAAAGGGGGTAAACTTCCCGCATATCCGTCATCCGGATCAGGTAAGGGAAGCAGGGATTATGAGCGATATCAAAAGTCCATTTTGGCGCACTGCCGCCGAATATGGCATCATTACAGTAAGCATCTGGATTATGGTGGTTGGAATCTACTTTTTCAAGTTCCCCAATCATTTTGCATTCGGAGGCGTCACAGGCTTTTCCACTGTAGTAAGCGAAATCAGCCGTTGGTCTGCCAGTGATTTCACATTTATTGTGAACACCTCACTGCTGGTTTTAGGGTTCATTTTCCTGGGTAAGGGTTTTGGAATAAAGACCGTTTATGCAAGTATGGTCATGTCCATCAGCCTGTCCCTGCTGGAACGTGTCTGTCCTTTAAGCAGGCCTCTGACAACAGAGCCTTTGCTGGAGCTGCTGTTCGCCATCTTCCTGCCGGCAGTGGGCACAGCCATCCTCTTTAATCTGGGCGCTTCCAGCGGCGGTACAGATATCATCGCCATGATACTTAAGAAATATACCAGCCTTAACATAGGAACCGTTCTCATGCTGGTGGATGTGGCGGCCGTGGCCTCCTCATTCTTCATATTCGGGCCTGAGACAGGACTGTTCTCCACCATCGGCCTGGCGGCCAAATCCCTGGTCATTGACGATGTGATTGAGAATCTGAATCTGTGCAAATGCTTTAATATTATCTGCGACGACCCGGAGCCGATTTGCGACTATATCATCAACACGCTGCACCGCAGCGCTACGGTATACCATGCGCAGGGAGCCTTTACCCATCATGAAAAGACCGTAATCATGACCACCATGAAACGCAGCCAGGCATTAAAGCTGCGCAACTATATCCGCACCATTGAACCCACGGCCTTCATGCTGATATCCAACTCCAGCGAAATCATCGGAAAAGGATTTTTGGCCGGGTAGGCTTGGGCACAATTTTCCTGGGGATCAGCGTTTTTTCCCATGTCTTATACAGCAATTAAAATCAAATCTAATATAAAACAGCGGCAGCGATATCCGGTGAACACTCATCCGATTCGCTGCCGTATTTTTCATTCCGCCTGTTTCAGTCCGCGGCTTCCTCTTTCAGAATCCCATCCCCGCTTCCGATGGTACCCAGACGTTCCAGCAGTCCGAACATGTAATCCGTATACCGTTCCGCCACCTCAATCACCACTGCGTCCGGCTGAAGCTCCAGGGCTGCCGCCCCGCAGTCCTCTGTCCGGTAATCCATCAGCGTCACATCCGGGTAGTTCCTGGCAAAGTACTCAGCCATGTGTACCCCGAAGGAGTCCCTGCAAATAAGGATTCTTTCTGCCTTCCCCTCTGCGTCTGAGGAGTAGTGGGTGATGGTCTCATGTTCATTCTGGTAATCCATTTCAAAGGACACATCCTCCCTGTAGCCTGACACTTTGAGAAATGGGTCATCGTCATAATACTTCTGAAGATTCAGCATGGTTGCCAGGTCCCCGCTGAAGGTTCCTCTGTTTTCAATATCATAAGAGCGGTATGACTCAGGTCCGAACGGCTCCCCGTCTATGTCCTGTATCACCATCTGGGATGCCATAAATGCCCCCATATCATTCCAATGGGTATCATACTTCCTGTATATCTGGCACCAGTCATCCTTGGCCTTTCTGAACTCATCCAGGGGGTAGTACACATCACAGTCCGTATTCTCTTTCAGATATTCGTACAGCAAATCCGCCTTGGACTGTTCCTGAACCACCTTCACGGATGAGGGCATAAACTCGCTGTATACCTGCTCCTTGTTGGGGACCATATAGAAAACCAGCTTTATCCCTCTGGAGGCCAGATTTTCCTCCGCCTGCTTAAGCAGCGCCCCAAACCGTTCCATCTCATCAGCACTGTAATGATTGGTTCCCTGGTAGTCCGCAATGCTGTCCTCCATTTCCCCTTTCAGCTTATAGAACATCCATCCGTCCTTTCCCATAAGCACGGCATCGGACGTAACTTCCCCAAACACATGAATGTCCGCCAGTTTTCCAAAGGCCACAATGGGATTCTTAAAGGCCAGATGGTCATTAAAGTAGGCATCATACTGCCCCGGATAGGATTTAAGGTCCGCTGCAGAAAGATTCCTGAAATTAAGAACCGGCTTTTCCTGGTAAACCCGGTTCTCGTAATTCTCCGTGTCCACATAATCCTTAAGAGGTATGAACAGGAGTCCGGGCAGTATCATCATCCCCAGGAACATGCCTGCAAATATATATGCTTTTATGCGTTGTCTCACCTGCTGCCTCCTCTCTAAAACCGGAAATAGATAAACGGATTATAGGTGCTTCCCACAGCCATCACAATCGAGTATGCAAACAGCAGTATAAGTCCCAGGCTTTCAGACAGGTAAATGCTTCTGCCGTCCTGCATATGTTTCCTGAAACAGGGAACCAGGGCCTGAAACGGACCGCACAGCACAATCCCTATCACCATATAGGCTATGGTCTTATGGCTCATGTACATGGCCGTATCATAAATCCCCGGGCGCAGAAAAAACATCTGCTTAAGCAGCATAAGTCCCCGGGTCAGCGAATCCGCCCGGAACATGGTCCATCCCACCACGGTTACAAAAAACATATAAATATAACTGACCGCCGCCGGCAGACACTCCAGCCGCCGCTTTAAAAACAGCCGTTCCGCCACCTGCAGGCAGCCGTAATACATTCCCCACGCAATAAAGGACAGACCCGCGCCATGCCAGAATCCGGTACAGATAAACACGATCATCAGATTGCGGCAGGTGATAAGCGTCCCCTTCCTGCTTCCGCCAAGAGGAATGTAAAGGTAGTCCTTGAACCAGCTGGAGAGAGAAATATGCCACCTGCGCCAGAACTCTCCCACGGACCTGGACAGATATGGATAATTAAAGTTCTCCGTCAGCTCGAAGCCCAGCATTTTACCAAGGCCAACCGCCATATCGGAATAACCGGAAAAATCAAAATAAATCTGCAGTGTATACAGGATTCCCACATACCATCCCAAACCTCCGCTGATCTGGTCCATGGGATTGGCCAGAACCTTGTCCACCACGCTTCCGAACTGGTTGGCAAGTATAACCTTTTTTCCCAGTCCGTAGATAAAGCGCCTTGCTCCGCATGCAAACAGTTCCGGCGTCACATGGCGGCTTCTGATGCGGGCGCCCATACCCTGATAGCGCTCGATGGGTCCCTGTATCATCTTAGGAAAAAAGGACATGTAAAGTCCCAGATTCAGCAGGTTCCTCTCGGCCCCTGTGGTCCCCCGGTACACATCCGCCACATACGATATCATCTGAAATGTGTAAAATGAGATACCCACCGGCAGCAGCAGGTTCTTTGGCTCCGCCACGGTGCCCCCCGCCAGCTTATTGACCAGGCCGGTCAGGAAATCAAAGTATTTAAAATACCCTAAAAAACCCAGGTTCACCGCTACCAGCAGCACAAGGAGCAGCTTATCCGGGGTAAAGAGAGTGTGCTTGCCGGCACCGGAAGCTGTCTGGCTGGCTGTACCCCCGGCCGCTCCAGCAGCTTCCCCAGCGGCTCCGGCCCCAGCCGCCCCAGTTCCAGTTGCCTCCGGGCCGGTTCCTGCCGCCGGCCTGCTGCCCCGAACAGCCTCCATCCCCAAAGCGCCTGCATAGTTCACAATCAGGGACAAAAGGAGAAGCCATATATACTCCTGCTCTCCCCATGCATAGAAAATAAAACTCATTGCCAGCAGAAAGAAGCTGCTTAACCGGATGGGCAGCACCAGATTCACGACCAGCACAAAGGGCAGGAACAGCCATAAAAATATCATGGAACTAAATAACATGAAATATTTTCCTTCCTGAATTCATTCTTCCGTCCACAGGGTGCCTGAAAATGCATTACAGGACGCCGGCATCTGCCTGATCCCAGCCATTTCCCTGCGGTCCGGACCATGGCGATATTATAACATGCCTCCACAGGATTTTAAAGGCTGATTTGCGGAGCCAGCTGCCCGGGCGCGCTTAGCCTCTGATTGTACGCAGCAGCATTTTTCCGGCCTCCTTAAATGTCCAAGTGCATCATTGTACCAAAAGGCCATCTGTGTTATAATTATTTCATTAAAATTTCCAGGGCAGACCGGAAACTTGTTTCTGCCTCATACTGCCCGGCGCAATCATCACCTCTCCGGAGCCTGTTTGAAACTGACTGCCCGCCATCTGGCGGAACACAATTTTTAAACACGCTCTGATGCACTATGAGATATCACGAAAGAAGGAAGTGTTATGGACCTAAAATTACAGGTAAAACAAACCCAGACTTTGTCACAGCGGATGATTCAGTCAGCTGAGATTCTTCAGATGACCTCCCAGGAGCTGAATACTTATATCAATGAACTGGCATTGGAAAACCCGGTAATCGACATTGTGGAGCCTCCCACTGCTGAAGAGCAGCGTGAGTCCATCGAACAGCAGGAATGGCTTAATTCTTTCAATGAGGAGAATTACTATCTGTACCAGCGCCAGAATAATGACGATGACTACGACTTTAAATCCAGCTGGAACATTAACACTGACGACGGCGAGACCCTTCAGGATTATCTGTGGTCCCAGCTCATCACGGAAAACTTCACGGACCAGGAAACGGAAATCATCAAGTTCATGCTGGAATGTCTTGACAACAAGGGCTACCTGGAAGAGAGCATAGAGACCATTGCCTCCTACTTTGGGACCGATACCGAGATAGTGGAAGATCTCCTGTCCGATCTCCAGGCCCTGGACCCCTCCGGCGTCTGCGCGCGTACACTGGAGGAATGCCTGAAGCTGCAGCTGGAACGCAGGGACATGCTGACCCCTGTACTGGAATCCATCATCGACAACTGCCTGGAAATGGTTGCCAAGAATCAGATTCCGGCCATTGCCAGGAAGCTTCGCCTCTCTCCCACTGAAACTGCGGGTTACTGTCAGATTATTAAATCCCTGAACCCCAAACCGGGTGTATCCTTCAGCAGCAGGGACCAGCTCCGTTACATCATACCGGATGTGACTATTGTAAAGTTCAAGGACCATTTTGACATCCTGCTGAACGAATCCATGTATCCCACCATTGAGCTTAACAGCTACTACCGCCAGATGAACCAGAATCCTGAATCCTCTGAACTGAAGGAGTATCTGGGCAATAAAATCCGGCAGGCCGAGTGGGTCAAACAGTGTGTAACCCAGCGCGGAAAGACGCTGATGCAGGTATCACGGGCCATCCTTGAACACCAGGAGGAGTTCTTCACCTTCGGACCTGCCCACCTGAATCCCTTAAGGCTGGCAGATATCGCCCAGGAACTGGACATCCACGAATCCACAGTCAGCAGGGCTGTCAGCAAGAAATACCTTCAGTGCTCCTGGGGTGTATACCCCATGAACTTTTTCTTCTCGCGCAGTGTGGCTGTCCAGGAAAGCAGCAGTGAAAGCGGCACCCAGTCCGTGACTGCCGCGGATATCAAGCGGGTTCTTCGGGAAATCATAGAGGAAGAAAACAAAAAGAAGCCTTACAGCGACCGCCTTCTGGGTGAAAAGCTGGCAGAACGCGGCATATCCATCTCCCGCCGGACCGTTGCCAAGTACAGGGAAGAGGAAGGCATTGCGGACGCCAGCGGGCGTAAGGAGTATGTGTAACATGATATTCTTAAAGACATGGCAGAACAGCCATGTCTTTTTGTTTATCCGGCCCCCCAGGGCGAATGCTGATTTTATATCTGAGAGTACGATAAAAAAGGAATTAAGGTGAATTAAGTTTATTTTACTCAAAATTCATCTTGACAATATTAGAGAAATCTTGTAAAATTGTTGATGTCGCTGATGGAACAGAGCTTGTAAGGATAATTACAAATGATTCCTGATTGTTCCCATAGACAAATGCCCAGATAGCTCAGTTGGTAGAGCAGAGGACTGAAAATCCTCGTGTCGTTGGTTCGATTCCGACTTTGGGCACTGACCGTATGATGAAGCGGTCATTACGCAGGTGTAGTTCAATGGTAGAACACTAGCCTTCCAAGCTAGATACGTGGGTT
>OAWV01001157.1_pt1 | contig 14020 bp, 12 predicted proteins | sample 1495551 | NCBI WGS metagenome assembly OAWV01 (sample SAMEA2580245, study PRJEB22360) | human gut metagenome | biome: human gut; feature: human-associated habitat; material: faeces | place: Denmark | collected 2008/2010 | reverse complement strand
CCACGGGGACGGAAGACTCAGACAGACTCCCCCACTACACCGGACATGGTCCGTTTCGGACGCGTCCTCCAAACCTCAGTTAAATCTCCATAATATCGGTTCAGCCTTCGGCCAAACTGCAACAAATGATACGTTTGCGTGCCAAATCGAAAAAAATCATAAACTTTTCGAAAAAAATCACAAGTTTTATGCCATACAGGCGGTAGAAAACGGAAATCCGGCATGAATCAGTGTAAAAATTTTAACTTTTTTCAAAAGATGCTCTGTTTCAAAAAAACGGAGCATCTTTTATAATAAGGACATAGCGATGAAGAGAAAAACACTTTTCACCGTGTCCGGCGGTGAAAGGCACGCAAGGCAGAGCTTTCACTGCAAGTCAACAAGGGCAACTTAAAAACAAGGAGGAAGAAGTACTATGAAAAAAAGATTTTTATCAGCAGCTCTTACCGTAGCAATGGCAGTATCCATGACAGCATGCTCCAGCAAACCGGCAGAGACGGCACCGGCGACTGAGGCAGCAGCACCGGCGGAGACAGAGGCAGCAGGCGAAGAGACAGAGGCAAAAGAGGCGGCAGCCGACACAGGAGATAAAGAGCTTATCACCGTGGGCTATGCACAGGTTGGCGCTGAGTCCGACTGGAGAACTGCAAACACAGAATCTTTCAAATCCACATTTACAGAAGAAAACGGCTATAAGCTTATCTTTGATGATGCACAGCAGAAACAGGAAAACCAGATTAAGGCAATCCGTTCTTTCATCCAGCAGGATGTTGACTACATTGTAGTAGCTCCTGTAGTAGAGACGGGATGGGAGACCGTTCTTGAAGAAGCAAAAGAAGCAGGAATCCCGGTTATTCTTTCCGACCGTATGATGCAGGTATCCGACGATTCCCTTTTTGAAGCATGGGTAGGCGGCAACTTCGTAAAAGAAGGCGAGACATGCGGAAACTGGCTGGCTGATTACTTAGAGGCACAGGGACGCGGCGACGAAGAAATCAACATCGTAACAATCCAGGGAACCATCGGTGCATCCGCACAGGTTGGCCGTACGGAAGGTTTTGCAAACGTCCTTGCAGAGCATTCAAACTGGAAGATGCTTGACATGCAGACAGGTGAATTCACACAGGCTAAAGGACAGGAAGTTATGGAGTCCTTCTTAAAGAGCTACGACGACATCGACGTTGTTATCTGTGAGAATGATAACGAAGCATTCGGCGCTATCGATGCCATCAAGGCAGCAGGAAAGACATGCGGACCGGACGGTGACATCATCGTAGTTGGTTTTGACTCTGTTAAAGCAGCATTTGAATCCATGATCGCTGGCGACTTAAACGCAACCTTCGAGTGCAACCCGCTTCACGGACCACGTGTGGCTGAAATCATCCAGAAGCTGGAAAAAGGCGAGACGGTTGAAAAGATTCAGTACGTTGACGAAGCTTACTTCGATACAAGCATGGATCTGGAAAATATCTTAAAAGAAAGAGCATATTAATCATAATACATAGCCCAATATTGATTGATTAATCAGGAGGCGTGGGGCCGGAGGCTTAGGTTTCCTCCCTGCGTCTCCTTTTTGATGCCGAAAATAATGGGCAGCAATTAAAAAAGAGGAGGCAAAGCTTTTATGGAAAAGGATTCCGTTCTTGAAATGAGGCACATATATAAGACATTCCCGGGTGTAAAAGCTCTGCAGAATGTGGATTTCACCCTGAAAAAAGGTGAGATACATGCCCTGATGGGTGAAAACGGCGCGGGAAAATCCACGCTGATTAAAGTTCTGACAGGAGTTGAGGAGTTTGAAACAGGGGAAATCATGATTGAAGGCTGTGACCACACAATTATCAACCGCAGCCCCCAGGAAGCACAGCAGAAAGGTATCAGCACCGTATACCAGGAGATTAACCTCTGTCCCAACCTGACAGTCGCAGAAAACCTTTTTATCGGCAGAGAGCCGAGAAAGGGAGGACTGATTGACTGGAAGACCATGAACAGGAAAGCAAGCGAGCTGCTTGGCAGCCTTGATATAAATGCAGACGTTACGAAGACGATTGACAACTACTCCATCGCAATTCAGCAGATGATTGCTATAGCCCGCGCCGTCGATATGTCGGCAAAGGTTCTGATACTGGATGAACCGACTTCCTCGCTGGATGACGGAGAGGTGGAAAAGCTTTTTGAGCTGATGAGGAAGCTCAGGGCGGAGGGAGTTGGAATCATCTTCGTTACCCACTTCCTGGAACAGGTTTATGCAGTATGCGATAAAATCACGGTGCTGAGAAACGGCCAGCTTGTCGGCCGGTATACAACGGCGGAGCTGCCCAGGGTACAGCTTGTGGCAAAGATGATGGGCAAGGATTTTGACGATCTGGCCGCAATCAAGGGAGAGAAAGACAAGGGGGCGGCCCACAGTGATGAGGATATCGTCATTAAAGCAGCCGGGCTGGGCAGGAAAGGTTACATAAAACCATTTGATCTTGTTATTCACAAGGGGGAGGTAATCGGTTTTACCGGGCTTCTGGGTTCAGGAAGATCGGAATCGGTCCGGGTTCTTTACGGCGCGGAACGCTCCGATGAAGGCAATCTGTTCATCAAGGGAAAGAAGGTAGTGGCCAAACATCCTCTGACCTCCATGAACGAGGGAATGGCGTATCTGCCGGAGGACCGCAAAAATGAAGGAATTATCGCCGATTTGTCCGTGAGGGAGAATCTTATCATGGCGCTTCAGGCTAAACGCGGAATGTTCCGCCTGCTCAGCAGAAAGCAGCAGGAGGAGTACACCGATAAATATATTGAAATGCTCCAGATCAAGACAGCCAGCCGCGAGACTCCGATTAAATCGCTGTCGGGCGGAAACCAGCAGAAGGTGATTATCGGAAGATGGCTTTTGACAAATCCCGATTTCCTGATTCTTGACGAACCAACCAGAGGTATCGATGTCGGAACGAAGACGGAGATTCAGAAGCTGGTCGTGAAGCTGGCGGAAGAGGGGATGGCAGTGGTGTTCATTTCATCCGAGATTGAGGAGATGCTAAGAACCTGCGACCGTATGGTGGTTATGCGCGACGGCGGGAAGGTCGGAGAGCTTGACGGCGGGGAAATGAACCAGTCAACGATTATGTCAACCATTGCAGGAGGTCAGTAATATGAAAAACGATACATTGAAGAAAATAACATCACAGCGGCTGTTTCTGCCGATTTTCTGCCTCGCTCTGGTATTGCTGGTGAATGTTATCACAACACCGAACTTTTTTGCCATCTCAGTCAGAGACGGGGTTCTGTACGGATACATCATTGATATCATCAACCGCGCTTCAGAGCTGGTAATCCTGGCGATCGGAATGACGCTGGTCGTGTCCTCTTCGGCCGGAACCGACATCTCCGTCGGAGCCATTATGGCAGTGAGCGCGGCTGTATGCTGCAACATTCTGTCAGGCGGGGAGAGGGCGGCAACGGAATTTGCCAATCCATTAATTCTCGGATTTCTCGCTGCGCTTGCGGTCGGTATTTTACTCGGATGCTTTAACGGATTTCTGGTTTCCAAACTGAATATCCAGCCGATGGTTGCCACGCTCATCATGTTTACGGCAGGCAGAGGGATTGCACAGCTTATTACAGACGGACAGATTACCTATGTCCGTGTTGACAGCTACAAGATTCTCGGCTCCTCGTTCCCGGGGGTTCCCGTACCGACGCCGTTTATCGTGGCGGTTGTGCTAGTCGTAGTCACTGCGGTAATACTGAAAAAGACGGCCCTCGGCATGTACATCCAGTCGGTCGGCATTAATAAACGGGCCTCCCGGCTGATTGGAATCAAATCAGTCATGATTATCTTCCTGACCTACGCATACTGCGGACTTTGCTCCGGTCTGGCCGGACTGATTGCCTCCAGCCGTATTTATTCCGCAGATGCCAATAATATCGGGCTTAACATGGAGCTGGACGCTATCCTGGCCGTTGCCATCGGCGGCAACTCACTGGGAGGCGGTAAATTCTCCATCGCCGGTTCCGTCATCGGAGCCTATACCATCCAGGCTCTGACGACAACACTTTACGCAATGCATGTATCTTCGGATCAGGTTCCTGTTTACAAAGCGATTGTCGTGGTTATCATCGTAACGCTCCAGTCACCGGGATTTGAACGGTGGCGCAAATCACTTACCAAGAAAAAAGAGTTAAAACTCGCAGAAAAGGAGGCAGCATAATGAAGAATAAAAAACAACTGAATCAGACCAGCTTCCTTCTCCTTATTACAATTGTACTGTTTTTCGTAATGTATGCGGTCGGCTGTATTTTATTTAAGGATCAGGGCTTTGCAAGAACCCAGAACTTTTTAAATCTCTTCATTTCCAATGCGGGCCTGATCGTAATCGGTATCGGAATGACCGTTGTAATGATTACAGGCGGTATTGATATCAGTGTCGGTTCCTTTGTCGCCATGGGCTGTATGATGCTCGCATGGATGATGGAAAAGGGCGGCGTCGGAGCGGTTCCGGCCGTGATTATTGTCCTGATTACCGGTATTGTCTTCGGGCTCGTACAGGGATTCCTGGTCGCCTATATGGATATCCAGCCCTTTATCGTCACCCTGGCCGGCATGTTCTTTGCAAGAGGCATGACTGCCATTATTTCGAAGGACATGATCAGTATTACCAATGAGACCTTCATGGCATGGGCAAAAGCCAAAATCTATCTGCCTTTCGGCGGGTATCTGAATAAAAAAGGCATGATGATCCAGCCCTATATCTATCCGACCGTCATTATCGCCCTTATTCTTCTTGTCGCAGCCTTTATTATGCTGAAATACACGAAGTTCGGCCGCAGCATCTATGCGGTGGGGGGAAGCCAGCAGTCGGCCCTGATGCTGGGACTGAATGTGCGCAAGGTGAAACTGAAAGCCTACGTTCTGGACGGATTTTTATGCGGCGTCGGCAGCGTCCTGTTCTGCCTGAATACACTGGGCGGATTCGTGGAGCAGGCCAAAGGCTTTGAGATGGACGCCATCGCCTCCTCGGTAATCGGCGGGACACTGCTGACCGGCGGTGTGGGAAACGTCGTGGGGACCCTATTTGGCGTCATGATTAAGGCAACCATAGAAGCATTTATCACCTTCCAGGGAACATTATCTTCCTGGTGGACGCGTATCACGATAGCAGCCCTTCTCTGCTTCTTTATTGTGCTTCAGTCCATATTGACAATGCTGAAAAAGAAGAAATAACCGATAACCGATGATGATGAACGACTGCACCGAAAAACGGAGGAAATGCATAGATGAAAACAGCGAATATTCCGACAGTAAAACTGGGGGTTGTGGCGGTCAGCCGCGACTGTTTCCCGATTGCCCTCTCCACAGACCGGAAAAACAGAGTCTGCGGCGAACTGGCCCAATCAGGGGTGGATGCCTATAACTGTCCGACTACGGTTGAAAATGAAAAAGATATGGAAAAGGCGCTTGAGGAAGTGAGAAAGGCGGGATGCAACGCTCTCGTTGTCTATCTCGGCAATTTCGGTCCCGAGACGCCGGAAACCCTGCTTGCAAAATACTTTACCGAAGGCCCGGTCATGTTTGCCGCCGCTGCCGAGGATGCGGCGGATAAGCTCTGCAACGACCGCGGGGATGCCTACTGCGGCATGTTAAACTGCAGCTACAATCTGGCGCTCAGAAATATCAGGGCATACATACCCCCCTATCCGGTGGGAACCCCGGAGGAAGTGGCGGGGATGATCCTGGAATTTATCCCGATCGCCAGATGCATCCTGGGCCTAAGAAATTTAAAACTCATCACCTTCGGGCCGCGGCCGCAGGATTTTCTGGCCTGCAACGCGCCAATCAAGTGTCTGTATGAACTGGGAGTGGAGATTGAGGAAAACTCGGAGCTGGATCTCTTCGCATCCTTTAATGCACATGCGGAGGATGAACGGATTGACGCGGTGGCGGAGGAGATGGCAAAAGAGCTGGGAGGCGCCAATAAAATTCCGGAAATCCTTAAAAAGCTCGCACAGTATGAGATAACGCTGGAGGACTGGATCGAAGGCCATAAGGGCCATCGGAACTATGTGGCAATGGCGAACAAATGCTGGCCGGCCTTCCAGACGGAATTTAAATTTGTTCCATGCTATGTTAATTCCCGGCTGGTGGAAAAAGGGATCCCGGTTGCCTGTGAGACGGACATCTGGGGAGCGCTTTCCGAGTATATTGGAATCTGCGCATCGGAGGATGAGGTAACCCTGCTGGATATCAACAATTCCGTTCCGTCCGATATGTATCAGAAGAGGATAGAGGGAGTATATGATTATGCCCAGACGGATACCTTTATGGGATTCCACTGCGGCAACACTCCGATTACGAAGCTAAAAAAAGCCGATATGAGAAATCAGAAAATCATGGCCAGAACCCTCCCGGAAGAATACACCTTCGGAACGCTGGAGGGCGATCTGGCGCCATCGGATATCACCTTCTTCCGTCTTCAGAGTACGGCGGACGCCGGACTCCGCGCCTATGTGGCTGAGGGGGAGGTGCTTCCGGTTGACACGGAGAGCTTTGGCTCCATCGGTGTGTTTGCCATACCGGAGATGGGCCGGTTCTACCGCAACGTTCTGATAGGTAAAAATTATCCGCACCACGGTGCCGTTGCATTCGGACACTATGGAAAAATTCTTTTCGAGGTATTTAAGTACCTGGGCGTGGAGGATGTCGCATTTAATCAGCCTAAGGGGATGATGTATCCGGGGGAGAATCCTTTTATTTAAGGCAGGCGGGACGCGGCCGGTACGGCCGGAGGACGGGGGAGTGTTTTGGATGACTCTTCAGTCCCGGGGGTAGTGCCGCCAGTTGGAGCTGCGGAGAGGATCAATGGAAGGTTTTCGCCGGGACTGAAGACTCAGGGGAGTTTTTGTCCCGTCCTCCGGTGCTTAGCGGGGTTCCTCACGAGCTTAGCATCCGCTGTGTACTCCAAAGAGCGCGAGCGGTCCCCGCAGCAATTCATTCTGGCCGGATTCCCCTCTGCGACAAACCGTCATAGGGGGGCCAAAGACTCATTCACAAACCTCTGCTCCGTCTTCCGGCCGCTTTTGCGGCGTCCTCATTTTTCAACCAACATATTGATCTTATCAGTGAAATTATATATTATTAAAATCAGGAGGTAACAAAATGCTTGTTACAGCAAAAAATTATAAATTCTGGTTCTGTACCGGTTCACAGGATCTCTACGGAGACGAGTGCCTGGCCCATGTTGCGGAGCATTCGAGGATTATTGTGGAGGAACTCAATAAAAGCGGGAATCTGCCGTTTGAGGTGGTTTGGAAACCGACTCTTATCACGAATGAAGTGATTCGGAAAACTTTTAATGAAGCGAATCAGGATCCGGAATGCGCAGGCGTGATTACGTGGATGCATACGTTTTCACCGGCCAAGAGCTGGATCCTCGGGCTTCAGGAATACAGAAAACCGCTGTGCCATCTGCACACTCAGTTTAACCGTGAGATTCCCTATGACGCCATCGATATGGATTTCATGAATGAGAACCAGTCGGCTCATGGAGGCAGGGAGTACGGCCATATTGTCAGCAGAATGGGGCTTGAGAGAAAGGTGATTGTGGGCTATTGGGCGGATGCGGAAGTTCAGGCTGCGTTAGCCTCATGGATGCGCACGGCAGTGGGCGTGATGGAATCTTCCCATATCCGCGTGATGCGCGTGGCCGATAATATGAGAAATGTGGCTGTGACAGACGGTGACAAGGTGGAAGCGCAGATCAAGTTCGGCTGGGAGATTGACGCATATCCGGTAAATGAGATAGTGGACTCTGTGAATTCCGTTTCGGCGGCAGACACGGATGCGCTAGTGGAGGAGTATTACGACAAGTATGATATTCTTCCGGAAGGCAGGGACGAGAAAGAATTCCGCGCTCATGCTGCGGTTCAGGCCCAGATTGAAATCGGGTTTGAGCGTTTTCTGGAGGAGAAGAATTATCAGGCTATTGTAACGCATTTTGGCGATTTGGGAGGGCTTAAACAGCTTCCGGGCCTTGCTATCCAGAGACTGATGGAGAAAGGCTATGGTTTTGGCGCCGAGGGTGACTGGAAGACGGCGGCCATGGTCCGCCTGATGAAGATAATGGCGGCTAATACAAAGGACGCAAAGGGGACGACTTTCTTTGAAGATTATACCTATAATCTGGTGAAGGGCCGCGAGGGCATTCTTCAGGCCCATATGCTGGAGGTCTGTCCGACTATTGCGGACGGCAGGATTGCGATAAAGGAGTGCCCGTTGTCGATGGGAGACCGTGAGGATCCGGCAAGACTTGTATTTACAGCCAAAGAAGGCCACGGCGTTGCCACGTCCCTGATCGACCTGGGCGACCGTTTCCGCCTGATCATTAATGATGTGGTTGTCAAAAAGGCGGAGAAGGAGATGCCTAAGCTGCCGGTAGCCACCGCATTCTGGACGCCGGAGCCGAGCCTGGAGACAGGGGCGGCCGCATGGATTTATGCGGGCGGCGCGCACCATACCGCGTTCTCCTATGATCTGACAGCAGATCAGATGGGCGACTGGGCGGCCTGCATGGGCATCGAGGCCGTATATATTGACAAAGACACAGATATCCGACGGTTCAGAAATGAATTAAAGTGGAATGAGGCGTATTACAAATTTCATTAACGAAATTTCGACAGGTTACTGTTCGCAGAACCGCGCTTTTCAGTGGCGCTGTGAACAGTGACAGTGACAGTTCAAAGAAGGATGATGAATATGAGCACAGAACAGGTTATACTTAGTATCACAGAAGGAAGGACAGCGCTTGGGATTGAGTTTGGTTCCACCAGAATCAAGGCTGTACTGACCGATGAGACGACGGCCCCGATTGCACAGGGGAGCCATCAGTGGGAGAACCGCCTGGTAAATAATATCTGGACCTACACGATGGAGGATATCATGACCGGCCTCCAGGCCTGCTACCGGGATCTGGCCCGGGATGTAAGGGAGAAGTACGGACGGGAGCTTACAACGATCGGTTCCATCGGAATCAGCGCCATGATGCATGGATATATGGCATTTGACAAGAACGGTGTTCTTCTGGCCCCTTTCAGGACATGGAGAAATACCATCACGCAGGAGGCATCCGAAAAGCTGACGGAACTCTTTCAGTACAATATTCCGCAGCGCTGGAGCATTGCCCATTTGTACCAGGCAATCTTAAATGGGGAGGATCATCTGACGGAGCTGGATTACCTGACAACACTGGCAGGTTTTATTCACTGGAAACTGACCGGAAAGAAGGTGCTGGGAGTCGGGGACGCTTCCGGCATGTTCCCAATTGATACGGCAACGGGAAATTATAATCAAACGATGGTGGACCAGTTTGACGGCCTTGATGTGATGAAGGAATATTCCTGGAAGCTCCGGGATATTCTTCCTGAGGTGCTTACCGCAGGCGAAGAGGCCGGAACACTGACGGAAGAAGGTGCGGCGCTTCTCGATGCGTCCGGGCTCCTGAAACCGGGAATTTTACTCTGTCCGCCGGAGGGAGACGCCGGTACCGGAATGACGGCGACAAACAGTGTAAAGGTGAGAACCGGAAATGTCTCCGCCGGAACCTCCGTTTTCGCGATGGTGGTGCTGGAGAAAGAATTGTCCAGGGTTTATCCGGAGATTGATCTGGTGACGACGCCTTCCGGGAACCTGGTGGGCATGGTTCACTGTAATAACTGTACCTCTGATCTAAACGCCTGGGTGAATATTTTTAAAGAGTATTCTGAGGCGATGGGAATGAAGGCAGATATGAATCAGCTGTTTGGAACTCTGTATAACAAGGCTCTGGAAGGCGATGCCGACTGCGGCGGGCTCATGTCCTGCTGTTATCTGTCGGGTGAGCCGATCACAGGCTTTGAAGAAGGACGTCCGCTATTTGTACGGACTCCGGACAGCCGCTTCAATCTTGCCAATTTTATGAGAACCCATCTGTACAGTTCCCTTGCCACACTTAAAATTGGCCTTGATATCCTCTTTAAAGAGGAAGGGGTAACGCTGGATAACCTGATGGGTCACGGCGGCCTGTTCAAGACCAAAGGGGTCGGACAAAAAGTCATGGCTGATGCCGCAAAGGTACCCGTATCCGTAATGGAGACGGCAGGAGAGGGCGGAGCCTGGGGTATCGCAGTGCTGGCCTCTTATATGCGTGACAAAGAAGAAAATGAGACGCTGGATCATTATCTGGAGACAAAGGTGTTTGCCGGAGAAGAGTCAGTCAGAATAGAGCCGGATGCCATAGATGCGGAAGGATTTGACCGGTTTATTGAATGCTTTAAGGCAGGGCTTGCGGTGGAGAGAGCTGCGGTGATTAATTAAGTAGGTGAGGACGCCGCCGGGACGGCCTGTGTAGTATTTATATGAGTCTTTCGTCCCCTGGGAAGGTTTGTCGTGAGTTGGTGCTGCGGGTTTAGCCGGGACGAAAGACTCCTGCCGAGTGTGCCGCCCGTCCACCGGCCTGCGGCCGCCGCTGATTGCCTCACATGTTAAGTGGGGGAGAAAAGTCGGTATCCCCCACTGCCATGAGGCCAACCACGTGTCCGCATAGGATGCAGCCGTACTTCGATAATATACCGAGCATGGGTTGAAACAATTAAAATTCATAAGAAAGGTGAGAAAAATGTTAAAACATTTGAAAAAAAAGGTTTACGAAGCAAATATGCAGCTCCCGCAGTACGGTCTGGTAACATTTACCTGGGGAAATGTCTCCGGAATTGACCGTGACAGGGGGCTGTTTGTCATTAAACCGTCCGGTGTCGATTACGACAAATTAAAACCGGAAGATATGGTAGTAATGGATTTAAAGGGAAATAAGGTGGAGGGGGATCTGAATCCTTCCTCCGATACCAAAACCCATCTGGAGCTGTACAACCGTTTTCCCCAGATTGGCGGAATTGTACACACTCACAGTCCGTGGGCCACATCCTGGGCTCAGGCGGGACGTGATATTCCATGCTATGGAACAACCCATGCGGATTATATTTACGGCAGTATTCCATGTGTCAGGAATCTGACCGAGGAAGAACTGGATGAGGATTATGAGCTGAATACGGGTATTCTGATTGCGGATGTCTTTGAGGAGAGAAAATTGGATTGTATGGCAGTTCCCTGCGTACTCTGCAAAAACCACGGGCCCTTTACATGGGGAACCGACGCATTTAACGCAGTGCATAATGCGGTGGTATTGGAAGAAGTGGCGAAGATGGCCGCTCAGTGTGAGTGGATTAATCCGCAGGCAGAGCCGGCGCCCCAGTGCCTTCAGGACAAACATTATCTGAGAAAACATGGGCCGGGGGCCTATTATGGCCAGGGAAATTAATTTTTTTCCAACAATTCAACCTATAATGATTGCATAAATAGAAATATATAGTAAAATGTTGTGGTAGGCAGACGGTAAAGAATGCTGTCTGTTTTACTTATAACAAACTGAAAAATGGAGAATGAAAGGCGGAGGCAGACATGAAATTTTTTATTGACACAGCCAATGTGGACGAGATCAGAGAAGCGAACGACATGGGAATCATCTGCGGCGTTACAACCAATCCATCCCTGATTGCAAAAGAGGGACGCGATTTCAATGAGGTAATCAAAGAAATAACAGAGATTGTGGCCGGTCCGATTTCAGGTGAAGTAAAGGCTACTACGGAAAAAGCGGAGGATATGATTGCAGAGGGACGTGAAATTGCAAAAATCCATCCGAATATGGTAGTGAAGATCCCAATGACGGCTGAGGGTCTCAAAGCGGTGAAGGTGCTTTCTGCTGAAGGAATCAAAACAAATGTCACCCTGATCTTTACGGCAAACCAGGCTCTTCTGGCTGCCAGGGCTGGCGCATCCTATGTTTCCCCGTTCCTGGGAAGACTGGATGATATTTCAACAAATGGTACCGAACTGATTTATGATATCGTTCAGATTTTTGATAACTATCCTGAGATTTCCACTGAAATTATCTGTGCATCCACGAGACATCCTCTCCACATCACAGAGTGTGCAAAGGCTGGAGGAGATATTGCAACTGTTCCGTTTAAGGTTCTGATGCAGATGGTTAAACATCCTCTGACCGATCAGGGAATTGAGAAATTCAAAGCTGATTATGAGGCAGTGTTCGGCAAATAATTGGGAAAGGAATCCGCAATGGAACTCTTAGAACTTAAACAAAAGGCAAATGAAGTCCGCAAGGGAATCGTGACGGCGGTACACGCAGCTAAATCCGGCCATCCGGGCGGCTCCCTGTCGGCGGCAGACATTTTAACATACCTCTATTTTGAAGAGATGAATATCGATCCGGCCCAGCCGAAGAAAGAGGACAGAGACCGTTTTGTCCTGTCCAAAGGGCATAATGCGCCGGGACTCTACGCCGTATTGGCTGAGAGAGGATATTTTTCGAAGAAAGATCTCCTGACACTCAGGCATATTGGCTCCTACCTTCAGGGGCATCCCGACATGAAACATATTAACGGTGTCGATATGTCCAGCGGTTCTCTCGGACAGGGAATTTCAGCGGCGGCAGGCATGGCGGTCTCAGCGAAAATAAGCGGCGATTCTTATCATGTATACACGCTGCTGGGCGACGGTGAGATCCAGGAAGGCCAGGTCTGGGAAGCGGCAATGTTTGCCGGACACAGGAAGCTGGACAACCTGACTGTGATCGTCGATAACAATAATTTACAGATTGACGGCTCCATCGAAGACGTCTGCTCTCCTTATCCGATTGATAAGAAGTTTGAGGCATTTAATTTCCATGTAATCTGCGTAGAAGACGGAAATGATATGGAGCAGCTTAAAAAGGCATTTGACGAGGCGAAGACCGTTAAAGGCAAGCCGGTGGCAATCATTGCCCGCACATTGAAGGGGAAAGGCGTTTCCTTCATGGAAAATAAGGCTTCGTGGCATGGCAAGGCACCGAATGACGAGGAGTTTTCCCAGGCAATGAAAGAGCTTGACGAGGCTACGAAAGAACTTGACGAGGCAGGTGGCGCAGATGGAAAATAAGAAGAAAATTGCAACCCGGGAAAGCTATGGCAACGCGCTGGTGGAACTGGGAAAGAAGCATGAAAATCTGGTGGTCCTGGACGCCGATCTGGCAGAGGCGACAAAAACAGCAGTGTTTAAGAAGGAATTTCCTGAACGCCATATCGACTGCGGAATTGCAGAGTGCAATATGATGGGTATTGCGGCGGGAATCGCAACAACCGGAAAGGTTCCTTTTGCCAGTACTTTCGCAATGTTTGCGGCGGGGCGGGCTTTTGAGCAGATTCGAAATTCCATCGGCTATCCTCATCTGAATGTAAAAGTGGCGGCCACACATGCCGGAATCTCCGTAGGTGAAGATGGAGCCACCCATCAGTGCAATGAAGATATCGCTCTGATGCGTACAATTCCGGAGATGGTGGTCATCAATCCGTCGGATGACGTGGAGGCGAGAGCGGCAGTGGAGGCGGCCTATGACCATGAAGGCCCGGTTTACCTGCGATTTGGCCGTTTGGCGGTTCCGGTAATCAATGATAAACCAGGTTACCGCTTTGAAATTGGCAAAGGTATCATGCTGAAGGGAGGCCGTGACGTGACGATTGTCGCCACCGGACTCTGCGTTTCAGCCGCTTTAGAGGCAGCGGAGCTTCTGAAAGAGGACGGAGTGGACGCCGAAGTAATTAATATCCACACAATTAAGCCGATTGACGAAGATCTGCTGATTGGTTCGGCAGGCAAAACAGGTAAAGTCGTGACCGTGGAGGAACACTCCATTATCGGCGGCCTCGGAAGCGCAGTCTGTGATGTGCTTTCAGAGCAATTTCCTGTTCCGGTCTATAAGATAGGAATCCGTGATACTTTTGGCGAATCCGGTCCCGCGGCAGACCTTCTCAGGAAGTACGGCCTCGACGGCGAGGGAATCAGAACTCAGGTTGCGGAGTGGCTGAACATCAGGAGATAGACGGCATTTCGGAGATTAACCGTAATTAATTAAGCAGGTGAGGACGCCGCCGGTACGGCCAGCGGACG
>OAWV01001151.1_pt1 | contig 14164 bp, 12 predicted proteins | sample 1495551 | NCBI WGS metagenome assembly OAWV01 (sample SAMEA2580245, study PRJEB22360) | human gut metagenome | biome: human gut; feature: human-associated habitat; material: faeces | place: Denmark | collected 2008/2010 | reverse complement strand
TTTGTGAGACACATCCCCCTGCCGTCAGGAGAGCTGGCCCTGTACCGGGCCCTGATTGCTGCCGGCGCCATTTTCCTCTGGCAGCTGTGCACCGGCCAGGGGACAGGGATAAAGGATGCAAAGGCAGAGCTGCACCTTCTGATTCTGTCAGGGGCGGCCATTGGAATCAACTGGATACTGTTTTTTGAGGCATACCGGTATACCACGGTTGCAATGGCTACCCTTAGCTATTATTTCGCCCCTGTCATTGTAACCGTGGCAAGTCCCTTCCTCTTTAAGGAAAAGCTTACCGCCCGCCAGGTGTTCTGTTTTATCATGTCCACACTGGGACTGGTGCTGGTGATAGGCGTCAGCAGGGGAGGGAGCAGCAGGGATTTGATCGGGATTTTGTTCGGCCTGGGTGCTGCCGTATTTTATGCGACGGTGGTACTGCTCAATAAAAGCATACGCCATGTATCGGGTATCAACCGGACATTTTTCCAGTTTCTGGCAGCTATTCTGGTTCTCACGCCCTATGTATGCCTGACCGGAGGCTCCCACCTTTTGGATATGGATGCCCTTGGGGTGGTAAATCTTCTGGTGGTGGGTGTGTTCCACACAGGCATATGCTATTGCATGTATTTTTCATCCCTGCGTTATCTGAAGGGCCAGGAGGCTTCTATCCTCAGCTACATAGATCCCCTGGTGGCCATCCTGGTATCCGTGACCTTCCTGCATGAGACCATCACTGTGTTTCAGGCGGTGGGAGGAGGAATGATACTTGGTTTTACGGTGTTGAATGAGGTGAGGATGTGTGCCGGGGGAGGGGACCCGGACCCGCGGGGGGAGCTGCGTCCGTGACAGGCGCAAACGCAGTCCGGGAGGCGGCTCCTCCCGCCACTCATCAGCCACTTACCCGCTGCATTTCCAACGCGTCCGCTGTCTCTTCACCATCTGGGAAAGAAAAAAATATACCGTGTCAATATGTTGTTAAGATGACGCCATATTGATGCGGGCCCGTATATGTTATTGGCATGCCGGTAGTCCGGGCATGCCAATTTTTTTATTTGGAGATAAGCGGTGCAGGAGCGGGAATGCGGAGTGGGTGGGAGGAATGGGGGGCCTTAGTGATTTTAACTGGAAAATCCGGCCCCGCAAAATAAAGACATATTTAAGGACATTATATTAGACAAAATAAAAGACGAATAATAGTGGAAATGTCCAAAAAATAAAATATTAATTGACAAAATATAGGCATATGGATATAATTATGGTAAATAATATTATTGAAGCAATAAAAAATACGCATAAAACTGTCCTTAATTCAAGAAGATTTTAAAGACAAAATGTCCTTAAATATGCGTATGGAACATGTGCGCACAGGTAAAAAGTGAAAAAGCAAAAGATGATTAGGAGGAAATGGGAATGAGTTTTTGGAATCCGTTGACCTGTATTACGGGATGCCTGGTGGTTTATTCGGTTGGTGAATTTTTGTCTAAAAAGACCAAGGGGGCTGTTTCATCACTGTTGTTTGCCTGTGTATTGTTCCTCATAGGGTTCTGGAGCGGCCTGCTGCCCAAGGACATTACCACCCAGTCCGGTCTGGTGGCGGTTATGGCGAATTTTGGTACGGCATTCATGATTACCAATATCGGTACGCTGATTAATCTGGAAGACCTGATTCGGGAATGGAAAACCGTGGTTATTTCACTGTTTGCCATTGCGGCGATTGCTCTGATTTGTTTCACAGTGGGTTCCCTGCTGTTCGGAAGAGAGTATGCGTTGATTGCAGCGCCTCCTGTGGCAGGTTCCACGGTTGCAGGCATCATAGTTACAAGTGCGGCGGAAGCTGCCAACCGCCCTGAGCTGGCGGCATTTGCAGTGCTGGTACTGTCCGTACAGAAATTTTTCGGTATCCCGATTTCCACATTCTGTATCCGCAAGGAGTTAAGAATCAAGCGCGGCAGCGGATTCTTTAAGAGCAATACGGTGGAAGAAAAATCCAGCCTTAAGCTGCCCAGCATGCGTATTTTTAAAGAGACGCCTAAAAACCTGAGAAGCAATACCATCTATATCTGTAAAGTGGCCCTGGTGGCCTGTATCGCTGATTTTGTGGGAAAGGCAACACTGATTCCGGGATCCTCTCCGGCCAACTATATCCTTAACCCGAACATTGCCTACCTGCTGTTTGGACTTATCTTTGCCAGAATCGGATTTTTGGAAAAGGATATCTTTGCAAAAGCAAATTCTTCAGGTATCATCACCTTTGGTCTGCTGCTGATGCTGCCCGGAAGCCTTGCAACCCTTTCACCTTCCGGACTGCTGTCAATGATTGTGCCGGTATTCGGTATCCTTTTAATCTGCTCCATCGGCATCATTGTTATCTGCGGTATTGTGGGCAAGGTGCTGGGATGCTCTCCCTACACATCGGCAGCGGTTGGCGTAACCTGTATGCTGGCTTATCCGGCCACCCAGATTATCACCACGGAAGGCGTTGATTCCTTTGAGTGGGAAGGTGATGAGAGACAGAAGGCCATGGATTATATACTGCCTAAAATGATTATCGGCGGTTTCGTTACAGTGACCATTGCATCCGTTGCGTTTGCAAGTATTATTGGTCCCATTATTTTCTAAAGGAAGGAACGTTTGAGCATATGACAGGTCAGATTGCAATTGAGGAAATTGAGAGAAAAAGGCAGAAAATCGACAGCCTGAGCCAATATATATGGAATCACCCGGAGGCCGGATTCAAGGAATATAAGGCCCAGGAGAAGGTGGCGGATTTGCTGCGTGAGGAAGGATTTCAGGTGGAAACCGGGGCAGGAGGCGTTCCCACGGCCATAAAGGCTGTCTATGGAAGCGGCCATCCTGTCATGGGATTTTTGGGTGAGTTTGACGCGCTGCCGGGACTCAGCCAGAAGGTATCGGTCAACAAGGAGCCGGTGGAGGGACAGCCCTATGGACACGGCTGCGGCCATAACCTGCTGTGCTCCGCCCATGTGGCCGGCGTGATTGGCCTTAAGGAGGAGATGATTCAGAGAAATCTTCCAGGAACCATTGTATTCTATGCATGCCCCGGGGAAGAGCTGCTGACAGGAAAACCTTTGATGGCAAAGGGCGGAGCCTTTGAGGGGTTAGATGTGGCGGTGAATTTCCATCCCAACAAAATCAACGAGGCAACAGTGGGCGTTTCAACGGCAGTGAACTCTGCCAAATTCCATTTTTACGGCAAGGCGTCCCATGCGGCCAATGCACCTGAAAACGGAAGAAGCGCTCTGGACGCTGTGGAGCTGACTGATATCGGTGCCAATTACCTGAGGGAGCATGTGCCTTCGGATGTGCGTATCCACTACACTATTGTGGACGGAGGCGTGGCGCCCAACATAGTGCCGGATAAGGCGGTGGTATGGTATTACATGAGGGCATTTTCCAGAGAAGTGGTGGAAAATGTGTATGAACGTCTTGTGAAGGTTGCAAAAGGCGCGGCCATGATGACGGAGACAGAGCTGGAAATAGAATTCCTTGGAGGCTGCTATAACACCCAGAACAATCAAGTGCTGGCCGGAGTGGTGGCAGAAGCTATGAACGAGATTCCGCAGGAACCATGGACACAGGAGGAACTGGACTTTGCGGCAGCCCTGGATGAACAGACTGCGGACGCTGCCAGGGCAACCACGAAAAAATACGGCCTGCCTGCGGATACACATTTGTACACCGGACCGGGCCAGGTGACCTGCTTTAACAGCTACGGCTCCACCGATGTGGGGGATGTGATGCATCTGGTTCCAACCGCCTATTTCTTTACGGCCTGCACCAACATGGGGGCGCCTGCCCACAGCTGGCAGTTTGCATCCTGTGCGGGAAGCTCCATCGGTGAAAAGGGAATGATTTACGCAGCTAAGGTAATGGCGTTATACGGCCTTAAGCTCATTGAAAAGCCGGAACTGATTGCACAGGCAAAAGAGGAATTTGATAGACAGATGGAGGGCCGCAGCTACAAGTGCCCGATACCGGATGGAATGACGATGCCCTGGTAAGGAGGATTGACATGGTGGATTTTTTAAAGGAAGCAGAGGGAATTGAGCAGGAAGTAATTGGGTGGAGACGTCATGTCCACCAATATCCGGAGCTTCTCATGGACCTGCCGGAAACAGCTGCATTTGTGGAGCGGGAACTTAAAAATATGGGGTATGAGCCGGAGTACATATGCCAGTCTGGAATCGTTGCTGTACTGGACAGCCAAAAGCCGGGTAAGACGCTGCTTCTCAGAGCAGATATGGATGCCCTGCCCATCGGAGAAGAAAGCGGTCTTGAATTTGCCAGCAAACATCCCGGAATCAGCCATGCCTGCGGCCATGATACCCATATAGCCATGCTTCTGGGAGCGGCAAAGCTCCTGATGAAGCACAAGGACCTTCTGAGGGGCAAAGTCAAGTTTATGTTTCAGCCCGGGGAAGAGGGCGGAGGAGGCGCACGCACCATGGTGGAAGCAGGGGTGCTGCGTTCGCCGGATGTGGATGCATGCATGGCCTTCCACCAGGTGGTGGCAAGGGATCATGTGCCTACGGGAATCATCGGATATACCCGCGGACCCATGATGGCCTCCGCCGATATGTTCCGGATCACGGTCCGGGGCAAAAGCGCCCATGGGGCCAGTCCTGAATCCGGGGTCAACCCGGTGCAGATTCTGTGCCAGATATACAATGGCCTTCAGTCCATCGAATGCTCGGAAAAGCCCAGGGGAAGCGCGCTGGCCCTGACCATTGGACAGATTAGCGCGGGCAGGGCAGGAAATGTGATACCGGAGCAGGGATTTATGTGCGGCAGCATCCGGGCTTATGAGGAGAATGTGAGAAGCCTGGCCAAGAGGCGCCTGAAGGAGATTTCAGAACAGACAGCAGCCATGTACGGGGGCCGGGCAGAGGTGGAATTTCCAAGCGAACTGCCAGCCACGGTCAATGACCTCCAGGTGGGCGATGAGATGTTCGGCTATGTAAAGGAGCTGGTTGGAGAGGAAGGAACCATGATGCTTCCCCAGATAATGGGAGGGGAAGATTTTGCGGAGGTTCTGAAGGAGGCGCCCGGCGTTCTGTTCAGGGTCAGCCTGGGGGACAAGCAGGAGGGTTACCCCTATATCAGCCACAACTCCAAGGTCATATTCAATGAAAGCGGCATGAAGCATGCAGTGGCTGCGTTTGCCCACTGTGCGGTCAGATGGCTGAATGCCCATTAAAAGTGAACGGGATGGAAATAAGGGTTAAGACGGATTGACAAAAAAGTGAGACGGACGGGGGGTTCCCCGGTACGTCTCACTTTTTGCCGTTTTGTGTTCTCTCTGTTATCAGCTTTATCAGATACGGCTTCCTGCTGTATTCTGCTGTTTTCCTGTATGTAGTCCGTTATGGAATATGTCCCGCTGATCCGGAACCATTTCCGGCGGATCCAAATCATATCCTGCCGTTCATGAAATAAGTTCGGGATGAAACTGGTAAATCTTTTCCGGCCTTCCCCTTGTAAAGGACGGCTGCCGTTCCAGCTCCAGGAAAATACCAGTGGCGGAAAGCCTGCCAAGGAGGCGGTTGGCGCTGCGGGGGGTAATGTGCAGGGCTGCTGCCAGGGCCTGGGATGTGATGCAGTCCCGGTCCATGGCGGACAGCGCTGTGAGAAGGCGGTCCGCATAGGATACGGAGATGCCGGCTTTTTGGGACAGCTGACGGCTCCGGGAGGTAAGCGGTGCGGAGGCGTCAGGGTCTTTGGAAAGCTGGGGAGCCATGACAGAGGCGCCGTCGGAAAACTGCTGGTTTAAGGCCGTGATGGCGTTCTGGTTCTGTACAATGGTTTTCAGATGTATCTCCTGCAGCAGCAGGGTGACGGATTCCTGCAGTATCTCATATTTGGGATAGACGAAATAGGTGTTTACCCCGGCGTCCAGCAAATCCTGTATGATATTGCTGAAGCGGGTCACGGAGTATTGGATTTTCTTCTCATTCCAAAGGCGTATGTGTTTGAGTTTGATTTTCTTTTCCATCTCGCACAGCTGCTCCAGGGAATAGGTGGAGGTGTTCTGGTACACCTTGTATATGAGCTGGTTAAACTGGCCCCGCTCCAGGTACTGGTGCAGGGGAACTGTTTCCGGAAGCCATTCCAGCAGGTCGAAATACCCCCTCTCCAGATAAAAGTCCTGTTCCTTAAACTGAACCTGGAAAAATGTCTCGTAATAGCAGAGGGCGTTGCTTCCGAAGGAAACAATGGGCTTGGTGAGTACCGGCACCCTGCGGCAGATGGCGGCCCTGGGGACTGGTCCGCTGACCAGGAAACCGTCGTAGGATTTTTCCAATTCGAGATATAATTCCCCTGCATGGGCAAAATCATTGTAGATATAATAAGATAATTCACAGTCAAGGGAAAGGGAATTAAAATAGGACTCCACATAGTCCTTCAAAAAACGGGTTAGTATTACTGCTATCTTCATCGCGGATATCTCCTGTCAATATACTGTCTCCCAAGGGGCAGGGTATTAATTTTCACTCCATTTCCAGAGTATGTCCCGGTTCACGGTCTCGTAGAACATCCTTCGTATCCGGGCAGGGTCCTTAGTCTGTCCAAGTATCCACATGATTTTGGTGACCACGGCCTCCAGGGTCATGTCATAGGCTTCCAGCAGGCCGAATTCCTGTTTGATGCTCCGGCCCACCTCATAGACGGACATGTCGCTGCCCTCATTGGTGACCTGGGTGGTCATGATGACGGTCTTTCCAAGGCCTGTCCACCGGGCGATGGCGCCGTGGTAATCCCCGTCCTGGTAGGAAGGCAGGCCGCCCACCCCAAAGGATTCTATGATGACGGCGTCGTAATGCTCAGCCATGTAATCGAGCAGGGAAGCGTCCATGGAGGGAATCAGCTTCATGAGCCCCACATCCCCGTCCATTTGACGGTAGAAGCAGACCGGTTTTTTATCCCTGTCCTTGTCGTCCAGGTAAAATATAATCTGACCGTCCTGGATGATGGCAACATACGGAAAGTTGATGCTGGAAAAGGCGTGATAGCTTTTTGTCCACTCCTTCTTTCCTCTGGTGCCTGCAATGACCTTGCCGTCAAAGACAATGTTTACGTCGTGGGCGCCGGGACAGGAGGCGAAGAGCAGGCTGTCGGCCAGGTTGGTCCTGGCATCCGTGTTTTCCATGTCAATGGGCTTCTGGGCCCCGGTGATGATGATGGGCTTTGGCGAATGCTGAATCAGGTAGGACAGGGCCGCAGCCGTATAAGCCATGGTGTCCGTGCCGTGGGTGATGACAAAGCCGTCGTACCGGGCATAATTTTCCTCGATTGCCTGTTCGATTGCCAGCCAGTGGCAGGGCTGTATGTTGGTGCTGTCTATGTTCATCAGCTGGATGGAGTGGATTTCACAGTAGCTTTGGCTGTCAGGCACATAGGACAGGATTTCATCCGGTGTAATGACGGGCTTAAGCCCCTTATCCGTGCGCTTGCAGGCAATGGTTCCGCCTGTTCCCAGTAAGAGTATGCGTTTCATGTAGTGCCCCCTAATCATGTGTATTTAACTTTCTGTTAAGTATAACCTGTTTGCAAAAACATATAATAAAAGCAGCGGCGTCCCTGACTGCCGCATAACCTTTCGTACTGCTTACAATTATATTAAGAATATGATAAATTTACAATCCCTTGATTGATTTTAAATCTGACTATGATACAATAAGAATAAGTAACCAATTTTCTCCATATTCTGTGCAGATGAAAGGAGATTTACATGTCCCTTATTTGGCTTATCGCGTTTGTGGTTTTTCTGGTAGTGGAAGGAGTTACCACATCTCTGACCAGTATCTGGTTTGCAGGAGGCTCCCTGGCCGCGCTGGTGGTGCAGGTGTGCGGAGGCGGTCTGTATCCCCAGCTGGCAGTGTTTGTGGCAGTGTCCTTCATGTTGTTTCTTATGGTCCGTCCATTTGCTTACAAGTACCTGTACGGCAAGCGGACAAAAACCAATGTTGACAGTCTTACAGGCCGTAAGCCCGTGGTCAAGGACCGAATTGATAATGTGGCAGGTACAGGAACAGCCATCCTGGCCGGTGAGACCTGGCTTGCCAGGGCGGCAGAGGAGGGGGATACCTTTGAAGCGGGTGATGTGGTGGTTATATCCGCTGTCAGCGGGGCAAAGCTGCTGGTAGCTGCGGCAAAGCAGGAACATGAAGTTGAAAAAGCATAAAGAAACATAAGGAGGATTCATATGTTTGGAGCAATCGGAGGATTCATCACGTTCATCATCATTGCAGTCATTATTTTATTTGTTCTGTCCACCTGTATCAGAGTTGTGCCTCAGGCCCAGGCTCTGGTGGTGGAGAGGCTGGGTGCCTACCTGGGCACATACAGCGTGGGCATTCATTTCCTGGTTCCCTTCATCGACCGTGTGGCCAAGAAGGTAAACCTTAAGGAGCAGGTGGAGGACTTTCCGCCCCAGCCGGTTATCACCAAGGATAACGTAACCATGCAGATTGATACGGTGGTATTTTTCTACATTACGGATCCGAAGCTGTACGCCTATGGCGTGGAGCGCCCGTTACTTGCCATTGAGAACCTGACAGCCACAACCCTGCGTAATATCATCGGTGACCTGGAGCTGGACGAAACGCTGACCTCCAGGGAGACCATCAATGCCAAGATGCAGGAGTCCTTAGATATTGCCACGGACCCATGGGGCATCAAAGTGACCAGGGTAGAGCTTAAGAACATCATTCCTCCGGCAGCCATCCAGGAGGCCATGGAAAAACAGATGAAGGCAGAGCGCGAGCGCCGTGAATCCATTCTGAGGGCTGAGGGCGAGAAGAAGTCCATGGTTCTGGTGGCGGAAGGCCACAAAGAGTCAGCTGTGCTGAATGCCGAGGGTGAGAAAGAAGCAGCTATTCTTGCCGCCGAGGCAGAGAAGGAGAAGAAGATTAGAGAGGCGGAAGGCCAGGCAGAGGCTATCCGTTCCGTACAGAAGGCTACGGCAGATGGTATCCGCTTTATCAAGGAGGCAGGGGCTGACAATGCAGTTCTCCAGCTTAAGAGTCTGGAAGCATTCCAGGCAGCTGCCAACGGAAAGGCCAATAAGATTATCATTCCTTCGGATATCCAGGGAATTGCAGGCCTGGTCAAATCCATAGCAGAGGTAGCCTCAAAAGATGAGGCTGTAGAATAAAAGGCCGCAGAATAAAATCCAGTGGACAAAAGCCGGTCCATGATATAAGATAGGAATTGAAGGTAGTACCCATCAGCTGACCTAACTGGTGGGTGCTGTTTTATTCTTTATGATTTTTTACGAAAATGTACAGACATGAGGTGCAGGTATGGAGGGAAAAGTTGTAAAGGGAAACCGTATTACGGAAGGAAGCATTTTCGGACAGCTGCTGCTGTTTTTCTTTCCCATATTGTTCGGGACATTTTTCCAGCAGCTTTATAATACGGCGGATGCCATGGTGGTGGGCCGCTTTGTGGGAAAGCAGGCTCTGGCCGCAGTAGGAGGAAGCACCAGCACCTTGATTAACCTGCTGGTGGGTTTCTTTGTGGGATTGTCCAGCGGCGCCACAGTGGTCATATCCCAGTTTTACGGCGCCAGGAAGGCGGATAAGGTCCACTGGGCCGTACATACATCCATTGCTTTTTCCGTTATTGGGGGCATTATCTTTATGATTGTGGGACTGGTGGGATCGCCCTGGGCCCTGGAGGCCATGAAGACGCCGGAGGATGTCATGGGCCATGCTGTTGTGTATATCCGGATCTATTTCCTGGGAATCATAGTCAACCTGGTCTACAACATGGGCGCCGGAATCCTGCGTGCCGTCGGAGATTCCAGGCGGCCCCTGTATTTCCTCATTGCCAGCTGTTTTACCAACATCATTCTGGATGTGCTTCTGGTGGCAGTGCTGGGGATGGGAGTGGCGGGCGCTGCCCTGGCTACCATCACCTCCCAGCTTTTAAGCGCAGTCCTGGTGGTCCTGGCCCTTATGAAAACCGACGATATGTATAAGCTGGAATGGAAGAAGGTGCGCATTGACCAGAGGATGCTCCAGAGGATTGTGCGTATCGGTATCCCCGCGGGGATGCAGTCCGTCATGTACAATATATCCAATGTTATCATCCAGGCCGGCGTCAATACCCTGGGAACCGACAATGTGACTGCGTGGGCCACCTACGGCAAGGTGGACGGTCTCTACTGGATGATGATCAATGCCCTTGGCATATCGGTCACCACCTTCGTGGGACAGAACTTCGGAGCCGGCCGTCTGGACCGCGTGCGCAAGGGAGCCGGCGCCTGCATGGTGATCGGCGTGGCGCTGACAGCGTCCGTTGGAGTGGTCCTGTATAACGGAGGCCATCTGCTGGTGGAGCTGTTTACCACAGACCAGCAGGTCCAGGCCATCAGTATGGATTTGCTGCATTTCATGGTTCCTACCTTTATTACCTACATTGCCATTGAGATACTATCCGGTACCCTGAGGGGGGTGGGAGACGCATGGATGCCCCTTATCATTACGGGCATCGGCGTGTGCGCGGTCCGGGTGCTGTGGATTATGTTTGTTCTGCCTCATTACCACACCATCATCGGCGCTGCCTTCTGCTATCCTTTGACCTGGAGCCTGACCACGGTTGCCTTTGTGATTTATTATTACTTTTTCAGCAGTCTCAGACGCTGGAAGCTTAAGCCGCTTAAAAAACGCTTCGGCGTGTATAAGCCATTCTGAGATGGGAAGACTTTCTGTATAAAATGACAGGAGGTGTCCATATGACCACTAAGGAAGTTATGTTTGATTCGGTGGAGGATGTAAAGCGGTTTGTCCAGCAGAGCGAGAAGCAGCCGGAAGATATCGACGTGTGCTGCGGCAGCTGCATGGTGGACGGAAAGTCCATACTGGGAATTCTCAGCCTGGGGATTCATAAAAAATTGAATGTTGTGATTCATGACTGAGAGGTGAAAAGGACGTTCCGGATTTAAGGGCGTCCTTTTTCAATGGGTTTGCCTGCCGGTTGGTACTGCATTGCTGCTGTATTGCCGATTTGAAAGGAAGGTTTTACAATGAACCGTTCCTGTGATACAATAGACACTAAATATATTTTTACAGACTGGACGTTTAGGATTAACAGACCGTAAAGGACGGAGGCTAAATGCATGATTCAGGATATTGCGCCGCATACATATGACCCTGTATTCAGGAGGAAGAAGCCGGAAGACAGGGATTACCTGCTCCACTACGAATATAATAAGGTAATGCTTCTCAAAAGCGGAAGGGGGAGTGTGATTCCCACCTTCGGGGAACTGGGGGCGGAAGGAGATTTTTCGGCACAGGCCCAGTACCTGTTTTCCATTGATGACAGGGCCTATTACTGTGTGACGGATATGAAAGTGCCGGAATTCGGGGGATTCTATATGGAGCCTCTGACTGTGTTCCGGAATTTTGAACCTCTGCACCAGGCATTTGCGGGGATAACGGGCAGCCAGCTCTACCGGTGGATGCAGAGCAGACGGTTCTGCGGCTGCGGCGCGAAGACAGAACCCAGCCTGAAGGAGCGCGCCCTGGTCTGTCCTTCCTGCGGACAGACGGAGTACCCTAAAATCAGTCCGGCTGTCATCGTGGCCATTACCAATGGGGACAAGCTGCTCATGTCCCGCTATGCCAGAGGCGCTTACCGAAACTATGCGCTGATTGCCGGATTTGTGGAAATCGGAGAGACCTTTGAGGACTGCGTGCGCAGGGAAGTCATGGAGGAAGTGGGCCTCAGGGTGAAGAATATCCGCTACTATAAAAGCCAGCCCTGGGCATTTTCCGATACGGAGATGGTGGGATTTACGGCAGAGCTGGACGGGGATGACACCATATGTCTTGAGGAAGAGGAGCTGTGCGAGGCCGGCTGGTTTACACGGGATGAAATCGTGGAATACGGACCTTATATCAGCGTGGGACATGAGATGATGAAGGCGTTTAAGGATGGAAAGATATAGCAGACAGCTGCATATAAAAGGAGAAGTGACTATGAACCGTAAGGATTATATTTTATTTGACCTGGATGGAACTCTGACAGACCCTAAGGAGGGAATCACCAAATCGGTGCAGCATGCACTGGAGCATTTCGGCATACAGACAGATGATCTGGATAGCCTGACGCCTTTCATCGGGCCGCCTCTGAGGGACAGCTTCAAGAGGTATTACGGCTTTTCCGATGAGCAGGCATGGGAGGGGGTGCAGGCATACCGGGAGTATTTCAGCGTTCGGGGCTGGGTCCAGAACAAGGAGTATCCCGGCATAAAGGAAATGCTGGAAGCCCTGAAGGAAGCAGGGAGAGTGCTGTTAGTGGCAACCTCCAAACCGGAGGAGTTTGCCAAGAAGATACTGGATCACTTTGACATGGCAGAGTATTTTGATTTCATCGGCGGTGCCGATATGGGGGAAACCCGGGTGCGCAAGGCGGATGTAATCCGGTATGTGCTGGAACAGTGCGGCCTGGAGTCGGACAATGAGACAATCGGCCGCTGTGTGATGGTGGGAGACAGGGAGCACGATGTCCTGGGGGCCAGGGAGTGCGGCATGGAATGCGTGGGCGTACTCTACGGATATGGGGACCGCCAGGAGATGGATGCGTGCAGGCCTGCCTGGATTGCGGAGACGGTAAAGGATTTAAGGGATTTGCTTCTGTCACTATAACTTGAGCTCATAATAACCATTCCTATTATGCAATTGACAAATAGAACAATGGTTGCTATGATTGAAATTACTATTAAGAAGGCAGCTGCTTTGGCGCTTGCCATCAAATGAGAGGGTGGGATTAGATGGACGACAGAATCGTGTTATCGCTGCTTGTGGACAATACTGCAGGTGTGCTGGCCCGTGTAGCAGGGCTATTCAGCCGCCGCGGATACAATATTGAGAGTCTGACTGTAGGTGTCACCGCTGACCCGCGGTACTCCAGGATGACCGTGGTTTCCCTGGGAGACCAGACCGTCCTGGAACAGATAAAGAACCAGCTCAATAAACTGGAGGATGTAAGGGATATCAAGGAGCTGCAGCCGGACCGTTCCGTATACAGGGAACTGATGATGGTGAAGGTGCGTGCCAATGCCAGCGACCGCCAGTCTGTCAGCGCCATATCCAGTATCTTCCGCGCCACCATCGTGGATGTGGGAAAGGATTCGCTGACCGTTATGCTGACAGGAGACCAGTCCAAGCTGGATGCGCTTATTAACCTGTTGGAGGATTATGAAATCCTGGAGCTGGCCAGAACCGGCCTTACTGGCCTGGAGCGGGGCGCAGAGGATATCAGGATGCTTCCGTAAAACAGAGGCTTAAGGGGGCGGCCAAAGGCGGACAGAGAGTCGTCGGTTTTGTTGCCTTAAACATATATTATTTAAGATTTAAGTTCAAAGGAATTGAAGGAGGAAAAAAGCAATGCCAAAGATTTATTATCAGGAAGATTGTAATTTGTCATTACTGGAGGGCAAGACCATTGCTGTGATCGGTTACGGCAGCCAGGGGCATGCACATGCTTTAAACTTAAAGGAGTCAGGATGCAATGTAATCGTAGGATTGTATGAGGGCAGCCGTTCCTGGAAGAAAGCACAGGAGCAGGGATTCGAGGTATATACAGCAGCTGAGGCATCCAAAAAAGCAGATGTCATCATGATTCTGATCAACGATGAGAAGCAGGCAGCCATGTATAAGGAGTCCATCGCGCCAAACCTGCGCCCTGGAATGATGCTGATGTTTGCCCATGGTTTCGCCATCCACTTCGGACAGATTGTTCCGCCTAAGGATGTGGACGTTACCATGATCGCTCCCAAGGCACCGGGCCATACCGTGAGAAGCGAGTATCAGAGGGGCAGAGGAACCCCATGTCTGGTAGCTGTTTACCAGGATGCCACAGGCAAGGCCATGGATATGGCGCTGGCTTACGGACAGGGAATCGGCGGCGCAAGGGCAGGTATCCTGGAGACTACCTTCAGAGTAGAGACCGAGACCGACCTGTTTGGTGAGCAGGCAGTGCTCTGCGGCGGCGTGTGCGCCCTGATGAAGGCCGGATTTGAGACCCTGGTGGAAGCAGGCTATGCTCCTGAGAATGCATACTTTGAGTGTGTGCATGAGATGAAGCTGATTGTGGATCTGATTTATGAGAGCGGTTTTGCAGGCATGCGTTATTCCATTTC
>OAWV01001150.1_pt1 | contig 14181 bp, 18 predicted proteins | sample 1495551 | NCBI WGS metagenome assembly OAWV01 (sample SAMEA2580245, study PRJEB22360) | human gut metagenome | biome: human gut; feature: human-associated habitat; material: faeces | place: Denmark | collected 2008/2010 | reverse complement strand
CCTTGTCTTGTCCGCCCATCAATCGGCTTCTCCGCAGTTTTAGGGATCAGCCAAACACCAGCCATTTTTACAGCGCCGGGGATACGCCCTCCAGCGCAATAATAATTTACCCTACGAGGTGTCACGCCCCACTTTTCGGCGGCCTCTTTCAATGTCATATAGTCCATTTCGCACCTCCACAGGATATATTATAGTTCTCTACCTCGAATAATACAAGTTAGAGCCTACACGGATGCGAAATAAAATACTACTTAATGTAAAATTTTATTACATTCTCATAATCTAACACGAAATGTAGAATGATATAGGGTGATATGAGAATGAACCAAGATGAAAGAAGGTTTGACTTTCACGGCCTCGGGGCGGCTCTCAAAAGAGCCAGAGAAGAAAAGGGCTGGACACAAGCCTATGTTGCGGAATTAGTAGACCGTGACTCCCGTACCATTATGAATATTGAGAACAAAGGGCAATATCCCAGCTTCGACCTTTTTGTTAAACTCATTACCATGTTTGATGTCTCAGTTGACCAGTTTATTCATGCGGACGGAGGGGCAAGGTCAAGCTCTTGCAGAAAGCACATTGATGTGCTTCTAAACTCCATGAATGAAAAAGAGCTTGTTGTGATAGAAGCCACAGCCGAGGGCATTAAGAAAGCCAGAGAAACGGAGGTTCCAGAATAAGGGCCTCTGTTTTTTTGCGCCATGTAGCGGAAGCGCACGAAATGGCAAGCAATTCGGGTGTGGCCACACTCCGAAATTTTTGCTGGCCGCAGGCCCGCAAAAATGCTTGTTGGGGAGCTCCCCAAACCCGCTGGACTTCGGGACAAATTGTCCCAAAGTCCCGGCGCTATGCGCCTGTTGTCTGCGGCCTGTCGCTACCGTTCCTGGGCCTTATTTTCCCGCCCGTCCGTTACGCCGAGCATATGATCAACGTTCGCCTTAACCGCCACAGCCTGCCGCATATCCGCCTGGGCCTTGCGGTATTCCGAATAGAGGGCTTTTTTCTTTCCCACCAATTCCTGGCGGGACTTTTTCATATCCGCCATCTTTGGCAGTTTTGCACCGTCTAAAAGCTCATTCATAGTAGCCCGGGCCGCTCGGTAAGTGGCAAGCTCCGCCTCATGCTCCGACAGATATTTTTTACTGTACCGGGCCACCTTGTAACTGTCAAACACAGGCCGGGTTTTTGTGTAGTCCACAGTAGCCGCCATGAGCCCGGAGGTCTTTTCCAGCTCCGCCTCCGTTTGCCGCAATTCCTTGGACAGCGTGTGAAAACGCTCTACTGCCTTTTCTGTACTGGCCGCCAGCGCCTCATAGTCCATTAGATCATTTTCCCGCAGGTACTGGAGCGCAGCAGCCATCTGTTTCAAATTGTAAACCTTGGCCCACCGTTCATAGGCCGGGCCCTTGCCCTGTGCTATGCGCTCTTGAATGTCTATAATCAGATTGACACGCCGGGCAGGAGCCGGGGCCTCCTGCGGGAGCTCCGGGATCGGACGCTCCCCGGCAATTACAGCCCGGATGTCCTCGGGATCAAAACCATCCCCGAGGGTAGATGCCCGCAGGCGGGTGGGCTTATCCTGCCCGGGAGCAAGGAGAGAGATCACACCGCCACGGCCATACTTTACCAGAAAGCCGGACTCCTCCATAAGCCTCAGAAACGCCGAAAAATCGGCGGGCTGTTTTTGCAGAGCCTCCACGATGGCCAGCCGCACCCGCTGTTTTGCAGATGGCGGCTTTTCCCCAATCCACTGACCATAATGGAGATACCGGCCCTTGCTGTGCTGTTTTGGATTTTGGATCACGGAGAGGTCATGCTCAATACACACCCGGTCAGAGAGACGCCGCAGGGCAAAGCTGGAGCCGATAAAATTATGGAACTTCCGGGAACGGTCAAAGGCTGTTGAATTGAAATAAATGTGATTGTGGAGGTGGCCCTTGTCTGTGTGGGTGCAGACAAAAAACTGATACTTTCCCTTCGTCCAGCGCATGGCCGTTTCATAGCCGATCTGGTTGGCCTCCTCCGCTGTCACTTCGCCGGGCGGAAACGCCTGCCGGATCTGAAAGAACAGAGCTCCACGCTCTACGGCCCGGCCTGTTTCCGCCTGGTACTGGCTCTTTACCAGCAGAAACTCAGCGGGAGCCGTGGCCGGATCGCAGAGGTATGAGGACAGGGCTCCCAGCTTTTTCGGATTAAGCCCATAGTCAAAGCGTTCCTCCATTGTCTGGACAGCGCCTTTCCCAGCCGCCACCTTGTAGGGCCGGATATAAGTTGTAGCCGTGAGCACACCTCCTTCCAAAAGAAAACGGCGGCTGTCTGTCCAGCCGCCGCAGGGGACTTCGGGACAAATTGTCACAAAGCGTTATCCTGTGATAAAACTCTTTAACGAGTAGTTGAGACTGTCCAGCTTGCCAGACCAGCCACCTCAGCTTGCGGTGGTTTATGTGACATGATATACTAAAAATAAATTATGCAAGGGAGGTTAAGTATTATGGCTAACAATATTATCTATGGAAAATTTCAACTTGATGACAAAGTGTATCCATTTTTCTTTGTCGATTATATAATCACCATTACACAAACTCCATATGAATTTAATAGTGATTTTGCTGATGTTTATCATTTCAATTATCTTAAAGGTGTCACTCACAACAATAAATATATATTCTTTTTAGACTGTGATATTGTCGGCGGCTCCCTTGCACAAATTAGCAGTAATCTGCAATTAGTGTGCAAAGGATATATCCTGTCTAATTCTTCAGCAGACTGTTATGATCGAATTGAATTTTCCTCATCTGCACTTAATGGCTTTTATTCTCCGCGCCGAGCGATTGGAATAGATCATGATGAGGTCCGTTTTGGTGCTCGAGGATTAACATTCAAAAACTATGAGGATACATCCCGGAATTTTTCATGTATAATAAATGGAGAACATATCGACTGTACTTTGGCCTTTCGTTCCTCCGTTACATTAAAGCCTGAAGATAGCAGCATTGGTTCTGTTAATACTACTCTTTCAATGAAATTTTCTGAACCAAAATCTATTACAAAATTAGCTCAATACTATCTTTATGTGCATGACTTTTTGGTGTTTGTTAATTTCAGAGCTGATGTTCCAATAGATAATGTGGACCTTTATGGAAAAGTAGAAAACGAGAAATATGCTAAGTTCGGTACAGCCCAGTTTTGTCAACACGACTGTAGTCAGTATTCTGCAGATAACCGCCGAAGTATTTCATATAATGATCTTCCAGGTGAATGTCTCCCTAATGTTTTTTCCATCATAGCAGAACGCAGAGAGCAAGACTGTTACAATCCTTTTTTTATCCCTTTAGATGGCAAGGATGCCCGGTATTTTGACAGTGCGAAATGGCTGATAACAGCGATTAGCTTTGAGGGTGAATTTAATCGAAGATACCCAGATTTCAAATACGAAACCGATGAGAAGTTCAAGATCACTAAAGATCTTCTGCTTAAAACCATTGATGATGCTATATTGGCATCTGGAGTTTCAATAAATAACAAGACCAATGCAGCCTTTAAGAGTTTTCGTAGCCTGGTTAGTCATACAGATACCACAATTAGAGAAAAATTTCAGTTCTGCATGAACAGGTATGTAAATGAAATTACCCCTTTAATTGAAAAATATGTTCGCATTGAGGGCGTTGATAAAGATACTGATTTTGCACAGGCATATGCAGATTATCGCAACAGCACTGCACACGGCTCAATTCCACCTATTTCTAAAACGGAGAAAATTACATTTCAGTTGATGAAGTGTTTTATCTATGTACTGGTTTTGGAGTACGGTGGAGTTCCATATGAAAAGATCAAGGAAATTCTCATCCGAATGTTTTAATTCAGTTCAACTATTCTACTTCATAACAATAGACGGAGGGGCAGATTGCTCCTCCGTCATTTCACAGCTCCACCAATGCGGAGAGCTTTTTCAGCAGCTCGGACAGCGGCCCCCACAGGGCGGCATAGTCCCGTTGCAGAGCGGCGATCTCCTCGGGATAAATCCCGCCGTAGGTGTTGGCTTGGATTGCCACTTGATTGAGGTTGTTTGAGCACCGTCGCTGGAGCGATACCAGCTCCCGGACGGGCGAGAGGTCAACATGGAGCACATAGCCATTGAGGGCCATTTTCCGCATATAGGCCCCCATATTGCGGATGCCCGCCTCGGCCATGCGCTGTTGAATAAGGGCCTGCTCCTCCTCGGACACCATCACATGGAGATGGATCGGGCGGTGGCGTTTCTTTGTCATCGTTCCTCCCGTTCCCGGCTCCGGCGCTTGTGGGGCGGTTCCTTAACCTTATCCAGTTCCTTTTCCTCCGGGGGCGGGGCCTGGTTATTGAGAACACCATCCAGCATATTGTAATTGTGCTCGGTGGCGATCTCTGCACTTTTCATCGGGTTATATCTTTCTTCCATACAAATCCTCCTATCGGTCGCCCCGGTCGGGGGCCTTTTTCTTATGAACAGGATCGCCCCGGCTGGCCTCGGCCAGAGCCCCGGCCTCCTTCATCTGCCGGGCAATCGAAAGGGGCCTGTCCTCGCTTTTCTGGGATAATTCAGAAATAACGGGGGCAGGACGGAGCTCATAGTCGGACGCCTCCTTTTCGGTCAGCGGCCTCGTATAAGTCAGATGCCCCCATGCCAGAAATGCGCCGCCCTCCACCGGGATGCGGCGGTCATAGTTGACGATCTCATCCGGGGCATTGTGGGGCGGTTTTGGGAATGTCCCGATGTCCACTGGCCGCTGGGTAGAATAATACTTGTAAAGGCCGGGGGCCTCGGTCTGCACGATCTCCACATGGTAAAGCCGTTGGTAGTCCTTTACCCGGTCTGAAAAATCCTGTTCCATAGCGGACAGATCATTGCCGTAATGCCCCCATTCATACTGCCGCTGGCCGTCCTTATCATCGTAACAGGCCCATGTGACATAGGGGGATGGGGCTGTGGGATGATGCCCCAGCGCAAAGCCCCTGCCATTTTCCAGCATCACAGCCTTCAAAATGGAATAGCCTTGATTTTTGTCCATAGTACCTCCTTCCAGAAAGCGAGGACTTCGGGACAAATTGTCCCAAAGCTCCGCAGTATAGATGTTGACAGCATTTGAGCCAAACCGGGGCAGGACATAGAAACATACGGCCCACCCCGGAAACGGCCCGAAAAAACCTTGCTACAAGCGGTTTTTTGGGGGCTTAATTGTCAACAGATGCACCCCGCTTTTTCCGCATATATTCCCGTTGCTGGCGGCGGTGGGCTTTCTTCGCACAGGCCGCCGAACAGTACGCCTGCCGCCTGTCGGGGGCAACGGCCCCGCCGCAGACAGGGCAGACCTTAAAATCCGGCCTTGGGCCCTCGTTCATAAGGGACGCTTCCATCGCCGGATCAAGGGGTAGGACGGACTCCCGGAAATAGCGGCAGTATGATCCCGTCCAGCATTTACCCAGCATATAGCAGTCGCTGTCCAGCGGCAGGCATCCGTATTCCCGGTCATAGTTGGCGCACCATGTTACCACAAGAGAGCGGATCGCTGTTTTTTCCTTGTGTGTCAGTTCACGGGACAATCCATCACCTCCCGCCAGCCGGGGTCTTCAAAAGCTCCTTGTAGCAGGACACGCATCCGATGCCCCGCCAGTAAGACCAGCCGTAGCAGGCCGAGCCCCGGGGCGGCTTTCTCACAGCCGGAGCCTGGGGACGGGGTTTTTCTTTCATCATTCGTTCAAAGGGACTGCTGGTAAAATTCATCTGATTTCCTCCTTTTCTTCGGCTTCGTCCTCCTCGGCCCACGGGGGGCCGTCATCTTCAAACTCGTCATCGTCCGGGTACTCCCCGCCATCGTCCTCCTCGGGCTGGTCAGCCTGCTGGTGTTTCGGACGGTAAATCTTGAAATACCATGCGGCCCCGCCGCCGATGCCCATGACAGCCAGCACCAAAAGGAGCATCCCGGCGTTGCCCGGGTTCTCGGGTTCGGGCTCAGGCTCCGGGGCAGGCTCGGGCTCCGGCTCTGCGCCTACGCATTTCCCCATATTGACAGAGCATACCGGGCAGTCAGTATTGACAGCCCCCGCCGCACATTTCTCCGGACAGGAGCAGACCGCCTGTTCCACGCCAGCGGCCTCGGCTGCGGCCAGCAGATCCCCCTCATCCACAACGCTGAAAAAGTAGGTTTCATACTGTTCGCCTTCCTCGTCCACAGGCTTGTCATAATCAATGACAATGTAAAAGGTATTGCCGCCGCTGGTCTGGACGGTAATAAACTGCTTGTTGGTGTGCTCGTCATAGAGCAGATCACGGGTTACAAGGTTTCCTTCCTCAGAAAAGCCCTCGCCCGGCGTAATAGTCGGCTCCGGGGCCGGGGGTTCCATTGTGGGATCGCCATAGTCCTCGCCCTCGCCGCCTGCGTAGGCATAGGCGGGAACGCTAAAACCGCATAACAAAACAGCGGCACAAAGCGCCGCTGTCAAAACTCGAAACCGTTTCATATTCAGTTTTCCTCCTTTTCCTTCGTCTGCACAAACTCCGCTTGAGCTCCTTCGTCGGCGTTGCCGCCGAAATCCGCCCGCTCCGTTGTGTCTCCTCTCCCCACAAAGTCATCCGACTTTGCGGGGGCCCCATGTGTGGACTTCGGGACACTTTGTCCCAAAGCTCCGCCGCCTTTCAGCTTTTCAAACAACAGGGGCAGCTCCGCAAGGGGGATGCTCATGCCACGCACGATGTCCACAATCTCGCTGTTTTCCACCTCCAGCTTTTTCTGCTCCAGCTCCTTGAGCCGGGCCTGCTGTTCGCTGATTTTGGCCTTGACCTTATCAATCTCGGCCTGGATTTTCATGCTTTTTGCTGTTGCCATAAATGACCTCCAATCATGGTAAACGCCCGTAGGCGTAAAAATGAGACTGCCAGTAGCTTGTATTTAAGTTTGCGTATCCGATGGGGTCGCCACAGTGGAGCATCCTCCCATCGCCTACATAAATCCCACAGTGGCTCACGCCCGGGGTATCATAGGTTCCCTTGAAAAACACAAGGTCGCCGGGCCTTGGGGAGCTGGTCGGGGTGCAGATGTTGTAAAGCCCCTGCGCCCCAAGGCGGCCCACATTCCAGCCGGAATGATTGATCACCCATGACACATAGCCGGAGCAGTCAAAAGATGTAGACGGGCTGGAGCCGCCCCACACATAGGGATAGCCGATGTATTTCTCTGCCTCCGAGAAAATAGCGGCGAATGTTTCATCGTCCAGATATTCCCCCGGCACCTCATAATCCACAGGCGGCTTGGTGTATTTGTCCACATACCCGGACTCCGGGAACAGGTCGGGACGGTTGCCGAGGGTGGACATATAGATGGAGTACCGGGACATCTGTTCTTCGCTCAACAGAGAAACAGGCAGGTGGGACAGGTTTTTGTTTTCCAGCGTCACATAGCAGATGTACCACGAATAGGGTTCATCGTCGCTGTCATAGCGTGTCTCCACCTCCACACGCTCCGTCAGAATATACTGGCGGTCAAAGAGCATTTGCAGGGAGCTCTCCACCTGTGAAAGCGTCCATTCCCCCTCATGGAGCGCCGACAGCAGGGAAATGAGCACATAGGGATCGTGTTCAATCTCGTCCAGATCGAAGTGGTATTCGTCATAATCGTGGGTGCTTTCGTAAGTATCAAGGTAGGTTTGCAGTTCTGTCTCCAGCCCGGCATAAGCCGCCTCCGCCCCTAAAATCGTCTCATCCTCAGAGGGGTAAGTGGTGGCTCCCAGCGCCCCGGCTCCGGCGTTGCCGATGGACACCAGCGAGGACGAACAGGACTGGAGCAGGACGATCACAAGGACACAGGCCAGTGCCAGCAGGCATCCGACTGGATGGCGCTTCACAAACCCGGCGGCCCGGGCTGTCAGCTTTTCCGTGGCGGCGGCTGTTTTCCCGGCGGCTTTTGCACTCTGTTTTGCGGCCTCCTTCGCCCGCTTCTGGTATTGCCTTCTAAGCCGCTGTTTCTGCCAGTACCGTGTAAAATAGTTTTGGGAAAGTTCCGGGTGCTCCTGTGCGGCGGTGTGGAAATGATAATCCGCCGCCGCTTTCTGATACCTGGCCTCGGCCCGGCTGGCCGCCCTTGCCGGATGCTCCCGGACTTTGCGCTTTACAAACCGGGAGCCATGCCGCAGGACAACCTCCCCGGCAAGCTCCGAGCGGTGGGCCCCTTCGGTTCCTACATTTTCCTGCTCCACCTCGTAGAGCTTGCCATGCACAAAGCCGTGAACGCCCCATCCGGCGGCCCCCGCCGCCTTACGGATCGGGCCTTTTTGTTTGGGCGGCTTCTGCTTTGCCAGCTTTTCCCGGGCGGCCTCCCGTTTTTCGTCCCGCTTTTCCATGCGGAGCTTGGATGCCGCCGCTTGTTCCTGCTGGCTTTTCTGCCGGAATTTTGACTTTGGGACACTTTGTCCCGAAGTGCCAGCCGCCCCGGGCTCCTGTTCAGAGCCAGCCCCAAAAGCAGAGCCCTCGGGCTCGGCAGCCCCGTTTCCGGGTTCGGTATGCGTTTGGGCCTCCGGGCGTGGTTTATTCGGTTTTCGCTTCATTCTTCATATCCTCCGGTCGGGTGGTTAAGAGGTCATAGATTTCCCCCTTCGGGAACCGATCCACAAACGGGATGGTCACATTCCCGTAAAACAGCAGGCCCTCGCCGGAATTAGAGTGGGTAATGTAGGAAAGCTGGTGCTCGGAAATACCAAGCTGTCTTGCCAAAATCGCCCGGTCACTCTGCGCCTGCGAGAGCAAAATCATAAAGTCGGTGTTATCCAGAATGTTCTCGATCTCCCGGCTGGCCAGAAGGTCTTTCACATTCTGCGTGAGGGCGCTGGGAACGCAGCCTTTCTTTCTCAGCATTTTCCACACCGCCACAAAATAGCTGGCGGTCAGCGGATCACGGAGCAGGACATGGAACTCGTCAAAATAGCACCATGTCGCCACGCCCTCTCGGAAGTTGGTATCTACCGCCTGGGACACAAATTCATTTGTGATGTGCATGGCGATCTTGCGGAGGTTTTCTCCCATGTTTTTCAGCACGATACACACCACCCGGCTGTCGGTTTTCACATTCGTGGGATGGTTAAACAGGTTGAGGGAGCCGGTGCAGTAGAGCTCAAGGGCAGTTGCCACACGCCGGGCCTCGGGCTCCGGCTGTTTCAAAAGCTCCTCGTACAAGTCCTGCAAAAGCGGGGTTTTTCCCGTATCAAGCCCAAGGGCCTGTTCCCGGTACACCAGCCGCACACAGCGGTCAACAACTGTCTTTTCGATGGGCTGTAAGCCTTCCTTTCCGCCTACCACCAGCTCGCACAGGGAAAGCAGGAAATCCGCCTTCATGGAAAGAGGGCTCTCCCCGGCGGCCATGTTGAGCTCCACATCCATCGGGTTTAGGTGGTGGGGGCTGTCCGGGGCAATCTCGATCACCTGTCCGCCCAGCCTGCGAACCAGCGGGGCATATTCGCCCATCGGATCAACAATGATAATCCGATCCTGGGGAATGGTCAGAAAGACATTGAGCAGTTCCCGCTTTGCCGCAAAGGATTTTCCCGAGCCCGTAGAGCCGAGGTACATTCCGTTGGCCGACTTCAGCTTTTTGCGGTCAGCCATGATGACATTGTGGGAAAGGGCGTTCATGCCATAGTAGAGGGCCTGCCCGTCCATCCGCAGCTCCCTTGTCATAAAGGGGATAAAAATTGCCGTGGAGCTGGTTGTCATACCACGCTGGATCTCCACTTCGTTGTAGCCGAGGGCCAGCGAGGACACAAAGCCCTGCTCCTGTTGCCAGTCCAGCCGCTTGAGGACGCAGTTGTATTTCTGTGCGATGCCGCCCACGGTAAACACATCGTTTTCCAGCCGCTGGCGGGTAGGTGCCATATTGACTACCGTAAAAGTCAAAAGGAACATTCTCTCGTTGCGGGACTGGAGGTCGGCAAGGAGCTCCGCCGCATCCTTGGAAAAGGTAATGAGGTCGGGCGGGAGAATGTCGGGATCATACCCGGCCCGGACAGCCTTCCGCTGTTCCTCCACCTTCATTTTCCCAATGTCGGAGATTTTTCCCTTGATGGTTTTGATGGCCTTTAGCTGATCCACCGTCTGGATATGGAGGGTTACGGTCATTTCCGCATCCAGCTCCAGAATTTCTGCCAGCAGTTTATCCGAGAGCTCAGACGCCAAAATCTGCAAGTAGGAAACAGCGCCCCAATACTGGCCCACCCGGAACAGGCGGGAGTGCCGGAAGTCAAAGCTGTCCGGGGCGATATAGTCCTTGGTGCCGAGCCCCGTCTGCGGGATGTCCTTCCATGAAAAGCGGAACGGTTCCCGGTTGCCCGGATGCATCTGACTGTGAAGCAGGGCCAGCCTTGCCCGCCCGTCCATCGGTTCACAGGGAACGCCCAGCCGCTTAAAGTTGCCTATCACATCGGCCTCCACACGCTCCAGACGGGGCCGGGCCTCCACAATCCCTCCGGCTGGGATGCCGAAAGTAATGTACTTGGAGCGTTCAATCCCGTTGTTAGACCGGGCGATCTGGTTTTTCAGCATCCCGGTAAATTCCTCCCGGACGCTGTTAAAATCATCATCCGCCTGGGGGATGTTTACCTTATAGCGGCTCCGGGAGTGGGAGCGGCGGTTGATAAAGAGAAGGGTGGAAAAGAGAGAAGGATGCGGTTGATAAAGGAAAGCTGGAACGGCAGGGAGCTGTCAAAGTAGTTGAGGAATGAGCTCCAGCCGCCAAAGATCACAGTTTGATCCTCGGTGGATGCCACGGAATAATTGATGTCCTCATATTCCACGGTCTTTGTGTAGAGCCCGCCGGGGAGCTTGCATACCCCGTCCGGGTGCATCGCCACATAGAGGATCGTCTGCTGGGAGGACAGGGCCGCCCTGTTTTTAGACTTTGCGGTTTTTCTTCCGCTGGTTGGATTTGCCTTTCGCAATCGCATCCTCCTTTCTCACAGCGCCCCGCCCGGCAAAGGGGGCGTAAATGTTTTGTGTCTGATAGGGCCTCACTCCGGGACGCAGAAACCGGGCCCGTATGATGTTTTTCAGCACCTTTTCCGCCGGGAGCCCGTCTTTTTCATACATGGCCAGAAGAAACGCCGGGAGCATCACGGCCAGCATAAGGAACATGGCCCCGGTATTGCCGATAGAGCCCCGGGCCAGCAGATAGGACGGGATGCCTACCGCCGCCGCACAGCCAAAACAGATGAGCTGGCGTTTGGTAAGGTTTAGGGCCATTTTGGTTTTTACTTTTGACAGGTCGTTGGGTACATTCACATAGGGCATGGATCAGCCTCCTTTCCGGCCCCTTTAACCTCGGGACACTTTGTCCCAAAGTCCGGGATCGTGCTTTTCACTTCATTTCCCCACACCTCCCAGCCGGGCGGGGACTGTCTGGCAAAGAGCTCCACCCGGGGCAGGTCGCCCATAAGGGCTACGATCTTTTCCCGGGCCTCGTCCGGCTTTTTGCTGTGGGCTTCAATCGGGGAAATGATAAACTGATGGATATTTGCCGCCTGCCGTTTGGGATGTCCTCTGGTAGCCAGCAGGCAGATCTCGGCGTTTCCCCTCGTCCAGAAGCCAAGGCCATAAAACCAACTGTCCGCCTTTTTATTCTTTTTCAGCCAGACAAAGGCCACGGACTTATAGCGAAAGCCCCACGCTTCTATGAGCCGCAGGGCCGCCGGAAGCTGGGGGAAAGTCGCCCACAAAAAAAGTGCGCTGTCCGGGGCGGCCAGATCAGCCACCGGGAGCGCACACAGCTCGTCAATCCCCATTGTGGGGTAATGGTTTTCTGCCGCCCCCTGTACCTTACTGCGCTGGTACTGCCAAGGGGGATCGGCATAAATGATAGAATAGTTTCCGATAATCATACTCCTTTCTGCCCGGCTTTGACCGCCTCATCAGCCAGCCGGATGCGCTCACTGGCGGCGGCGTAAAAGGCCGGGGCGGTTTCAAAGCATACAAAGCGGCGGCCCGTATTGAGGGCGGCAACGGCGGTTGTGCCGCTCCCGGCGCAGATGTCTGCCACCACCTCCCCGGGCCGGGTGTAGGTCTTAATGAGATATTCGCACAGCTCCACGGGCTTCTGCGTAGGGTGGACGGTGCGCTGTACGGAAGAAAAGGCCAGCAGGTTTCCGGGGAAACGAAGGCCATCCTCTGATCCACTGCTGGAACGCAGGAATTTTCCATAGTTGGGGCTGTTGTCCCCTGTCCGGGAAATTTTCTTATAGGGCTTGCCCTGTTCAAACTGCGGATCGTAATAGGGCAATTTTTGATAAAACACCAGAATGTTTTCTGTCCGCTTTAGGGGAGCCCGCCTTGCGTTGAGAAAGCCAGTACACCTGCTTTTGTACCACACCCATTCATAGCGGAGCATAGAGAGGTTGGATGCCCCCAGCACCTTATCATAGGGGCATTGTGCGAAAAACAGCACTGCGCCATCCGGCTTGACAGCCCACTTGACCGCCTCCCACAGCTCCGGGAGCGGGAGCGGCACATCCCAAAAGTTCCGGGTAGTGCCATAGGGCGGATCGGTAAGGAGCATATCAACCGAGTGCCTCGGCAAAGAGCGCAGCCCTTCAATCCCGTCCATCAAAAACAGCCCCTCCGGGCAGGCTGGAGACTTCGGGACAATTTGTCTCGAGGTCACATCACCTGTCATCCCGGGCCTCCTTCTTTTTTGCCGGGGCGGTTCGGGCGGCATTTTCCTTCCCGGCCTCCCTTGCGGCCTGTGCCATCTGCTCCTTGATCGGGGTGGGGCGGACTGCCTCGGCCCGGGCGATGAGCTTTTCCACCGCTGAATGGTATGCCTGGGCTCCCGCCGCATTGAGCCGCTCCTGGGTGGCCCGGTCATTGATCCGCACCGTGGAGCGGTAGCCCGTCCTGCTGGTGGGATCGGGTTTGCTGGGAGCCCCAAGGAAAATCCCGTTCTTACCATCCACCACCTTGAAATCGTCAATCACTACACCGCCATAGTTGACGCTGGCAAAGCCGATGAGCTTGCCCTGGGGCTCAATCGGGCGAACCGTGACTTCGATGGGAACAGCGGCCTCCTGCAAAATTGCGTCCGTCCGCAGCTTAACCGCCTCGTCCACCGTCACGCCTTTTACCTCGGCCAGCTCCGCAATCGGCGCATCGAACAGCCAGCGCCGCTCCTCGGCGGCGATCTGTTCCGGGGTTAATATGACATCCTTATCCAAAATTGTTTCCTCCTTTCCCGACCTCGGGACAAATTGTCCCGAAGTCCGTCCGTTTAATGCGCCCCGAAGATGCGCTGGGCGATGCCGCCTGTCTTAAACAGCATGAAGCACAGAAGAACCGTATAGCCTACGGTTCCCCATATCGCTCCAATCGGATCGCCGCCTGTGGCGATGCCCTGGATGAGCACCGCATAGATCGCAACACAGACCAGTATGAGCATCCCTTGAAAGCCCACGGCGAACAGGGATTTTAGGTAGTTCTGCCCTGTGCCGCCCAGCTCCCGGTTGGAAAGCGTGGCAACGGGGAGAGGGGCCAGACTGGTCATTAAATATATTTCAATCATTCTTCCGTACACCAGAACGAAAATGATAATCCCCATGATCTGCATGGTCAGCCCGATCACAGAGGACTGGAGCCACAGGCCAAGGAGCGGCCCCAAGTCCATGCCCTCCAGCGTGGTTTCCAGCTCCGCCAGCATATCCGGCGTAATGTCAGTGGAGCCTTGGATGAGCCCCGCCGCATCCGCAATCACGCTCTGCGACACATCGAACACCGCCATGACAATATCAAAGGTGTTGGAAAGAATGAGGATGGCACAAGCGGTCTTGAATACCCATTTGTAGATATTCGCCACATCAAACTCGTGCATATTGTTCTTTTCCAAAAGCATCTGTATCAGCTCGTAGGTGGCAACAAAGGTCAGCACCAATCCGGCAATCGGCAGGATTACCGTTTCGGAAAGCTGGCGGATAAGGGAGAAAACCCCGGCGTTCCAGTCCGCCGGGGTAGTCCCTACCTGTACCGCAATCTCTCCGACTTTGGCATTGACGGTATCAAAGAGCCCTTCGAGGTTCCCCATGATGCCGCTGATCAACAGCTCTTTCAGCCAGGTCGTGAGCCAGTCGGTGAGAAAATCCATAAGCCCTCCTTAGAATAAGCCAGACAACAGGGGGATCAGC